>Ga0105050_10009711_pt1 | contig 10715 bp, 8 predicted proteins | sample FRY01_FD_78088 | JGI IMG/M metagenome (GOLD analysis project Ga0105050, IMG submission 78088) | Freshwater microbial communities from Lake Fryxell liftoff mats and glacier meltwater in Antarctica - FRY-01 | ecosystem: Environmental > Aquatic > Freshwater > Ice > Glacier meltwater ... | reverse complement strand
CGACGGATCTTTTAAAATCCTTCGCGACTTCCAATTTTTTTGAAATAGTTTGTTTTGCTCGCTGCAAAAGCGACTCTACGGCCTTTACGCTGAGGTTCATTATCTCGGCTACTTCTTTTTGGGGGCGGTCTTCAATCTTAGATAGAATTAATGCGGTGCGTTGGTTGTCGGGTAGCGTATCAATGATGTCGAATAGAATTTGCAGTTCTTCTTTGTCTTCCAGGATTACCCCCGGATGGTCAAAATGCCCGACTTCCTCAATGGGCTCGTTGGTTTCGGCATGAAAAAGACTGGTGATGAAGCCGAAACGCTTTTTAGTTTTGCGGGCCTTAATGAAATCAAGGTTTTGGTTAATCGCGATCTGATAAACCCAGGTTTTTAGGGAAGCAGCAGCTGGATTATAGGTAGCATAGCGCTGGTATATTTTAACAAAAACCTCTTGCGTTATATCCTGGGCGTCTTCCTGATTGTGTACATAGCTCAGGGATAGGTTATACACCAGGTTTTTGAATTCTTCATAAATGCCTTCAAACTCGGAATTGTTGAGCATTCAAAAAGGTAGTTGATTGGTTAGGAAAATGGTTTTGTCAGCAAACATGTCATTTGGCCCGCCATACTTTATCGGGTCCCTACCCAACGTGCTGGCTGGGTAGGGTTACCTTGTACTTTCGAGCGTACTTGTCCCATTCTGTGATTAGCTTATTCAATTTTTCAGGATTTTTGGTACTTAGGTTACGCAATTCACCGGGATCCTGTTGCAGGTTATATAACTCCCATGTATTATTTCCGTAGGGACCATCCTGCCATTCGGCTTTCCAATTCCCTTGCCGAACGCCCCGCCGCCCGTACAGTTCCCAGCAGTGCACCTCATCGGGCTTATGCGCTGACTCCTCTTCACCATTCAACCAGTTGACGAGTGAAGTCCCATCCATCGGAAATACTTTCCGATTTTTGTAGGTACTTCCGGGATGCTGAACCCCGGCTACTTCCAAGATGGTTGGGGCGAAGTCTTTTACGGAGATATAGTCGGGATTAATGCTACCCTGATTTGCGCCGCCGGGAAGTCGGATAATGGATGGACACTGTACCCCGCCTTCGGTCGAAAAACCCTTGTACCATTTGAAGGGCAAGGTACCAACCTGCGCCCACGATGGACCTGTATATACATAGAAGTTCCGACGCCCCATATTGTTCAGGCTATTGTCGAATATTTCCCTGATCCATTTCTTGGAATCTTTAATGTTACCAATCTCATTTCCTTCGGCGCCGTTGTCCGCCATGAACAGGATTAGCGTATTTTCATACTCTCCCGTAGCTTTCAAGTGAGCGATGAGTTTGCCAACGTTGGCATCCAGCCGCTCAATCATCGCGGCATATATTTCCATGGTACGGGCAGATTTATGTTGTTCAGCTACCGAAGGTTCATTCCATGGTACCACGTTTGGCGATAATGGAGGGACCGTGGCAGTTGCTGTAATAATACCAAGCTCTTTTCCTCTTTGTAATCGCTTCCGGGCTAAGACTTCATAGCCCTCGTCGTATTTTCCTTCATATAGGTCGAGGTACTCATCCGGTACTTGCAAGGGCCAATGAGGAGCGGTAAAGGCCAGATAGGTAAAAAAAGGTTTGTTTTGTTGTTTGCTTTCGTTGATGTACCCGATTGCCTTTTGGGTATAAAAGTCACTGGAATAGAAGTCGGAAGGAAGGCTATCTACGATAGATCCGTTCTCTACGTAGAGGGTTTTTTTAGTGAAGGCAAAAAGAGGTTGTTGATCCGAAAAATGCCCGGCCCCGCCCTGTAGTAAACAAAAAGAACGGTCAAACCCTCGTTTATCGGGCCATAGTAAAGATTCAGAAGGAGGAAATGCCTGATGCCATTTGCCAGCAATACCAGTATGATAGCCGTTAGCTTGCAGTAATTCAGGAAATGGGACCACGTCAAAATTGAGGTGAGTCTCGTATCCGGCTAGTCCTACCTGATTGGGGGCGAGGTCACCTTCCATGGTACCATAACCCGTGCGGTGGTTGTCGATACCTGTCAAAAGCATCGACCGGGTAAGGGAGCAAGTAGGCGCCGTATAAAAGGCGGTATTTCGGATTCCTTCCGCCGCTAGCGCATCCAGATGCGGGGTTTTGATTTCACTTCCGTAGCAGCCCAGATCAGTAAAGCCCAGGTCATCGGCTACGATGAGAAGGATGTTTGGTTTGGGCGGAATTTCTTCCTTTGAGGTAGTGCAAGATGCCGTAAAAAAAAGTAGAGCGGTGATGATCAATCCTGAAATAAATGTTCTCATCGACGTATGATAGCAAGGGGTTGCTTCGTAAAGATAGAATACTTCAAAAGAAAGTATGAATTGCCACCATGATTCGACCTTTTTCTCTAATTTCAAGAAAAGGTCATTATGATTAAATCAGTATTCTAAATCTAAACCAAACTAGTATGTCTGACCATCTGGAAGAAGGGAAGAAGTTTCTTGACACCGTGTTGTACTATTACAATAAGGCCGCCGAACATACCGGATTACCCAGCGGCTTGCTGGAACGTATCCGCCATTGCAATAGCGTGTATAAAGTAATTTTCCCCGTTGAAGTAGACGGAGAAATTCTGAATATAGAAGGGATCCGGGCGCAACATAGTACGCACAAATTACCCACCAAAGGCGGTATCCGGTACAGCTCAGAAGTTTCCGAAGACGAGGTGAAGGCTCTCGCTACATTAATGACCTTTAAGTGTGCCGTGGTAAACGTACCATTTGGCGGTGCCAAGGGGGGCGTAAAGATTGATCCGCGAACGACGCCCGAAAAGGTATTGGAGAAAGTAACCCGACGCTTTGCTACCGAGTTGATCAAGAAAAATCTGATTGGACCAGCGTCTGACGTACCGGCTCCGGACTACGGCACCAGTGGCCGTGAGATGGGTTGGATCGCGGATACCTACGCTACCTTTAAGCACGGTGATACCAACGCCATGGGTTGCGTTACGGGTAAACCCGTCGGGATCGGGGGGATCCGGGGACGGACCGAGGCCACGGGGCTCGGGGTATTTTTCGGGCTGCGCGAATTTTTCAAGTTTGAAGACGACGTCAAGAAATTAGGGCTTACCACCGGTCTAAAAGGTAAAACGGTTATTATCCAAGGCTTTGGTAATGTTGGGTATCACTCCGCCAAGTTCTTGCACGAAGAGGGTGCCCAAATTATCGGTATCGCGGAGTATAACGGCGGTGTTTTTGACGAAAATGGGCTGCACATTGAGGACCTGAATAAATACAGGGAAGAAAAGGGTACAATTTTAGGTTTCCCAGGAGCGACTGATGTTGCGAATTCGCAGGCTATGCTCACCTGGGAGTGCGATATCCTGATTCCGGCCGCTCTCGAAAACCAGATAACCAAGGATAATGCTTCGGATGTAAAGGCAAAAGTCATCGCCGAGGCAGCCAACGGCCCCGTAACCATGAGGGCAGAGGAGATTCTTCTTTCAAAAGGTATTGCTATTATTCCTGATCTGTACCTTAACGCGGGCGGTGTAACGGTTTCTTACTTCGAATGGCTTAAAAATATTTCTAACGTCCGTTTTGGACGTATGAATAAGCGGGCGGATGAGAAGAGTTATAATCGCATCTTGGATTCAATGGAGTCCTTGACCGGGAAAAGCGTTGATTTTCACGAGCGAATGTCTATTACTCAGGGATCTGATGAGGCAGATATCGTTCGGTCCGGGCTGGAAGAAACGATGATTCTGGCTTACCACGAAATGCGTGATGCCCTCATCGCCAAGCCCGAGTTAGGTGATCTGCGGACGGCTGCTTTTTATATTTCTATCAAGAAAATTGCGCTTAGTTACCAGATGCTGGGTATTTTCCCATGATAAAACAAGCCAACTCTATTTCATAAAAAAGTGGGAGAATGGACTTAACCATCCTCCCACTACTTTTTAAGGTTAACCTTGTTTACCGGTACCCGTTGTTGGTCGGGTCCGACTCTAACAAAGCTGGGTTTAGAACAATCTCTTCCTGCGGTATGGGTAGTTTCACCATGTGAGGCTTGATGTTGACGTTTCCTTTGAAAATTCCGTAGTTAGCATTTTGGACTGTTTCAACCAGAATACCCCAACGAATAAGGTCATAGTGTCTTTCTGACTCACCGGCCAGCTCCCACTTATATTCATCCTGGATCGCTTTACGAAAATTCACCTGTGACAAGCCGGCCACTGGTTGCGCCGGCAAATACGCTCTTTCCCGGATACGGTTGATGTAGGTATAAGCCGTAGGGTTACCTATCTCATTTGCTGCTTCGGCCGCCATAAGATATACCTGCGCCAGACGCATGGTAATCCACCACTCACCGTGGTTTCCTCGGGGTGAATCCACAAAATCGAAATTTGTTCTCTTTTTAGGGTAGGTGTACCGTAGGTCATATCCCAGATAGTTATTCATCAAATTCATGGGTCTTCTGAGGTCATTTTTGGGGTATTTATTGATCAAGTCGTTAAGCGGTACCGCCAGGCCGTAGCCATTAAATTCTTCGCCCCGCTCGGTCAGTAGGGAGGCAAAGGTACTACGCTGGGAAGAAACCTTAAGCTCGTCACGCAGGCGGGGGTTGAATGAATCAGTGATGGTCTGACTATTCCTATTGATGTCTTTTAGGTAATCAAATCCAAAGATAGCTTCCTCATTGAATTGGTTTTTGATATCAAATACCTCTTCGTAACTAGGCATCAACCGGTGCGGAGAATTAGTAATGATATCGGTACTGGCTTCGAGTGCCCCGGCCCAGTCTTTCTGCCACAAGGAAAAGCGGGCTCTCAGAAACTTAGCGGCCCAGCGGGTAGCTCTACCCAGATTGGCGCCACCGTGTGATGAGGGTAAAAACCCTTCGGCAGTTTTTAGGTCAGCCACCATTTGTGTTCGAATTTGTGCCTCTGGTGAACGCCCCAAGGTACCTACTTCGTCAAGTGGAAGTTCATCCAAATAAAACGGTACGTCACCCCATAAAGAAGTAAGATGGTAGTGGCAAGCGCCCGAAGGAAATAGGCTTCACCCAATACCTGATTACGGATAGCCGGGGAAAGCTTTTCGTTATCCTGCATGTTCGCGATTACCGAGTTGGCGTCACCTACCACGCCGTACAGATTTGTCCATATTCCGTAAGCATTGGCGTAGTTGGTTTCGGTAAGGTTATAATCCATGATCGGAGCCAAACCACCAAAAATTCGATTCGGCATCATTTCGTCACTTCCGAAAAAGATGAAAGTAGTGAGGCCATTCCAACCTTGGTAGTGCCGGTACGAAAGCCTAAGTAAAGGCCATTGGCGGCTTGAATTGCCTCCTGATCGGAGTTGTAAAAGTTGTTGGGCGAAATAATACCGCGCACATTTTCGGAAAGGAAGTCCTCACAGCTCGTCAAATTGAGTGCGAGAAAAAGTATGAGTAGTTTTTTCATAATTATTTCGGTTAGAAGTTAGCTTTTACACCAAATGTGACTGACTTAGCATTGGGGTATTCACCCCGGATGATACCACGAACGGTTGAATTGGTTCCAAGTCGATTGGCCTCAGGATCGTAACCCCGGAAGCTTGATGCCAGGAAAAGGTTGGTGCCTACGGCGTACACCGATAGATTACGCACCGATTTGCTTTTCAGCGGGATGGTGTAGCCTATCTTAATGTTTTTGAGCCGCAAATGTGAGCCATCCTCCATGAGCTCTGAGTTGGAGCGCACATCAGCAATGCTGACCATACTTCCCGCTCTCGGGATATCGGAGGTTGGATTGTTGGTAGTCCAGCGATTTGCTAGCTCACTGTATACATTGGAAGTACTGCGTCCGAAAAAGGCTCTCTGCGCAAACTCGTTGTATATGTCGTTTCCGAAAGTACCTTGGAGAAAGATATCCAACGACAGATTTTTGTAGGTAAAGGAGTTGTTAAAACCTCCGAAAAATAAGGGTTCTGGATTACCCATTACTACGTGATCGTCGTTGTTGATTTTTCCGTCACCGTTTTCATCCTTAAAGCGTGGCCCGCCTATTACTTGACGAATCCCCAAGTCGCCATCAGCGTTAATTTCTTCCTGTGATTTGTACGTACCCAGATACTGAACTCCGGTGAACACTCCTACGGGCTGCCCTACGATGAGCTTTGCGGCCGGTCCTCCTTGTTCAAGGCTGTAAATAATAATCTCGTCGACGCCGGCGATGTTCAATACCTTGGAGCGGTTGCCCGAAAGAGTCAGGGTAGACTCCTAACGGAAATCTTTCTGGTTGACGTTGACGCTGTTAATCATCAACTCCAAACCCTGATTCTGGATCGAACCTATGTTTTCCAGTTTGGTATTAAAACCAGTAGCACGAGGTATCTGACGGGCCAATAACAGGTCGCGGGTCTTCTTGTAGTAGTAGTCGATTTCACCCGTGATGCGGTTATTAAGAAAGCCGAATTCAAGTCCTATATCCAGCTGATCGGTGGTTTCCCATTTCAGATCTGGGTTAGCCGGGCGCCCTCGCTGAATACCAATGGCCTGGGTGTCGTTAAAAATAAGCACGTTGTTGTCCAAAACTGCGAGGGTATTGTAGGGAGAAATAGATTCTTTACCGGCACTACCGTAACTGGCCCGAAGTTTTAGGTTACTGAAAAGCTTCTGGTTTTTCAGTAACGGCTCTTCAATAATCCGCTAGGCGGCCGCCGCAGAGGGGAAGAATGCGTAAGTATTATTGGAACCAGAGTAAACGGATGCTCCATCGACTCGTCCAACAACCGTAAATAGATACCTGTTCTTGAAGGCATAGTTGGCGCGACTCAGCCACGATACCAGTTGGCGCGAATTGTTAAATCCTGATCCAACTCGGTACGTTAGCGGATCGCCTAAGCTCAGGTCATCGTAAGAAATGGCGTCAATTGATATTCCCTGAGTTTGGGCAAATATGGACTCACGGGCACCTTTTTGCCAGGTAAATCCACCCAGAATATCCAGCCGGTTATCCTTGTGGAATTCCTTGTTCCAGGAGATAGTATTTTCCTGTAAGATATCGTACTCAAAACTACTGCTGATATTACCAAAGCCTCCCGTTTGGGCGGTAGCCCGCTGCGGTAAGGTTCCGGGGTCAAACTCATTGCGTTTCGACCAGTTGATTTTAGGGCCGATGGTGGAGCGTATTGTTATATTTTTGAATGGGTTGAACTCCACGTAAGCCGTGGCCAATAAGTTGGTGGCATTAGTGAAGTCAGTGCGCAGTTCGTAGTCTGCCACGGGGTTGCGCAACACTCCGCCGGTCACGGTGTTGACATCCCAATAGCTACCATCTTCTTTGTAGGTAGGAAAGGCAGTTAATACTTCCCGCATCGACCATAGGTCAATTTTGTTGTTGTTTTCGGTGGTAAATGATCCATTGAGGCGAATACCGGCCCGAACGTTCTTGGATAAGTTAAAGTCAAGGTTAGTTCTCAGGTTATAGCGCTTGATGCCAGTTCCTTTCAGGATACCCCCCTGGTCAAAATAGTTACCCGATATGTAATAGCTCACGTCATCCGACTGACCGGCGATAGAAATATCGCCATTATAGACTGGGGCAATCTGACTTACCAAATCTTGCCAATCAGAATTTCCCTGCTCAGCTGGATCAGTGAAAGGGTCTGCCTCTCCCGAAAAAGCGGACAGTTCCTTACCAAAGGCAACCCGATCGGGACCATTAAGGTAGTTGATTTTGCGCGCTAAACTCTGCACACCGGTGTAGAAGTTAGCCGAAACTCGTGGCTTCCCTTTGCTAACCGATTTTCCCGTTTTGGTGGTGATCATGATCACGCCATTGGCGCCCCGAGTACCGTAGATTGAAATAGCCGTGGCATCTTTCAATACATCGATTGATTCAATGTCGTTGGTGTTCAGGTTATTGAGATTGAAGTCAGTACCCACGATAAAGCCATCGATAACGTACAGTGGCTCGTTGTCGGCGTTGACAGAGTTTCCGCCCCGAATCCGGATAGAAGAACGTGCCCCCAGCGCGCCGTTATTGGAGGTTACCATCACGCCCGCGGCCCTGCCTTGCAGCATTTGGTCAACGCGGGAAGTGGGGAGGTCTTCCAATTGTTTGGCGTCTATCTGGCCCACGGCGCTGGTCAGGTCACTTTTTTTCGTAACCCCGTATCCAACGACGACGACCTCGCTGAGCAAGGCCGTATCGTCTTGGAGAATAATTTTAATTCTGCTTTGGTTTCCAACGGTTACTGACTGGGTTTGGTAGCCAATGTACGAGAATACCAATACCTCGGTAGGTCGGGCATTAATGGAGAACTTTCCGGAGGTATTCGTAATTACCCCCCGCGTAGTACCTCTCACGGTAACACTCACACCTACCAGGCCTTCGCCGTTCTGGTCTACTACGCTTCCTTGTATTTGGGATTGCGCATGGGCATCCGGACCGAAGAAGAGTACAGCCATCACGAAAGTGGTGATGAACGGTAATAATTTTTTCATAGTCGGTTAGTTGGGTTTTGTTTTGAGGAAATGACTGATTACAAAACTAAGCCGAAGAGAGGGTGCCGAATGTCTCAAAGGAGGGATACAGATGGGTCAAAAAGTATTTTTTAGTAATTAAAAGCGTCTTTTGGGAGAGCGGAGAGTTAATGAAGTAAAAAGCGATTCCGGACTGATGCCGGAATCGCTTGGAATTTTAAAGCCTATGTATTGCTGATTGGCAGGGTTTCATATTACTTACTGGATTTTTTGGGTTTGGGAATAAACCCCGGTTCGTAGGCAGGGTTGAGTACTTTTGGTACCGGAGCCATTAAACTGACTCTCCATTGTTCCAATGTTTTCCTTAACTCATTCAATTTAGAGAGGTTGGAATCTGCCAGGTTAATTCTCTCACCTGGATCATTTTTCAGGTCGTAAAGTTCCCAGGCGTCCTCCTCAAAATAGTGATGCAGCTTCCAACTATTCTGAATTACAACACTCCCGGGCCGGGTTCGGAATAGATCATCGCGGCTGTCATCTCCGCCCATTTGGTAGGCTTCCAAATAAAAGGGAAAATGGAAATATAAGGGCCTTTTGTATAAATCATCTCGTTTTTTTCCTAACCATACCTCCCGGAAAGAGACCCCGTCCATAGGCTGGTGGGTCGGTTCTGGTATGCCTGACCACTCGCATAGCGTTGGGAACAAATCAAAAAGTAGGGTGGGGTAGTCAGAAACTCCGGGTTTGATAGCCAAGTGATTTACCAGAAAAGGAACCCGGATGCCGCCTTCGTAGTAGGAGCCTTTCCCGGCGCGCAATGGCCATTGGCGGGAAAGATTGGCGATGCCCCCGTTATCCGAAGAAAAGATAATGAGCGGGTCAATTAAGTTGAGCTTTTTGACCGCTTGTAATAGCTTGCCTACGTTTTGGTCGAGGTTTTCTACCAGAGCGGAGTACTCTGCACTACTTCCTTGGCCGTCAATAGGGGGGAGATGTTTGTATTTATTAACCAGCTCTTTTTTCCCTTGCAAGGGAGTGTGAATTGCAAAGTGAGGAATGTACAGAAAGAAATCCTGCTTTTGATTTTGGGTCATAAACCCGATTGCTTCCGCGGTAATCCGATCGGTGAGCTCCTCGCCCTCAGGGCCGTCGGGTAAAAACTCCATACCGTAGGGGCTGAAATAACTTTTAGGATGTCCGGCCTTACCGCCTCCCTTGTGTACGTCAAAGCCTTGTTTGGTAGGGTCTTCTCCGATGTGCCACTTACCCATCACCGCCGTTTTAAACCCCGCTTTTTGGAAAATATTTCCTAAGGTTTGAAACGTAGGGGGTAATAGGCTTTCGTTAGGGCTAGGAATCAGTTTTCGGGTTTTCGGGTTACCGCGGTCGGGTGGCGATACTGTATAGACTCCGTGGCGCGGAGAGTAAGTGCCAGACATCAGGCACGCCCGACTGGGGGCACAGTTGGACGCATTGGCATAGGCATTCGAAAAAACCATCGAGAGGGACGCCAATGAATCCAGTACCGGAGTGTGGTAGTACTTTGACCCGTTAAAGCCAACGTCTTTCCAGCCCAGATCGTCGGCCACAATCAGAATAATCTGGCGGGGTACTTTTTGGGCATGGGTGCGAGCCCCAACCGCTGGGCCTGCGAGTAAAAAAAGGATTATCCATCGAACGTAATTACTCATGATTTGCAAAAGAGGTAAAGGTTGGGCTTAGGTATAAAGCTAGTACTTTTCTTCGTAAAATATATTAGTTAGGACTAGCATCCGTCAGCGTCTTGATATACTCCGACGGGCTTGCCCCGAACTCTTTTTGGAAGCACTTTGAGAAATACTTTGGATTGCTGAATCCGGTTTCGTAGGCTGCTTCCGCAATGTAGTAGTTGCCACTTTGCAATAATTTAGCGGCTTTTTTTAGTCGAAAAGTACGGATAAAAACGGAAGGTGGTTGATTGAGCAGACTTTCCATTTTACGGTAAAAAGTAGCCCGGCTCATGGCGCATTGATCCGCGAGAAACTCTACGCTTAGAGCGTTGTCGCGGATATTTTTATCTACCAGATCCACTACTTGTTCAATAAAAAGTTGATTACTTGATTTCTCCTGTTCAATACCAGGTTCGGTATTGATTTTACGGGTGTACTGAGAGTTAGAAGCTGTTTAAGTTATTTTTTGGGCTAGTCTTTTGATGTTTCCGATGATTATAAAAGCGTTTGCGTGTTCTGCCTTTCTCTGGTAATCCCTTGAACATCTGCGGTTAGCGAGCGT
>Ga0105050_10009703_pt1 | contig 10719 bp, 9 predicted proteins | sample FRY01_FD_78088 | JGI IMG/M metagenome (GOLD analysis project Ga0105050, IMG submission 78088) | Freshwater microbial communities from Lake Fryxell liftoff mats and glacier meltwater in Antarctica - FRY-01 | ecosystem: Environmental > Aquatic > Freshwater > Ice > Glacier meltwater ... | reverse complement strand
CATCTTCGGATTTGGCTTGGCTTCGCGAGCCGCTCGATCCCGTGACTGACCGCGACTGGGTGGCCACCCTGCCGAAGGTGGATCTTCATTGCCACCTTGGTGGATTTGCCACTGAAGGAGAGCGGCTGGTAGCGGTGAGGGCGGCCGCAGAGGTGCCGCAATCCCTCCCCGTTCCGCTAGAGCCTCCGGCGATCGACGGATGGCCCATCCCGAACTCGCCGATCTCGCTACCGGACTATATGAGGCGCGGCGACACGAATGGCAGCATGCTGCTCAGGGACCCCGGATGTCTGCGACGTCAGTGCGAACTTCTCTACCACCATCTTTGCGAACAAAACGTCGGCTACGCCGAGATCCGCTGCTCGCCGGCGAACTACGCCACTCGCGGGCGTTCCCCATGGACTGTCCTGACGGAGATCAAAGGAACCTTCGACCGTTGCAGGGAAGAGATGTCCAACACCGAGTCGGCCACGCACGTCAATCTCATCATCATCGCCACGCGTAGGGAGACCGGGGACTTCCGGGCAGTGATTTCACGTCACCTCGCCCTTGCCGTTTCGGCGGCAGAACACTGGACATCTGAAGATGAATGTCGTGTTGTCGGCGTCGATCTGGCCGGCTATGAAGACGCCACGACGAGAGCGCACTATTTTCGCGAGGAATTCACCGGGATTCATCGCTGCGGTCTCGCCCTCACCGTCCATGCCGGGGAAAACGACGATGCCGAGGGGATCTGGCGCGCTGTCTTCGACCTCAATGCCCGTCGTCTTGGACACGCCCTGCATCTCAAGGATTCGCCCGAACTTCTCCAGTCCGTCGCAGATCGCGGGATCGGAGTCGAGATGTGTCCCTACGCGAATTTGCAGATCAAGGGCTTTCCCCTCGATCCCGCCATCGATGTACTCGGGAACTACCCCTTGAAACGCTACCTCGACGCCGGGATCAAAGTCACCGTAAATACCGACAACATCGGCATCTCCGCCGCTTCGCTGACCGACAATCTCCTCCTTGCGGGGCGTCTTTGCCCTCGCTTGACCCGGCTCGATCTCCTGCGCATGCTCCGTCACGCGATCGATGTCGCCTTCCTCCCGCCGGTTCGACGGGAAGATCTGAGGAAACAAATCGAGAAACAATTGCCAAGACCATGACCTTGCTCCAGCTCGCGGGCGGCCAGACGTGGCCGAACCTCCTCCCCATTCTCGGCTACCGACCGACAACGGTGCTTTTCCTCACCAGCCACGACCCGGAAGAGAGATTCGCAAAGTCTCTTGAGCACCTGCGGAACGCAGCGAGATTATCCGGCCACGACTTCACCCTTGAGCTGCTCTCGACTTCAGATCGACAACCCGTCTTGCGAGATTGCGAGGAGGCACTCGCGAAACTGGAGAAAACCCCCATCGACCTTGTCAATCTGACCGGCGGAACCAAGGCAATGAGCATCGCTGCCTATCGATTTGCTGAGCGTCGCGGGATACCTTCTTTCCAACTCGATACCAGGCGAAAAGACTCGCCCTTTGACGACTTCGCGACCGGGCCGATGCAGACTCCCTTTCCCAAGTTGGAGGAGATCGCCGGAACGATCACCGTGAAAATGGCCCTCGAAGCCCAGGGTTTTGCCACGCCTTCAAGCTCGAAAGAACCCTCCGTGAACCAGCTCGCCTTCGCTGTAGCGGCTGCCGAAATGCGTCGCGACCCGGGCGACGACGCTGACGTCGTGAAGGGATTGGTCAATCTGCGGACTGCTTTGACGAAGGACGGCGGCAAGGATCTCAAAGAAAAGGGTAAGCTCCGAGAAGCTCTCAAATGGCCGATCATCACCACTCCCGGCTCCCCCTGGGGACGCTACCTCACGGCCGCTGCGGACCACGGCATCGTACAGCAACTCGATCCACCGCACGATTTCCTCCTCCTCCCACACGATCCGGATACGGCCGGGGCCGAACTCCTCCGCTCGGAAGCCAAGGAGCGATTCCAGTTGCTCGAAGGCAGTTGGTTCGAGCTCGCCGTCCTTGCGCACCTTCGGGCAAAACGATCCTTCAGCGACATCAGATGGAGCGTCGAGGCCGATCCCTTGCGCGACCCCAATGCCAACTCGCGCGGAGAGACTGACCTCGTCGCCTTCAATACGACGACGCTCAACCTCCACTTCATCTCGTGCAAAACAACGGGACCGCACTCCACGCCTCTCGACCACATTCAGGGCCTGCGTCGGCGTGCCACAAAAGAAGGCGGCGAATTCTCAAAAGCGGAACTTTGGATCTTCCGCCCTAAAACGGCGCAGAATCGCCGCACCCTCGAAGATCAATGCAAAGAGCAGAACGTGTCACTTCGCATCTTCACTGAACACCCAGCCTCATGAAAACGACGCTCGTCGCCGTTAGCGGCCTGTCGCCGGCCATCGTCACGGAGACGGTCTGGGCACTCGCAGCGGAAAGCCCGCCGGCCGTCCCCGATGATGTCGTCGTGATCACGACTGCCCGAGGCGAGCATGACCTCCGTGAGCAATTGCTGAGCAAGCGCGACGGTGTCTGGAACGGTAGGACCGTTTGGGAGCAGCTCCGCCTCGATGTCTTTGCTTTGGCAAACGTCCCCAACAGCGCCGCGAGACTCCAGCTTTCTCTCCGCGTTGTCGAACTGCCCGACGCTGGAACGGGCGTTCGCCGCAAGGCCGAGGATCTCCGCTCGGGATCGGATCACGACGAGACAGCCGATTTTATCGTTAGGACGCTCGCCCCATTCTGCGACGCCGAGGACAATCGCGTCATCGCCAGCATCGCAGGTGGTCGCAAGACGATGGGTGCCCTGCTCTACGCCACGATGAGTTTGATCGGAAAAGAATGCGACCGAGTCACCCATGTGCTCGTGAGCGAACCGTTTGAAACCGCGCGCGGCTTTTTCTATCCCGCCCAACCCGAGCAGAATCTGGGGGCGCGGACTTCGCAGGATTCGCTCGAAGCAGTCGCGGCGGCCGATGCTGAAATCGAACTGGCCGACATCCCCTTCGTGCCCTTGCGCAACAAATTCACCGAGCTAAATGAACCTCGCCGCACCTTTGCCGGGCTCGTGGATTGCTATTCACGAGCAGACCGGGCTTCCCTGCGATATCCGCCCCGGGTTACCCTTGACGCTGAGGGAGGTATCCTAAACGTGGAAGGACGGCCGATCACTCTGACGGGACGCGATCTCATCGTTGCCGCGTTTTTGCACGACCGCGCTACCCGGTCCGTGCCGCATTTTCGGGATCGGGGAGACGCCACGCCACATCTCCAGGCCTATGTCGAGGCATGGAAGCTCGAGCATCCAAGCCATCGCGCCACTGCCCGGCTTTCCGGAGCGATGTCCGAAGACGACCTGACCAAAGCCCTCGCCAGTCTGAGGGTGAAGCTCAAACAAGCGGGCCTCTCGGGTGCAGTCGTACATCTCGCACCCGAACGCGACCGCATCGGCTTCGATTTGGGGTAGGGACGGTTTGATTAACCGTCCGCCATTGCAATATCAACCCTCCGCCCTTTGCAAACTGCGGACGCATCATCGATGCGTCCCTACCATCATGTCCCCGGACGTCCACGCGTTCGCCAATCGGGGTCGGCAGCGCGACGATCTCCCCATGCCCACCGCTTTCGTTTCCACTCCCGACTGCCGCGTCCGCCTCGTTTCCGAACGGCTCCAGATCCATGGCAAGGGCGAATCCGGCACATTCTGCGTGCTTCGCGAGATCCCGATCCGCGATCTCGACCGACTGATCGCGATCGAGGGCACTCAGATTTCGGGCGAGGCGCTCGCCGCCCTTCTCCGAGCCGAGATCCCGATCGCCTTTCTCGGGTGGAATGGACGCTATCTCGGTGCCTTCCAGCCAACCACGCCGGCCCACGGCGCCTGGAGACTCCGCCAATACCAGGCCGCGCTCGATCCCGCCTTTTGCCTCGCCGTGGCGGGAAGAATCGTCGCCGCAAAGATCTACAACCAGCGACGTGTCGTCCAGCGGCTGGCAGCGAACCGCAGCGATGATGTCTCACGTGATCTCGCGTATCTCGACGCCCTCCTCTCCGAGGCCTATCGCTCCGAGGCCATCGAAACTCTGCGCGGTTACGAAGGTGCCGCTGCCGCCCGCTACTTTTCGACCTGGGCGTCCTTCCTGCCCGAGTCCTTCCCATTCGAACGAAGATCAACGCGGCCTCCGCTCAATGCGGTGAATGCCTGTATCTCCTTCGGCGCGACCCTGCTCTACCATGAGACAGTCTCTGCGATCCATGCACGGGGGCTGGACCCGGCGCTGGGGATGCTCCACACGACCGAGGACGGGCGCTGGTCGCTCGCTCTCGACCTGATGGAGCCATTCCGTCCGGTTCTGGTCGAGGCTCTCTCGCTCGACGTCTTCACCCACCAGATCCTTAACGAAAAACACTTTCGTCCCCACGAAGGTGGCGTCTATCTCAACGACGAAGGACGGGCCAAGTTCATCGTCCAGTACGAACGCCGCATGGAGCGCCAGTTCATGAGCGAATTCGCCGGTCACCGCACGACTCTGCGGCACCAGATCGATGACTCCGTGGCGCGATTCAAATCCTCGCTTGAGAAACCTTCCGACTTTGAAGCATTTGTTATGAACTAGTGAACCTTGTGCGGTGACAGACAAATCCGCACACGAGTTTCCCGAGACAGATTCACTACCCGACCCATGGAACGATCAATGAGCAGTTGGTGGCACGATGCCTTCGCGCCCCTACCCTATGAACGATCCGCCCCCGGAGAAAAAGAAATGCTCACCCTCGTCGCCTACGATATCTGCGAGCACCGACGCCTCTCCCGCGTCGCCAAGGTCTGCGAGGACTATGGAGTGCGGGTGCAATACAGCCTTTTCGAATGCCGGCTGGAGGAGGGCGAGTTCGAGGACTTCTGGCTGAAGCTGCTCGAGGTGATCGACGAAAAGGAGGATAGGCTCGTTGCCTACAAAATCGACGCGAAGTCGGCGAAGCAGACCCTGACGGCTGGAACGATGGTTTGCTCCGAGAAGGTGGTGTGCTATCTGGTGTAGGGGGACGGTGGGGAATCGAGGGATTGCGGCGTTCAGGTCGCGAGCCCGAAAGCCCGAAAACACCCGACCTCGCGACCTGAATTCACAACCCGTTGAAAAACAATGAACCACGTGGTGTCTCAGTCTATTTCCGGAGCGGAGTCGAGGGCAGAATGCAGAGTTTGGTGCCTTGTCAAATTGACCTCGCGACGAAATTGGAGTTTGCGCGGTTGGGAATCAAGGGGTTACAAAGGGGGAGTCCCCTGAGGACACACAGCCGAAAGGCATTGGAGACGCAATGATCTCTCGGTTAATGCTGCTCCACGCGGCGGGTCCCCTGAGGACACACAGCCGAAAGGCATTGGAGACCTTGGGCGACACCGTCCTTGTTGCGGATGTAGGCGGCGGGTCCCCTGAGGACACACAGCCGAAAGGCATTGGAGACGCGATTTCGACGGGTGCGAGTTCGACGGGTGCGATTGTGTCCCCTGAGGACACACAGCCGAAAGGCATTGGAGACGGGGTTTGGAGGTGAAGAAGTGTTTCATATTCGTTCTTGTCCCCTGAGGACACACAGCCGAAAGGCATTGGAGACATCCCCCTAGCTTTCCGCTATAATCATAATGGGCGAGTCCCCTGAGGACACACAGCCGAAAGGCATTGGAGACTATTATGAGGGGAAGTAGAGCTTAGTGTAAGTTTGCCCGTCCCCTGAGGACACACAGCCGAAAGGCATTGGAGACCATTGGACTTCAATGTTCACGTCAAAAATATTTGTCCCGGTCCCCTGAGGACACACAGCCGAAAGGCATTGGAGACTCAAGACCTGGGTGATCGTCGATCCCTCCGGGACCAGCGTCCCCTGAGGACACACAGCCGAAAGGCATTGGAGACAGTGTAGCGACAGAATAGCCGTCATTGTCGGTTCCGATTAGTCCCCTGAGGACACACAGCCGAAAGGCATTGGAGACGCCCGTCAGGAATGTTGAGCTTTTTCTCGTCGAGAGAGCAGTCCCCTGAGGACACACAGCCGAAAGGCATTGGAGACAAATCAAAAGTGAACAGGGTTTCGGCGTGGGCGGCGTCGTCCCCTGAGGACACACAGCCGAAAGGCATTGGAGACCCGGCGAGGACGGGCGAATGTCCATCAAGCTCGAGGCCCGTCCCCTGAGGACACACAGCCGAAAGGCATTGGAGACTGGTGTTTCTGGCTCGCTCATGCTGTGACCTCCACGCTGTGTCCCCTGAGGACACACAGCCGAAAGGCATTGGAGACTGTGTTGGTTGGTGGTGCAGTGTGAAGGCTCAGGCGAAAGGTCCCCTGAGGACACACAGCCGAAAGGCATTGGAGACGCATTCAAGAGAAGTCCTTGGAAGCTTTTGGCGGGTCCCCTGAGGACACACAGCCGAAAGGCATTGGAGACCGTTGCCGTTGCCGTGGCTTTCCGCCTCGGTGGCGGGAGGTCCCCTGAGGACACACAGCCGAAAGGCATTGGAGACCGAACGGTTTCACGTAGTCGGTTACAAGACTGACAAGGGTCCCCTGAGGACACACAGCCGAAAGGCATTGGAGACCCCCCCCTCGTTTTCGTTATACTCCCATCTTTCCATCGGTCCCCTGAGGACACACAGCCGAAAGGCATTGGAGACCTTGATACAAAGCGCCATGGTCATCACCGTGGAAAATTGTCCCCTGAGGACACACAGCCGAAAGGCATTGGAGACTCGCTAAGGGCGCTGGTGTCTTCGAGGATTACAGGGTTGTCCCCTGAGGACACACAGCCGAAAGGCATTGGAGACGCTTCACTCAAAGCAGTAGTGAAGAGTTCAAGGTAGAGGGTCCCCTGAGGACACACAGCCGAAAGGCATTGGAGACTGTTCTCTCGAATGTAGATCTGTCCTTCTTGAATACGGTCCCCTGAGGACACACAGCCGAAAGGCATTGGAGACTGGCAGGGGTCATATTTTGTTAATTAAATTGTCTATTGGTCCCCTGAGGACACACAGCCGAAAGGCATTGGAGACCAACCGCAGTCACTTGGGGGTTCATCCAATTGCGGGCGTCCCCTGAGGACACACAGCCGAAAGGCATTGGAGACCCGCCAGCTTAAAAACGAGAGCAACCGCCTTGTCGGGTCCCCTGAGGACACACAGCCGAAAGGCATTGGAGACCGTTTCCTTTGTCCATCTCATCTAGCAGGAATACGCCTGTCCCCTGAGGACACACAGCCGAAAGGCATTGGAGACTTCAAGACCTGGGTGATGTTTTCACCCTCCGGGACCAGCGTCCCCTGAGGACACACAGCCGAAAGGCATTGGAGACCAGGAGGGGCCGTGGCTGTTATCGTTCCAGATCGGGTAGTCCCCTGAGGACACACAGCCGAAAGGCATTGGAGACTCACTGCCGAGGCCGCAAACACATTGTCAACCGTGCTGGGTCCCCTGAGGACACACAGCCGAAAGGCATTGGAGACTCGCGAACCGCAATGGGTGATTCCGTATCATTTGATCTGTCCCCTGAGGACACACAGCCGAAAGGCATTGGAGACCGTAGTTTGAAAGGTCGCTTGTTTTCCTCTTTCTTTTGTCCCCTGAGGACACACAGCCGAAAGGCATTGGAGACCTTTTTCACGATCTGAGATAGCGCGATAAGCTCGGCGCGTGTCCCCTGAGGACACACAGCCGAAAGGCATTGGAGACAAGGCTAGCCTTGCGACCTTTCAAGCGTAGTTTGAGTCCCCTGAGGACACACAGCCGAAAGGCATTGGAGACCCTTCTGGCGTGAGCGCGTAGTAAAGTGATGGGTTCAGGTCCCCTGAGGACACACAGCCGAAAGGCATTGGAGACCCGCCTTTTGTGCTGTGAGGTATTCTCTCATACTCCCGCGTCCCCTGAGGACACACAGCCGAAAGGCATTGGAGACTGCTTTGACCGCGCCAGACATCTACGCCGGTAGAGTCAGAGTCCCCTGAGGACACACAGCCGAAAGGCATTGGAGACCTAAGTAGATGTTAGTAGACCAAGACATGATGTCTACGTGTCCCCTGAGGACACACAGCCGAAAGGCATTGGAGACCAAACTTGAGCCGCCCTGCCCTTGTCCATTCGCGGATTGGTCCCCTGAGGACACACAGCCGAAAGGCATTGGAGACGCTTCTTATTCCCGCATTATGGAACAGATCAAAGCCGGTCCCCTGAGGACACACAGCCGAAAGGCATTGGAGACTGAACGGATTCCTTAGTATACTGCTGCGGGGTTTTGGGTCCCCTGAGGACACACAGCCGAAAGGCATTGGAGACTAGAGAATTCGGGTGCCGGATTGTGATTTTTGATAAAAGTCCCCTGAGGACACACAGCCGAAAGGCATTGGAGACAATAGACTGGCGTGCTTTCTTGCTCGCACCGGGACTAAGTGTCCCCTGAGGACACACAGCCGAAAGGCATTGGAGACTTTTGTTCATGTTTTTACTATAGCTTCTTTTTGGTTATGTCCCCTGAGGACACACAGCCGAAAGGCATTGGAGACCGGGGCTTAGCTTGATTAGCAAAGCGGAAAAGAAGGAAGTCCCCTGAGGACACACAGCCGAAAGGCATTGGAGACACCTCGTTTGCAGTCTGCTTTACAAGGGCGTGATTGATGTCCCCTGAGGACACACAGCCGAAAGGCATTGGAGACGCAACTTCAGACAGTTTGAACTTCTCATTCCCGTAAAGGGTCCCCTGAGGACACACAGCCGAAAGGCATTGGAGACTATCGGCACGCCTTTTGATACCTGTCCTTCTCACGGTTGTCCCCTGAGGACACACAGCCGAAAGGCATTGGAGACCCCTTGAACGTCCCGCGGGTATCCGTCCCGCTAGCGGTGTCCCTTGAGGACACACAGCCGAAAGGCATTGGAGACAGTTCAGCGACAGTGAGGAACCGCTCGCTCATTTTCTGGGTCCCCTGAGGACACACAGCCGAAAGGCATTGGAGACGCCTGGGCCTGGAGCTTGAGCATGCCGATGCGGCAATGCGTCCCCTGAGGACACACAGCCGAAAGGCATTGGAGACGCAAAGCCGCGAAAGATAGCTTAGACGACTTGGCGACAGGTCCCCTGAGGACACACAGCCGAAAGGCATTGGAGACTCGTGTTTCGCCGCTTCATGATTCAGGTTCAATCCGGTGTCCCTGAGGACACACAGCCGAAAGGCATTGGAGACTGTCGATGTAGGAGTAGAACTCGTTCCCGACCGTGGAGTCCCCTATGGACACACAGCCGAAAGGCATTGGAGACGCGGCCTCCCCCGGGTCGTAGCCGTCTGTGATTCGCAGAGTCCCCAGAGGACCGCCGAAAGGCACTGGAGACTGAGCTTGATCGCGTAGGACTCCCCGCGTCGGCGGAGAGTCCCCAGAGGACACACCGCCGGAAACTCCCGGTGCCTTTAGCAAGCACTTCGACGAGTTCGTCGGTTAACTCGCCCGCTATTCCCTCAAATAGATTTCCTTGTTTCATCAAGCGTTGCAATCGCGGGTTTGTCTCGACCGTTGGGAGATCTCAAACCGAAGCACGGCATGGTCGGATACCGGCCCTTTGACGGGGCGCCTCTTGACTTGAGGCGCGACGTTCCGGGCAATGACTTTCATCGTTGAAGTTGGAGCCGCTGAGGTGCTTTTGCCCTTGTCACCGGGAGGGATCGGTCTCATTTATTATCCCACTAATGACAAAATTCGGGTTGAGGTGCTACGGAACATGTTATAATTTCCATAAATTAATTCACCCCGGATGAGTAACCTGCAAAGCGGAAAGATCTTAGAATGGGACACCAAGCGCGGTTTCGGCTTTCTCGATCATAGCGGAAAGCGGTTGTTCCTTCACATTCGCGACTACGCGGCAAAACACCATGCTCCCCGAAAAGGAGATGTGGTCGCTTTTCTGGTTGGGGAAGATGCTCTGGGGCGACCCTGTGCCCAACGGGCGCAGACAATTTGGTCACCTTCCCGGCTCAAAGCCACTCACTTTCTTGTGCTGCCTTTCCTCCTCTTCCTGCCCACCCTGGCCGCTTTGAAGATGTCCTACGATCCGCGGATCATCGCGGGATACGCAGTGTTCATCTCGATTATTGCGTGGAGAGCTTACAGTTATGACAAGTCGCGTGCGCTAGCGGGAGCATGGAGGACCCCGGAGTCGACGCTCCACTTTCTGGATCTTATCGGTGGCTGGCCGGGGGCTTTTCTGGCCCAGAAACATCTGAGACACAAGACCTCGAAGGCATCGTTCCAGCTCACCTTCTGGTTCATTGTCTGCCTCTACCAGTTCGGTTCCTTCGATTACCTCGCAGACTGGCGGGCTTCTCAAGCCTTCTGGATCGCAATCGAGCCCCTCTTTCACCATTCCTAAGGCCCTTCCCATTCCCATTCCCATTCCCAATGACAACTGAACTGATTCATTCCCTTTACGGGTCTCTCTTCGAGGTGCTTTTCGCAGTTCTTCGCAGCCATTGGCCAATTCTCCTCTTGATCGGAGCGGTCTCGCTTCTTGGCAAAATTGTCCGTCTTCCTTCTGTGAAAGGGAGAATAGGAGAGGAGTTAGTCGGTAAGATGACGCTGAACAAGCTGGACAGGAAGCAGTATGCTGTTTTCCACGATCTGTATCTTCCCCGACCTGATGGCAAGGGAACGGCTCAGATTGATCATGTTGTCGTTTCTCCGTTCGGGATTTT
>Ga0105050_10009701_pt1 | contig 10720 bp, 13 predicted proteins | sample FRY01_FD_78088 | JGI IMG/M metagenome (GOLD analysis project Ga0105050, IMG submission 78088) | Freshwater microbial communities from Lake Fryxell liftoff mats and glacier meltwater in Antarctica - FRY-01 | ecosystem: Environmental > Aquatic > Freshwater > Ice > Glacier meltwater ... | reverse complement strand
GGAATAAATGTATAGATGGGATACACCAAAATCGAGATTGACGCAAGCTATGTGCCGAGGGCTGGGGATGTGATTGTGCAGAGAAACAACGGTGACGGCGATGAAGTGTATTTTATGGAGTTGTTTAGTAAAAGTTTTTCGGTAAAAGGCTTTTGCCATGAATGGCCCAGCACCGACTACTTCATTCGCCGCCCTGTGCCAGTGACGACCGAGGGTTCGCAAAACCGTTGCTCCGCAGAGCCACCTATAAACCGCTGCGGCGGATGCCGTCGATTGATTCAGCCAACGGAGCTGACGTTCTTTGATGCCATTTCGCAGATGCGTTGCCTCAAGTGTTGGATGGAGGCGCAGAGTTCGCGGAACCTGGAAGAGGTCCGCGAACTGTTGCCGCGGGCGATTGACGACGAAACGAAGGTGCAATAATGTTTCACTGGCTCTATCGGGTTGGCGCGAGACGCGGTAAACCTTCGCCCAACGACGCAACGGTTCGGCGAAATCCGCGTTCCTGAATCTGTTTGGAAACTTCACGGGCCGCTGACCGGGTTGGAAAGCCGGGTTTTTTCGTTTCCTCCACGCGGACTCGTGGTTTGCGATACGGCCCGTGAAGCAAAAGGAGAGAGAGCCAATGTTCGGATACATACCCGATATCAGTGGCTACTACAACTGCAAGGGTAAGGAAGCGAGCGGCAAGGGTTACACCGGCGTCGTGATCCTTTCACGCAAAGGTGACGTGTACATGGTGCAGTGGGTATTGCAGGGTGGCACAAGCATCGTTGGCGTCGGCATCCGGCAAGGCGCCTCATTCTCGGCAGCGTGGGCGCTCCCCAAGGACGGCGGTATAACTGTGCGAGGCGTAAACGTGTATCGCGTCGAGGGGACGGCAAGTGGGCCACGGCTGGTAGGCCGATGGGCGTCGATACCTGGGGATGGGCAGCAGCAGGCGGAAGTTCTGACGTTCCTTAAGAAGCTTGATCCAGAGGAATGAGCGATAGCGGCAAAACATGGAGAAAGAAATAAGCCTATGACTACCAAAAAAGTCGATTGGACCTATATAGAACGGGCTAAAAGGCGTTTGCCGAGTGGCCCACAACAATGCAAAGGATAAGTGAACCATGTCCGAAGTAACTCAGGCACTAAATGTTCACGAGGAATTTAATCGAGTGATATTACGTCAACGGTGGTCGCTCTGGGCATTGAGACAATATCGCGCCAATCGTTACGATTCACTCTCAGCGCATATGAAGATACTGTCCAACCGGCTTGGACAATGGAAGCCAACATGGGAGAGCAGGCGTATTAAACCTGTTCGTGAAATGCAGTGGAGTGATTCTAACTAAGGAGGCTTAATGAAGGACTTAAAACGTTTCGCTACCGAGGATTATCCGCTCCATCCGAGTGCGCTTCGAGTGCTATTAGAATGCCCATGGAGGATTGTCATGGAGTACCTGTACTCACCTACGGATGAGAGTGGGTCAGCCGCTGATACCGGTTCAGCTGTTCATGCTGCTGCACACGCATTACATACAGGAAAGGAGGTAGCTGAATGTCTTGGTATAATGAAAGATAAACTCGCGGATTATCCGCGCGCCGATCTACTAGACGCGGCTGATCTATTTCTTAAATATGCCGCAGATACCCGCAATCGAAGAGCCAAAGTCATCCTCAGCGAGCAAAAAATCAGCTTCACAATCGCCGCGGCACCGGAAGACCCGACGGGAGAACCGTTGACTATAGTTGGAAGATTAGACCAAGTCCGTGAAGCTGATGGTGAGTTACGAGTATATGACCTGAAAACATCGAAATTAGACCCAATGCAGCTACTTCATAGCCATACATACCAGATGGCTGCTTACTGCGTTGGAGCTTCTACATTTCTAAAGCGGATAGTAAATCCAGGCGCACTTATACTCGTACGCCGCTATAAAGCCTCAGACCACGACAATGCACTAGTGTTCTGGCACTATCCATGGAAACTTAAGGACTGTGAACAAATACTCGATGTATTTAGACACAGAGTGGCTGAAATACGGCGTGGTATGCTATACCACAACCCATCAGATGGCATGTGTCGTTGGTGTCATCAACGCACGCCTGATATATGCTTCCCGAAGCTTCAACAAGAGCTTAAAATGAGAGAATAAATTATAGGTCATAGATTCTCTCATAATGTGGTATCATCTCTCGATTGGGATAGACGTGGATCAACGTGGATAGACTTGGATCGATATTCTAATCGAAATCGAATGAATTAATAGACTTAAAGCATATTACAATTAGAAAGAGAGGATTAAGAAGTGGTGTAAGTAAACGATTCCGGGATAGAGCAGTGGTAGCTCGTCTGGTTCATAACCAGAAGGTCGCAGGTTCAAATCCTGCTCCCGGTACTGGTGTTAGAAACTAGAAACTTGTTACAAGAGGTCCGAAACATGAACAAGCCATCGTTGGCAGCATCGGCTGGAGTATTGGCGGAGGCTCCTAAATTCCAGCTTCCTGCTGTATTTCAGGAACCAAATGACAAACTCGTAGGGCGGTTCACATCGCCATACATTACCTTCGCTCACAAGAGTAGGCCGGATGAGTACTCCAAACTCATGAGCAAATACGGTAATGTCGATGAAGGCGAGATGTTCCTGATGGAAGCAGAAAACTGCCGCAAGCTAACTGTGGCTAAGTTAAGCTTGATGAAAGCCAAGCAGTATTGGGTCGAGAAGAACGCTGCGGGCGAGACTCAACGAGCTTCGTGGACTGAGATGCCAAGGCCATGGGCTGAACACATGGACGTTGTCGTACTCGTGTATTTCGACGACCACATCGTAGTAGCGAATATCAACCCGCATACCACGAAATGCTCTGGAATCAGAGTACTAGCGGACGCACTGGAAGCGTGCCAGAAACCCGAGTGGGCGGAAAAGTCTCCCGCCCATCGCGAGACGCTCCAGATCAACCAGCCGTTTATGCGCTTCTTCGGTGAAATGACGCTCTCTGCTCCACGCATCTCTAAAGCGTCAGGCCTTCCATACCGAACGACGCAGTGTGTTATCAAGCCTACTACTAATGTCGAAGCGAAACTTCTGAAGTTCTTCGCTGAATCTGCTGAAAGCAACAAGCAACTCACTGATGCGGCAGAGCGATTTAGCTACCGTATTCGCGAGATTGAAAGTAAGCTTGTGAAGAAGTAAATGAGTCGGTCTATAGCTCAATGGCAGAGCAGGAGACTCATAATCTCTTGGTTGCAAGTTCGACTCTTGCTAGACCGAATACGGTGAGGTCTGACCTGAAGGTGACCGGAAAAGTTGATTTTAACGAGGTTTTGTAATGACTGAGCATCAATGGCAAAAAGATTGCGATTGCAACAGCGAAGGTGTTATAGTATGAAACTTAATTTCCGACCCTCGAAGATCGCATTCCTCGACTTCGAAACGCAAAGCGAGGTAGACTTAACGAAGGGTACACTTAGGAAATACGCTAAGCATCCAAGTACAAAGGCATTGACGTGTTGCGTAAAAATCGATGGACAAATGTTTCGTTTTGGACCGTATCTTAATGACGAAGATAGACAAATGCTGGCTTCTATCGCGGAAGATAGGGTCCTTGTAGCCCATAATGCACCGTTCGATGCGGCTATCTGGGAGTATACGTTAAAACTCCCTGAAGCTACTTGGTTCGATACACTTCCATGTGCTCGTGCTGCCGGACTTCCAGGTGGGTTAGATAAGCTTTCAAAGGCTATCGGTGGGCGCGGCAAAGATAAAAATGGCGAACTACTAATCAAGATGTTGTGTATCCTAAAGAATGGCAAAGTTCCAGCTATCGGACCTGCACACCAGCTTCTATTGAACTACAATGTCCAGGACGTAGAAGAGCTAGAACTTGTATACAATCGAGTTAAGGACTTCGGTGAGCCTGAAGTTATGGCTGTAGATCATACCATGAATGAGCGCGGCATAAAGTTAGATAGGCCTCTGTTAGAGGCAATGTACGATATGTACGACGTTAACAGTAGAGCTAAGAATAGCGAATTCACTGAGCATACTAGAGGAGTTAATCCTCGCTCCCCAAAACAGATGACTGAATGGCTAAATTCGCGAGGCTTTGCTATAAATAGTTGTAATAGACACGTTCTAAACTCATTGATCGCTAATCCGCACGACTTTCATTGTGGCGATACGGATAACGATGTAGTATCTATAAACGTAGAAGCTATGTGTACCGCAATAGAATTACGTCGCGAGGTTGTAGGAGTAGGTAAAGGTAAAGTAGAAACGGCGATGGTAGCATTAGATGAGGATGACTATATCCGCGATCTACTCGTAATATACGGAGCTCATACAGGTAGATGGACGTCACGTCGCCTACAAGTGCATAATCTACCTGGACGAATCAAGTATCTCGATATGCGGAATGTAGAGCCTACGTTAGATGCAGTAACAGCTATCGCTGCAGCAACTAGTAATATTACTGGTAGTATTATACCTGTAGCAGATTGTTTAGGGTCGATGTTACGACGGTTAGTATTAGCAGATAATCTCCTAGTTGCGGATTATGCAGCAATCGAAGCGAGATGTTTAGCGTGGATGTGCAAATGTGCGCACATGCTTAATAGCTACACCGACCCATTAGCACCATCATTATACTACGATATGGGTAGGACTGTATTCGGTAGGGATATAGATAAAGTATCGGACCCAGCTGAATACGTAGTGGCAAAAGCTCTGTTCCTCGGTGCTGGATACGGTATGTCTGGGGCGAAGTTTGAGGCAATGCTCAGTCTCCGAGAGTCTAGGGCTACAGTTGAAAAGTTCAAAGCGTCTGGCACCACAGCTAAAGAAGCCGTAAAAGCGTATAGAGAGCTATTTCCAGAAATTCCGCAATTATGGCGCGAGTGTGGAGAAGCAGTAAAGAATGCTGTAGCTGGAATATCCAGTGAAGCTGGTAGATGTTTCTTCCATATGGTCGGAAGAGACTTACATGCTGTGTTACCATCTGGTCGCCCGTTCGTGTACAGAAATGCCAGGATAGAGATGATGGTACCTAATTACTGCAAGATGTACAATATGCCAGAAATACCGGTACCAACAGTTGTATTCGATAGCGTACGTGGACTTGGATTCTTGTACGGTTCTAAGATCGTAGAGAATATCTGCCAGGCAACATGTAGGGACCTTCTGGCGGATGCCATAGTGAGGTGCGAAAAGGCCGGTATATTGCCACTATTACATGTACACGACGAACTTGTATGTAATGCACCATTGGACAGATTCGATGAAATGCTCAGTATTATGACTATACCACCACCTTGGGCAGATGGATTTCCAGTAAAAGTAGAAGGGTATAGTGGTAAACAGTGGAGCAAGATTAGCGATGGATACGTAAACAAAGTGATGCAAACCGGAGTATTATTATGACACAAGTTGAACAAGCGTGGACTAATAGGACACTAGTCCGCTGGATGGCTACTCAATGGTGCAACTATAAGTGCGCATATTGCCAACAAGATCATGGTCGTAAACGGTACTATAAAGGTTCCCCCGCCCATTGGGCGGATAACCGTCCATGGCAAGACTGGTTAGCTGCATTCACGAAACACTTCACTAATTATGTAACAATGCACATGACTGGTGGTGAACCACTGCTAGATCGAAAGAATGTAGAGCCCCTGATTACAAGGCTCCTCGATATAGGATGGACCATGTCTATTGATACTAATGGTAGTTTTCCGTGCGAAGGATGGGCTATTAATAAAAGTCCTATCGGACTACAGGTAAGTTACCATCCAACTGAAGTAAGTGAAGAAGTGTGGTTTAATAACCTAGAACGCATACTCACTAACGGCTGGACTGTAGATATGGTAGCATATGTAGCTGTTCCAGGAACACTAGATACCATAAAACGTATAACTAATAGACTACACATACTACATATTCCGATCAATACACATCCACTCGATTTCCATTCGGACCAGTATTCAACAGAAGAGATGGAGTTTATACGTAAATACCTTCCAGCCACTGACCTAGAGTATAGGACTGGTAAACCAACTACAGGAAATAGTTGCTTATACCCATCCGTATCCTACGAGGTCGATCCCGATGGTAGCGTTATAGTATCTTGTCACCGCGCTTTAGGGCCACAGTATCATGGCAGCATATGGGAGGATATCTTACCACAACGTCCGAAGGGGCATACTCCATGTCCGAGGGAGAAATGTGACTGCGAAGAGCGATATACGTTTCAAGAGCACCTTGGTTATAACATCGGACGCAGCCCGAAGGGTGCATATTCTTCTCGTCTTAAGGAACTTCAACTATGCTAGATACGTCAACATTGGTACGTACACGTAATGGATTGTATGTGCGACTAATCGAAGAAAAAGGGAAGTTAATAGGACTTGGTCCAGTCCTTAAATTACCTATACGTGCAGATTCAGTAGTGCTAGATTTAGGGGCACATATAGGCGGATTCACGAAGGTAGCACTTGATAAAGGTGCAGCCACTATAATAGCGGTAGAAGCCCACCCTAGTACATTCGAGGTACTACAATATAATTTCAAGGACGAGCCTAGAGTTAAATGCATACATGGAGCTATTGTGGCAGATACGTACGATAAGGAGTATGCGACATTATACCTATCTACACGAGTGAATACTACATTAGCATGTAGTAGTATGTTTCCTAAAACTAGCGGCTATGTAAGTATTCAAGTACCAATTATCCGTATAGGTACGTTATTAAAAGACGTAACTGTAATTAAATGCGATATTGAAGGTGCTGAGTACTTGTTAGAGATATGGGACAATTTACCTAACTCCATAAAAGCTGTGGCGATAGATTTCCACCGCTACGCTAGTATAGCTAATTGGCAAGATGCGGCAGAAAATATCATTGAAGCTTTACGTAAACAAGGGTTTAGTGGATTTAATCCCATTAATTTTAACAGTGGATGGGGCAGCAACGGTGCTTGGTACAGGAGCTAAATATGCGGATAACATTATACCCCTTTTTCTCGCAGCAAGATAAACAGCGTAACCTATTCCGATTAGATTCGGATTCAGGGGTGAAATTGTATGCCTATATAGCTAGGCAGTTAATACGCGTTGGGCATGAGGTGCGATTCGTACTACCAGATAAAGTACAGTGTACGCCTATAGAGCCACATATATCATGCCAAGTGTTACGTATACCGTATAGTGTAGCTCTAAGTAACCTTGATCGTAGACTTCAATGGGAGCCGTCGTGGTTACGCATTATCGGTAATACAGACATTCTCTTGACGCAGCATGAATTTTTAGCGTACCCATTACGATGTTTATTTCCGAGACTTAGGATCGTGATGGAATGCGGCATTCGCCCAGATACGGCCTGGCCAGAGACGAAAGCGATGTTCCCATTAGCGTGGAAGGCAGCATCACTAATACACTGTAATAGCATTCAATTAGCAAAGATGGTTAGTGAAGAAGGCGGAAATGCAAAAGTATGGCAATTTGCGTATGAGGATTCTATCGTAATTCCACGTAATTTACCGAGGGATATAGACGTACTTTTTCCCGCACGTTGCTCTGCGACCAACTACTCCAACCATTTAGCATTTATACGGGCATTTAATGATGACGTATTATGTACCTGTATGACTGATCCAACAAATTACTTAGGACATTCACTAGAGTTAGGATCAGTAGAGTACAGCAATACGCTACATCGAAGTAAGGTAGTAGTTGGGCTGACGGATAATGGGTACGGTGGATATGCATTCCGAGAAGCTATAGCAGCTGGTGCCTGTCCAGTTGCTTTAGATACTCCAGAATATCGTGAACTACTAACTGATGCATGGCCATATTTATGCACACTAGACGATGTACGACAAATTGCAGAGAAAGCATTAGCAACTGGCTGGAAAAGTTTAGGGACAAAATTAGTGCAACAAGTAAGTGAAAATCTGCGGAATAGTTCTTATAGCCAGGCTTGGATTAGCGCAAAAGAGGACCTATGCCTATAATCACTATCGAGGGGCCGGATAAGTGCGGTAAAAGTACGCTTTTTGCTGGACTACGAGATATTTGGATTGGACCTACCTTTGTAGATCCGCCGCCTTATGGTAAAAGTAGGATGAGTATAGCTGCGCAGTTAGCAGAAAGGGACTTAGAGCTCTGGGAGACGTTCTATGAACCTACTAAGCTTTACGTGGCTAATCGCCATGTTATAGTATCGGATGCGGTATATTCTAATGTATACGATAGGCCCACACTTCGATACAGTTGGATTAGGAAGCACCTATTTGTTGTATATATCGAGGTGTCTTGCGAAGAGCTTCGCCACAGATGCCATACTTGTAGCGAAGATGTACAAAGCCCTGAGCAATATGCAATCGTTAAAGAGTACTATAAACTAGTACTTAAAGACTTTCCGCATATAGTAGTCGGCTCAACGCACACACCAATGATGGTTAAGGAGCTTCTAAATGGCCGCTAATGCTACTGAGTTATATATCGAGATGTTCTCGAGTATACGGAGTGAAATACATCTACGAACTTGTACAGACCCTGAGTCTCCGCAACTAGCTGGAACATACGAAGCCCGACCTGGGCGTTCGTATGAATTGCGAAATCCTATGCATAATGTTCAGGTATGCGTACCGATAGATGCCAGGTGGGCAACTGCAATGACGTTGCACTTCTTCGCTCGTACTGAGAAGGCTTTGGCGCTTACGAAGTATAGTAAGAGTGCGCATAAGTTCCTGACTCCTGATGGAGACTGGCGCGGTGCATATGGAGTTATAGCTATGCCACAAGTAGATATGTGCATAGCTAGGTTCAAAGAGCACCCAGCTACGCGACGGGCTGTTGTATCGATGGGAGGACATGAACCACAGGACCTACATCGGCCAGCATGTTGGTCGTTTATTCAGTTTTTGAGTTCTCGGCACGGCCTTAGCATGATAGTGTATCAGCGGTCACTAAATCTTGCCAAAATTATGCCTGTTGACTTGGTGGTATTGTCTAATCTACACCAGTATGTAGCCACGAGTATTGGACAGGAATTAGGTTCGTTATTTTGGACTATAGGTAGTCTCCATATACGAGTAGAGGATTATATTGAGCCTAACTACGTAGGACAAAGGCATCAGTCGTTGATGCTAGACTATAGCGTGCTTAGCAATGCAAACCTATGCTATACAACCCTGGAGAAGCTAATATGACGTTTCAGGAAGAGCACTACGAGTGGGTTAATCGTAAGTATCCTAATCAGCCACCAGAGATACCTGCAGCCGGGTGTGTCGAGGAAGCTGGGGAGCTTCTGCACGCGGTATTAAAGACGGCACAAGTGCAGCGGTGGGGTGAGGATTCGAGGTATAGTATAGTACAGCTTCGAAGTAACTTGGTGGACGCAATCGGGGATTGCGTGATATATGCCTGCTCATTGTGTAATGCAAATAGCTGGGTATTCGCTGAATTGTGGAAGACGCCTAAAGTTGGAGAGTCTAGTACGTTGGTTGTAGAAGCAGTTGAGCTTGTAGCTACATCCGTTGAGGTTGCGTTACATCCGAGGAAGAAAGTGAGTTTGGCTCGCTACATTAGTAGCTTGAAATCCGTGGCATTTACTGCTGGTATCGATCCTGATATGGCTATTAAGGTGACTTGGCAAATAGTTAAGGAGCGGTAATGAACATAACTCTAGTAACACCGGGGTGCTCAGTTAAATGTGGAAATGTCATTGCGAGTTTCATCAAGATGTCTGGGATGGACGCGCTCGTCGAACTCAGGAATGGCTCTAGGGTCATGTGGTCAAATAGTATCGAGGTAGAGGTCGTCGAAGATGCTGAGGTGAAAGTCAATAGGCTCGAAGTGTTGAAGGCCAAACTTGTATGGCTTGAGAATTTCGCTGTTGGCAAATATGCACAGCTCGGTCTAACTGCTAGTACGCCATGTGCTCCAGTGGCGTTGCAGTTGCACGCGCTATTCATTACTGCTGCGTTAGGTAGTAGGCCCGAGGGTGCCGTGCTATGTCGAAGGTGCTCAAATCGTCAGTGTGTTAGGGCGGATCATCTGTTCTGGGCTACGTGGTCGGACTGTCAACGAGATATGTGTCTTCGAGGTTTGGCTCGTCCGGGGCGCAAACGAGTATCAGCGGTAGATATCGCTATGCGCACTATCCAGCTTCGAGGTAAGATAAAAAGTCTCGAATCCACATAAATCGGATACATCGGATACATCGAATATCCGATCGGATAGGGTCATAAGATCAATCCCCGTAATGACTTATATCGAATTCTCTCTATTATTATTTGATATATCCGATTCGGAAGAAAATCTATCCCATATATATTCTATATATATACTATATATATATATAATAGGAGTAATATATCTAAAATAGAATATATCGGATAGAATCGATATAAGTCATTACTGGGATTGACTTTAGACCCTATCCGATTTTCTATCCGATCTATCCGATCTATCCGATTCTCTCTATTTTAGGACTTCATAAAATTACTCGTACTTGTATGGGAGTCTCAGATTCGTAAGTCCGTTTCTGCTATTAAAAACCGCACCCATGGGCTGAGATATATAGGGGTTCCGCTACCCCACCCCCTATTTATGTGCTAATTAAGACCCACCATATGGTGTACAAAAATTCATCATTGATTTATCCCGATTTCTCTCTATAATAAAAATAAAAAGGAGAGGGGAAGAGAGAGAAGAGAAGAGAAGAGAGGAGAGG
>Ga0105050_10009699_pt1 | contig 10724 bp, 7 predicted proteins | sample FRY01_FD_78088 | JGI IMG/M metagenome (GOLD analysis project Ga0105050, IMG submission 78088) | Freshwater microbial communities from Lake Fryxell liftoff mats and glacier meltwater in Antarctica - FRY-01 | ecosystem: Environmental > Aquatic > Freshwater > Ice > Glacier meltwater ... | reverse complement strand
TCTGCTTCACGGGCGATGAAATCAGACACACCAGCACCGCCAAGTTCTCTTCTCGCAAATGAGTCCAGCCATCAAATGTATCAAGAAAGCTAATGGCAAGTTTGTTGTTTGGATCCAAAATAGGGCGTAATCGATCGCCATTCGTGTTTCGATTAGCAGTGCTGGAGAAGGCGGCAAGCGGATTGGAAAGCGTGTCCATTATGCCCAAAGCCTGTTCGATGCGATCTAGACTTAAGACCTCTTCAACTTGTTCAACGGCTTCAACTTGACGAGAGAGTTCCGCCAGTCGATCTAAGCCACTGCCCGAAGGATCGAACAATTTAGCGTCTCGATAGACAATCAGGATCGTTTCCTGATCGCCGAATATTTCCTTGATCTTTTCGTAGGACAACACCGAAGGGTCACCCGACCCAAACATTTTTTCAATGGACCTGCCGGTGGGAACCTCTGGACTTGCCAACACGGCCAACAACAAGAGAATCAAACCCAAGACCAGGTTAAACCAACGCAACGAAACCACCATAGACGGAAGTTGGCCAACCCATCGACTGACAATGGACCAAACGTCGTTCTGGTCGTGTCCGGTTTGCATTTGCTGACGACGATCCATCACTTTATTGCTGACTGAAGATGAGAGAAGTTAAGCCCAGAAAGCTAATCGCTAATTCTGCTGCGGTTTCGGCGAATCCATTGATCTGCTTGACCCCATTTACTGCAACGCAAATGACCGATTAACCGTCAGTCGTTTTAGCGTCATTTTCGATGCGGTCAACCTGTCATTCTTAGCAGACCGTCGCAGGACCACTAAAAATAGGCAACTCTTCGCTGGCATAACGCCCTATTCTACAAGATTTCTATTTCTTGATAACGTGAATCAAGTCAGCCATACGGTCTGAAAGTCACTAAATTCGGGTTCACCCGGACTTGCTTCCGCATTATAAGAATTCGATTGGACCGGGGCGCGAACTTCCCTGCCGCCGCCCCAAATCCGGCGTGTCCAGGTAGCTGAGTTTGATCGCGGGGTCTAACACAAGGATAATTTGCTCTAGATCGCAATTTTCGAAGGAGATCGCCAGTCCACCGGAAGACTTTCGTCGGAGTCTTGGCGATCAATTTCTAAATGCAAGCATTTAAACGTCAGGCCCTACTTGTTTTACAAAACTGGATTACCGCTACAGGCAAAGAAAAAAGTGCAGCTGGTGGGGTCAACCCCTCCGGCTGCACTTGGACACTCTTGGGCTTGCACTTGATGGACGCTTCTAGTCCCCAAACAATGGCCAACGAAGTCTTCTATTTATTGGAATCTTCGGCAATCCATGGGTAAACAATACCAGCCAGGACAGCACCCGTGATTGGGGCCAGCCAAACTAGCCACAACTGCATCAATGCCCAACCGCCAACAAAGAGAGCTGGGCCGGTGCTTCGTGCTGCATTAACCGAAAGATTGGTTGCTGGAATACCAATCAGCTGAATCAACGTCAGACTAAGTCCAATCGCAATCGGAGCAAAGCCAGCAGGGGCCCGTTTGTCGGTCGAACCCTAGATGATCATCAGAAAGAAGAAGGTTAACACGACTTCGGCAACCCAAGCGACCATCAAGTAATACTTACCTGGGGAATGTTCGCCAAAACCGTTGGATGCCAATCCGCCTGCCAACGAAAAACACTCTTGCCCACTGGCGATCACATAGAGAACGCCTGCACCCCAAACCGCACCGATCACTTGCCGGATGCTGTACTGCACCAATTCCGCAACACTGAATCGCTTTCCAACACAAAGTCCAATCGAAACCGCGGGCTTCAAGTGACAGCCCGAAATATAGCCAACTGCGAAAGCCATCGTCAATACAGTAAGGCCAAAGGCCAACGACACACCTACTAGGCCAATGCCTAAATTTAACGGCGTTGTGCCTTCGGTGGCGATCAACCGCACCGCCAAAACCGCCAAAAGTTAGCTAACTTGTGCCAATAACTTCAGCCAAACATTTCTTCACCAAGGACATAAATACTCCTCAATCAAATCAATTCACCAATGAAATGAACTGCGTTCGATTTGAAGAAATCTCTGTAACCTGTAAGCAGAAATGCATCGATAGATGCCACTTGACTTGCAATCAGGGGTCCGCAACTTTGACTTTCCAAACGAAAACAACGAAAACAACGAAGCCACGTCCTGTGGCCGCCACAGCGAAACGCAAAGAGCCACTTGTGATTTTTTTTTTTTCATCCACCGTCATTGCAACTAGATTTCCCGAAACCGATTCGCATTCAATGATGTGACAATTTTTCAGACAGTTAGTTCCGATAGAGTTGTCTGGGTGCTTTCACTGTTGAAACACTGGACCGCTGGATTCTCCCAACAGACCGTCGTTAGAAACGTACCGCATGCGGCTGGATCGCCTTGAAGTTCGTGCAGACCGCAAGTGGTCCAGGTTTGGTGATCAAATGGAACGTCCACCACGGGTCAACACCTGTCACCCCGCGCCAGTGTGGCAACAAGGCAAAAAAAAGGCCGCTCAGCGAAACCTTCACTCAGCGACTCTTTTGGCGTATCAACTTTACTGCCAAGAACGTTCAGGTCGATCGCATAGGCGGTTGGCTTCGTCGTCATCAATGAAGGTTTGCTTGACGGGATCGAAATTCAACTTGCGTTGCAACATCCAGGACATGGCCGCAGCATGGCAGGCAACATGCGAGTTTCGCATCACTTCGGCGTTGGCAACCGTGGGCTGGCGAGACTTAATCGAGTCGAAGAAATTCCTCGCATGTGCCGAAACGTCCAGTCCGGTCACTTTCGAGGCAGAATCTTCTAACTGCCGTCGCAGCTTTGACGACGAGACTTCGGTATTTCCACTGTCGCCTGTTTCAATCCAGCCTTCTTCCCCGACGAATCGAACGGGGCAGGTCCCCAACTTGGTGATCCAATTAGGGCCTCGATCTCCGAAGGGCGTAGCCAGGAAGTCTAACACCAGGCGAACGCCATTTTGGTATTCGCAATTGATCCCGGTTTCGGTGGGCTCGAAGGAAACAGGAGCCGATTCATCGGATTGATTCGCCCACTGGCAAAGATCAACCGTGTGAGCACCCCAGTCGAGTAATCGAGCGCCCGAATCAAAATCGTAATACCCTCGCCAGCCGCCATCTACGTATTGTTGGTTGTAAGGTCGCCAAGCGGCTGGGCCTAACCAAAGATTCCAGTCGACAACTTCTTTCGCAGGGGTTCGCTGGGCAGGTAACCAGGCATTGTCCAATGTGGGCATGTACACCGACGCAAAGAGTGTTTGCAATTTCCCCAGTTTACCTTCTTGCGCGATCGTCACAGCTTGCTGAAAATTAGGGACGCTTCGCCGCTGAGTACCAGCCTGGAAAATCCGCCCGGTCTTTTTCATTGTGTCGGCCAATTGTTGACACAATTTTATGCTAATACCGCACGGTTTTTCGCTGTAGACATCTTTGCCGGCCTGAGCCGCCAACATCGAAGCACTTGCATGCCATCGATCCCCGGTCGCAATCAACACCGCATCAATGTCTTTGCGATCCAATAATTCTCGAAAGTCGCGGTGCAAGGAGCAGTCCGTATTCTGATAAAAATCGTCGACCAGCTTCTTACCCGCGGCTCGTCGACTTAGTTGAACGTCTGAAATCGCAATGCAGCGAACGTCTGCCTCGGGCAACATGGCTTTCAAGTCGTAGGTGCACCTGGGACCAATACCGATGACGCCCAAGTTGATTCGCTCGCTTGGCGGCACCGCACCATTCCGCCCTAAAACCGAAGAAGGAACCACCATCGGAAGCAAGGCGGCGGAAATGGAACTGCCCAGAAACTGACGTCGCTGAGGCAATTGGCGGGAAGGGCTGGACGGTGGGGGCATTGTTTTTCCTCGAGGCTGACGCGATAAAATCGAACGATCTTCAAAACTTGTAAGCATCCGTTCTAACTAGAAATCCAACGACAAGCAAGTTTTTTACACATTCGCGTTACAATTGATGGGATTGGGTTCAAACCAGTCGTTTCGCGGTGGGGATCGGAATTCTACGCACAACGATGAAGCCGTACCGTAAATATTGGGTCGGCATCTGTCCTGTGGAATGTGGTTGAAGATCGATTAATTTAATGTTTGCAGGTAGGACTTGGGGTTGTTGAAGCAGTGCTGGTGATCAAATTCTAGCTTCAGTAGTCGCTTGAAATAGAAATTGCTTTGAAACCCATCGTGGAAAGTACGAGTAAATCGGATTGGTATTCAAAGGGTCCCCGAATTGGCTTAGATGGCCTACAAGGCTAGAATTTCGGGGGTCAGGGAATAAATTATCTCGAACTCGGAGTTGTATTTTATGCGGACAGTTAATTTAGTAGCGTCGAAATTCCGCGGCGCTCTTTGTTTTGGTATTGCCAGTGTCGCTTGCACGGCCATCAACGCTAATTTGAATCTGGGCATCGTGACCGCTCAAAGCACGACTTCGACGCAGCAGGTGGCGGAACAACCGCAAGTCACCTCCAGCGAATCGACACTGGATCGATTCACCCGTGATGTCACTTTCATGGCCGATGATGCACTTGAAGGGCGAGACACTTATTCTCGTGGCGCTGAAATTACCGCCCAGTACATGATTGATGATTTCAAAAAGTACGGCGTCAAATCGGCTGTTCCCGATGGTTCGTACCGTCAACCGTTTCAGGTTGACATGGGAGTTACACTCAATCAATCCACTGCGCTGCTGAATTTTTGGAGCGATCAAAAGAGTGTCCCAATGACGGTGGATGTGGACTACAAACCACAAATGGTTGGCGGCAGCGGGAATGTCAGCGGGGATCTGGTCTTTGTCGGCTATGGCATCGATGATGCTGAGAATAGTTTCCAAGAGTACAAAGATGTGGACGTCGAAGGAAAAGTGGTAATCATTTTGCGGCGTCAACCGTTGTTCCAGACAGAAGGCTCGCCGTATTCGGAACAGGAGGTCCTGGAGAGTGCTTACGTTCGAAACAAAGTCGCCGCCGCGAAACAGGCCGGAGCAGTGGGGATTGTTTTCGTTAACGATGTGCGTACTTCGCCCGATGTTGAAAACGATTCGTTAAGTAATTACACCATTTTTGGTGATGTTGATCTAGCGCTTCCGTTTGTAATGATTTCGCAGAAGTCTTTTAATCGCCTGCTGGCGACCTTTCCTTTGAAAGATGCTGCTGGAAACGAGGTTCCGGACATCGCGTCGGTTTCCAAATTGATTGACCAGACCGGCCAACCACTTTCGCAAGCAATGGGCCAGGTTTCCGCGAAATATACGGCTGAATTTAAGGAAATTCAAGGCTGGGGATACAACGTCTGTGCAGTCATCGAAGGCGAAGGCCCGCTGGCAAACGAAACCATTGTGATCGGTGGTCACTACGACCATCTGGGGATCGGCGGCTTTGGTTCGCGAACTCCTAATCGATACGGCGAAATTCATAACGGTGCGGATGACAATGCCACTGGAACCGCGGCGGTTATGGAACTGGCGCGACGTTTTGCCCAAGCCGGCAAAAAGCCAGCGCGTCGCCTGGTGTTCATCGGTTTTAGCGGTGAAGAACGCGGTCTGCTGGGCAGTTACCACTACGTCCAAGAACCGATTTATCCGTTGGAATCTACGGTTGCAATGGTCAATTTTGATATGATTGGTTGGTTACGCAATGATTCACTGACGTTGTATGGAACCGGAACCAGCGACGCTTGGGAACCATGCACCGACAAGGCGAATGCTGATTTTGGAATGAAGTTGGATCGAATCGCTGCTGGCTTTGCCGGAAGTGATCACTTGCCGTTCTCGGAAAAGGGAATCCCAGCCGTGTTTGTCCACACCGGCCTGACGCCAACTTACCATACGCCCGAAGACGATACCGACACTCTGGACCTGCCCAACGCAGTCCGAGTCGTCGATTATTCAGAGGCGTTGATCGAAGCGTTGTTGGAAACCGACAAGATTGAATTCACGAATGCTCAATCGCGCCGACCGTCTCGCATTGCGTATTTGGGGGCTCAGTTGGACTTCGAGAACATCGAAGAAAGTGGACTTACGATTCGAGAAGTTTCTCCAGATTCTCCTGCCCAAAAGGCTGGATTGCAGTCAGGTGATATCGTTTCAAAGATGGACGACCAAGACATTCGATCTCGAGAGGATATCATTTCATTTTTGCGAAGCAAACAGCCTGCCGATAAGGTAAACGTCGTCGTAATCCGAGATTCCCAACCCGTGGAAATCATGGTCATCCTAGGTCAAAGTGGTCGCTAATTTTGGCACGAAACGACCACTGCCCGCGTTGGAGCATTGGACAAGGTCATTCGCCAAGCGAATGACTAGCCGGCCTGTTGCTTGGTTGATCGGACGGCTGTTTTCATCAAACTGCTGGTAATCGTAGTCGGTGGGTCGGCCCTGACATGGACGAACCTGACATGGACGAACCTGACATGGACGAACCTGACATGGAAAATTGCCGCAATTCAGCCAAAAAGTTCGCGTTCTAGCGGAAAATCGCAGAAGGCTTACGCGGAGGTGACGATTCGGCAATAATGGATTACGATTTCGGAAGCGGGAATTCATTTTTTCCGCTTCCGTTTTTCGTTAAGTCTGGTTTTGTCTGATGGTTACGTTTGGGCCATCAATCTAATGTTGGCCCATCGGAAGATCGGCCATTTGAATATCGGCAAGAGTCCTGGGATTTTTTGTACATGAACGTTTTGGTGATTGGTAGTGGCGGGCGAGAACACGCTTTGGCGTGGAAATTGGGTCAAAGTCCCAATGCTGAAAAAATCTTTGTTGCACCGGGCAACGCGGGAACCGCAATCGATGCGCACAACGTTCCGATCTCCATTTCTGATTTCCCGGCCTTGATCAAATTTGCCAAGGACAATGATGTCGGTTTGACCGTGGTTGGCCCCGAAGTTCCCTTGTGCGAGGGAATTGTGGAAGCGTTCCAGAAAGCAGGGCTTAAGATTTTCGGACCATCCGCCAAAGCCGCTCAAATGGAAGGTAGTAAGGTATTCTGCAAGAAGATCCTTCGCGCAGGCAATGTCGACACCGCTCAACACTGGATGTACACTTCAGGCGAACAGGCGATCGAACAACTGCGGGAGATCAACGAAACTCGTCCTGATGCCATTCCGCTGATTGTTAAAGCAAATGGTTTGGCCGGTGGAAAAGGCGCAATTGTTTGCAATGACCTGGCGGAAGTGGAAGCCGCGATTCAAAAGATCGCCATTCGCAAAGAGTTGGGCTCGGCGGGCGATACTTTTCTTCTGGAAGAAAAATTGACCGGCTATGAGGCCAGCGTGTTGGCGATTACCGATGGGAAATCAATCATGGTGTTGCCGCCGGCGCAGGACCACAAGGCAGCTTACGATAATGATCAAGGTCCCAATACGGGTGGGATGGGGGCTTATTGCCCAAGTGCTGATATGGACGAAGCGATGTTGGAACGCGTCCTAGAAGAAGTGTTGATTCCTACGGTTCACACGATGAAACGGCAGGGCGTTCCGTTCTCGGGTGTCTTGTACGCAGGGTTGATGGTGGGCAACAAAGGCCCAAAAGTTATCGAATATAACGTCCGCTTTGGTGACCCTGAATGCCAGCCCGTTCTGATGCGTTTACAGTCGGATCTTTTGGAAATCATGCTGGCCACGGTTGAAGGTCGATTGGGGCAAATCGATCCTCCAGTTTGGGACCCTCGTCCCACTGTGTGCGTTGTGATGGCAGCAGATGGATATCCCAATGCCTACGAAAAGGGCAAGACCATCTCGGGCTTGGAAAAAGCAGCCCAAATCGAAGGCGTGAAGGTCTTTCACGCTGGTACCAAATTGGCAAGTGACGGAACTACGGTGCTGACCGATGGTGGTCGAGTGCTAGGAGTGACGGCAATCGCTGATAACGTTGCTTTGGCCAAGGAAAAAGCGTATCAAGCGGTGCGATGTATTCGCTGGCCAGGCGCCTGGTGCCGCAAGGATATCGCTGACAAAGCGATCTTGGCTTCAATGAAAAAATAGTGTTAAAAATTGATAGTTGCGGCAGACAATCCAGGCATGTGCCCAACCATTTTTTGACCGAAATGGGGAAGGCCAAACGAGAGTTGGTTCACGGCGTTGGTTCACGGCGTTGGGGCGCAGACAGCAGCGAAAAGGATCTCTTGATGCACCACAAACCAATGTTGGGGACAAGTTTAGATTGGCTGCAGTATCGACAGCAATTGAATGCCACGATCAATCAGGTCGCTCCGGAGCAACTAGCCTCATGGTCCGCTGCACTGCTGGACTTGTATTGTCGCCAGTCGACGGTTTACATTATTGGGAACGGTGGCAGTGCGTCCAACGCCGGACATTTCTGCCAAGATCTTTCCAAGAGTACTTTGCCCGAATCATTGGCTCAACAGTCTCCGCAGAAGCGGTTGCGTACGTTGAATCTTACCGACAACAGTGGTTGGATATTGGCTATCAGTAACGACCTGGGTTACGATCAGGTTTTTGAACAGCAGCTAAGAACGTTGGCAAATCCAGGCGATGCTTTGATTGCAATTAGCGGTTCAGGAAATTCTTTAAACGTCCTCAATGCGGTCGACTATGCGACGTTGATTGGAATGAAGACTATCGGATTAACTGGATTCGATGGCGGAAAATTGGGCGATAAAGTCGATTTGCACATCAACGTACCTTGCGACGATATGGGCATAATAGAAAGTGTTCACCTTTGCCTTTTTCATTGGGTATTGGACGACATCTATGCTAAGATCAATCGCGTCGGACGTTACGCATAGACGGACGTTCCCTGCAGGGTTCAAGCCATAATGCCAGAGTTGCCAAGTCGTTGCCAAGTCGTTGCAATGTCGTTGCAATGTTTACGGCATTCCTGCGTCAAAGAAGACTCTAAATCGCAAGGCGAAGTTGCATGCCCAATTTTTCTCGTCGCCAGTTTCTTCAAGACTCGACTGTGGCAATCTCCAGCGCCGCTTGCTTGTTTACTTCTGCCCTTGAAGCCAGTCCCTGGGTAGACTTGGGTTCGCAGATCGCAGATCCGCAGATCAAAGATATCTTGACGGAAATGGTTGCCCAACAGCCGATCCCAGGTGTGGTTGCTGCCGTTGCGGAAAAAGGAAAAGAACTAAGAATCGCGTGTGCGGGTAAGCGAAAACAAGGTTCCAAAGCGCCCATTCTGATTGATGACGTGATGCATATGGGATCATGCACCAAAGCAATGACGGCTACACTGATTGGGCGATTGGTAGATCAGAAAAGATTGAGTTTTTCGAGTACCATTGAAGAAGTGCTGCCAAATTTGGCCGCCAAAATTCATGCTGACTATCGGGGTGTGACGCTGGCTAATTTATTGACCCATCGCAGTGGTATGCCGGCCAACGCGAAGAACTGGTGGTTGCAAGACGGAACCACCATCACTCAGAAGCGTTTGAACGTGGCAGTGGATTCGTTAGTGGCCCCGCCAAATGATAAACCAAGCGAAGATTACCTGTATTCCAATTTAGGTTACATGGTCGCCGGTTTGATGGCGGTGACTACGGGGAAAAAATCTTGGGAGGAGTTGATTACGGCTCAGGTATTTAAGCCACTGGGTATGGATTCGGCTGGTTTTGGGGTCCCTGGCACTTCGGGTGAAGTGGATCAGCCTTGGGGGCACATCAGTTTACCCGGTGATCGAATTCGGGCGGTCCAAGGCGATAATGCGGCGGCGTTAGGGCCCGCAGGTACCGCCCATATGTCGGTCGCGGATTGGGCCAAATTTGCATTGTTGCACAGTATTTCCCAAGCCGATCTTGAGAAATTGGCGGGCTCGGGGAAGAAAACCATGGTCGGTGGTCTGTTGACGCCTGAAACGATGCTGACGCTGCACACACCCATCCAGCCTAGCTTTAAGACCCAACCCAGCCATGCGATGGGGTGGATTACTGGACAACGTCCTTGGGCAGCAGGAGAAGTCTTGACTCACAGCGGAACCAACACCATGTGGTACTGCACAGTGTGGCTTGCCCCCATCCAAAACCGGGCCTACTTGGTGGCTGCGAATATTTCTGGCGGCCAGACCGCGACCTTGGTTGATTCGTTGTTCGGCCCATTGATCCAAGCCGCCAATTCATAGTCCTTAAACTGGGTTGAGAAACTGGGTTGAGGACTTGCCAGATTCATGGCCCAGATTCATGCGCTGGTAAGTAAGTATGCCAACAAGCGAGAACGTTTCCGGGTCAGTGGTGCGCGGAAAATGGTTGACCATCTGGGTAACTCAAGTTGAGTTCAAAATCAATGAGTTTCCCTCAATCATTGGCGGTCCGGAATTTCAACGTTGCCAAGTTTTCCTACACTCGGTGTCGAACGTAGCCTTAGCAACGCGAAAGGCTCGGCGACAGGCATGAAGCCTAGACAACTGGACGGCTCTTACAATTGGCACTATTTTTGCGATTAACCCGAAGACTTTTGAATCTTAGCGTCCGGGTTGCACCACCGATTGAGTGAACTAGAACTTGGGCCCCGCTTCGCGAATTGCGACGCTTGCTTGGTCTTGGTACTCTTTAAAATTGGCCTGGAATAAACTGGCTAACTTTTTCGCCGTAGCGTCAAACTTCTCTTTGTCAGGCCAGGTCAATCGTGGGTGCAATGTTGCTTCGGGCACGTGCGGGCAAGAGACTGGTACTTCAAATCCGAAGATCGGGTCTTTCACGCACTCCACTTTGTCCAGCGAATTGTCGTGGATCGCGTCGAT
>Ga0105050_10009698_pt1 | contig 10724 bp, 11 predicted proteins | sample FRY01_FD_78088 | JGI IMG/M metagenome (GOLD analysis project Ga0105050, IMG submission 78088) | Freshwater microbial communities from Lake Fryxell liftoff mats and glacier meltwater in Antarctica - FRY-01 | ecosystem: Environmental > Aquatic > Freshwater > Ice > Glacier meltwater ... | reverse complement strand
AGCTCCATAGAAAAGGGTCTATGGAGCCAGGTTCACCGACACCATTAGACACACCGCTACGCGCGCATTATCAAATGATTCTTTGATATCTAATACGCGCGCATTATCTATGAGTCAACTCGCAAACTACCAAACCTTTAATTAATTGCCTACAATGTATGAATGGATACCACTTATGGCTAATTGTGATGTGGCAATTGCCGGTGCAGGAATCATAGGACTATCGATTGCTAGAGGACTATTAGAACTTGACTCAGACCTTCGAATACATGTTTTTGAAAAAGAAGAATCCTTAGCGCAACACGCGAGCGGACGCAACTCTGGTGTAATCCATGCAGGTTTTTATTATTCTCCTAATTCTCTTAAGGCTCAATTTTGTCTAGAGGGTCGTGACCAATTACTCCGCCTAATCTCACGAAATTCAATTCCTTTTAAGAATGTTGGTAAAGTTGTAGTCACGCGTAATCCTGATGAGGTTACTCAATTAGAAGCCCTGTACAAACGGGGAATAGAAAATGGCGTGCCGTTAGAAATTTTTGAACATTCCGAAATTAAAAGATATGAACCCCTCGCAAAATCTTTCGGTCCATTCTTATGGTCTCCTACTACCTCAATATCTGATCCCATTGCAGTTCTAGATGCCTTAGCAAGGGAAGTGTGTGGCATGGGGGTGAAAATAATATTTGGGTCAAAACTTACTTTCGATGATTCGATTAAGAATCATGACGTTAATGTGGGGTCTAAATATTTTATCAATGCCGCAGGGACATATGCCGACAGAATTGCTCATGTATTTGGATTAGTCCCGAACCTTACTACTATGCCTTTTTTAGGGAGTTATCGGCAGATTGATTCGAAACTTCTCCCCATCCAACGATTGGTCTATCCAGTACCACATCCAGTTAATCCCTTTCTCGGAGTCCATTTAACATTGACCATTGATGGACACGTGAAAATTGGTCCCACAGCAGTTCCTGTTATTGGCAGGGAGCAATACTCGTTAAAATCAAAGTTGTCGGTCAAAGATTTTGGTGATTTCATTAGAAATTCATTTGCAATGATTAAGGGTACGAAACATGATTTATTTGCGATGGCAAAATATGAATTGCCAAAACTTTACAAGCAAAATCTGCTCGATGAAGCGGCACAAATGGTCCCACGGGTAAATGAAATAAAAAATTGGAATTCGCGAAAGCCGGGAATACGGGGACAATTAATAAACACTTCAACAGGAGAACTGGTCCAGGATTTTATTATCGAGCACGGTCCAGCTTCGACTCATATATTAAATGCAGTATCTCCAGGCTGGACGGCTGGACTTTCGTTCGGAAAATACATTGCTCAACAGGTGATAGAAAAAATCTAACGTACGTAGAGGGTATTAGCTCTACTTAAACCTTCAGGTGTACCGATGTCAATGAGTGGACCGCTAAATTTCGAAGTAATAATTCTACCTACGAGACGGGGAATTAAGTTTTTACTTAAATCGTTTTCCTCTTTAGGTAAAGCGAGAATATCGTGTTGCACCAGAGGAGAGAAAATATAGATTGCCGCATTAGCAATACAACTTGGTGGATTGGCAACTTTTTCAAAGAAACCGATGACTTGAAACTTCTCATCAACCGTAACCACACCACATTCAGTCGGATTTTCAGTATCAAAAGTTGCCATGGATGCCATGATGTGTGGTTCCCTGTTCAAATGTGTGTGCACTAGCCCATGCAGGCTATCTTCAAAATAGTTATCCGAATGCATCACTACGAAATCCGAATTACTCAAGTACTTCAAGTGCTTTCGAAGCGTTCCAAGCGTGCCTAACAATTGTGCTTCATAACTTAACGTGATTTGAGCAGAATATTCTTGACTTGAAAGATAACTCTCTATCGCATCAGCTTTAAAATGAGTATTTATAATGATTTCAGAAATACCTATTTCTAATAGCTTGCGAATAGTCAGATCTAGTATCGGTTTTCCACCTACTTGAATGAGCGGCTTGGGGAAATCTTTAGTCACGAGTCCTAACCGGCTTCCATAACCAGCCGCGAGAATTAGTGCCTTCATAGATCTAAAGCTAAGTACACGTGGTCTCTGGTAATAGGTGTGTTGCCAATTCGACTGACTTGAATTCCAGCAAGAATAGATCCCAACAAGGAAGCAACATAAATATCTGTACCGTTTGCTAGCGCCATCGAAGTTGCCGCGAGCATTGAATCTCCAGCACCTGAAGTATCAATGGCATTCTTGTTGAGAGCTCTAATTTCATCCGTTGGAACTACTGAATTACTACTATCTACACCGCTTATGAGAACTCCATCCGCCCCCATTTTGAGAATAATATTCTTGGAACGTATTGAATTTCGCAATTTTTCAGCTACAACAACCAGCCCACTTGTCTGGTCTCTGAGTTCAATCCGAGCTTCACGCTCAGTTGGAGTAATCAAATCAATGCCTTCAAATTTCGCCAGATTTCCTATCTGTGAAGATGACTGACTGTCAGCGCTAATAAAAATTCCTTTTTCTCGAGCCAATTGGGTAATTTCTGAGATGACTGATTCAGTTAAAACCCCGTAGGAAAAATCTGAAAATATAAGCAGGTCAATATTTGCGGCGATTGATCTAAAAGTTTCAATGATTTTTTTTTGAATGTCGACAGATATCGGATCTTGCCGAAGGTGACTTACTTTAAGCAAGGTTTGCAAACCACTACGGTATCTTTGCTTAAGAGTTGTCGGTCTCGTCGTATCGATGGAAATTGCAACATTTAAACTATATTCTCGGGCCTTTTCTAAGCACCAATGTCCAGCTTCATCTTCCCCTAAAACGGAAATCAAAGTCGTCTTCGCGCCTAAAGCTTGGCAGTGTGCTGCAACAATCCCGGCACCGCCCAAGAACTTCTTTGTATCAACTGGTGTCACCACAACAGTTGGTTCTTCTTGTGACATGCCAAGTGGATGACAATTTATGTACTCATCGATAATCACATCCCCGATTACACAGACTCGAAGCTTTTCAATTCTTCCGATTTCTTTGCGTAAATCCGATTGATTAATCGAATTTCTTTGCATGAATGCTTGGGGAAGTGTCAATAAATTCCTTACAAAATTATCGTCGCCAGATGAAATTAGATCGCTCTCAGCAAAATAATTTTCTCCGGATGAAAATATTATTTTGCCTCCGTATCCTTCGACAATTGAAGTTTCCGCATTGACGGAATCTGCAAACTCGGATCCTTTTAAGACAATAGAGGGTTTAATTCTTTGAATTACCAATTCAATATTCGTGCTGTATTGAATAACTTCATCTATGTACTCAATGCTCTTGAGAATATTTAGTCTCCAACTAACCTCATCGTCACTCAAACCATTGACGTCAATCGCAACAATTAACTTCTTTGCCATTTCCTTGCCAGATCTAAATAATCGAATGTGCCCAGCATGGATAACTCTAAATTTCCCTGAAATAAAAACTGAATCGTGCTGTCTGGTCATATCAATGCCTCCGAAAATCTAAAATCGGGCGGCCAGGACTGCCGCTTTCAAGATAGGATAAAGCCGAGTTAACTTCAGATAATGAGAATAGTTTCCCTACAAGAGTTTCTAAGTTTAGGTCACTATTTCTTAGCAAAGTGGCTATCCGGGGAAGATCTTTGTCTGGGCTAACATTTCCGCCCCATGTTCCGAAAATTCGCTTACCTTTTATTAAGTCATGCGGATCGAGCGCAATAACTTGCCCTTGTGGTGGATGTGAGGCAAAAACTAGTGTCCCATTTCTTTCAAGAAGATCCCATGCCGCTTTGATTGACTCAACAGAACCAGCGGCCTCAATACAATAATCAAACTTCTTGCTCCTTAAGAGATTATCTTCAGGAGCGGTTACATTTTCGAATCCCAAGCTAGTAGCAAGCGCTCGCTTTTCCGCTGACCTTTCGATAATGATAAGTTCTCTGGGATTCATGCCGCGCAGTACTACTGCGGCTGACATTCCTACCCCGCCAAATCCATAAACGGCAACACTGGATTCAGAAACATTTCTAAGGAAATTTAGCACCATGCCGGCACCTGTAAGAAAAGCACAACCAAATAATGGCAGTATTTCTTCCTTAAAGCCTTGCGGGGCAATAAATACTCTGGATTCTGAAATGACAGAATATTCTGAAAATGTGGTTACCGATCCCGAATTTACTCGAATATTTGTGGTCGATTCATAACTAGGGGGAACGGCATCAATTCCATCCCCCTTAATCCAACTCGCAATAACTAAATCTCCAGGCACAACTTTTTTAACGTCGCCAGCGACTTCTCTTACGATTCCGTAGCCTTCATGTCCTAACAAGTGAGGTAACCATTTATCGTCACCTCTTACGCCTTGAACTTCCATGAGTTGGCTACGACATACACCACTCAATAAATTTTGTACTAAAACTTGGCCGGAAGTCAGTTCCGGGAAATATAAATCTTGGATTTCCAGTGGTTGTCCGATTGTTGTCAAGACAGCTGCCCGAAAAGTTTCTTTATCGATCATGAGCTCTCCGATTTATTCTTGTCTCGCTCTTCTATGAATGAATTAATCAATGTGCGACATTCTGCAAAGTCCTTAACTACAGAATAATTCGCACTTAGAGACGTATTAGTGTTGAGCAAGAATCGCGTGGACACTCCTGCGTTGATAGCCGCTTCCATGTCAGAGAGTGAATCTCCTATCATGATGGAATTACTCAAATCTATATTTAATAAATCTCTGGCTTCAAAAAACATCCCTGGGGCTGGTTTTCTCCTCCCCATCTGTATGGCGGAGACAAAAGGGTCTTCTGGGTTCATAGTTTCGACCAAAACTAAATCTAAACCCGCACCATTTTCGCTAAACTGATTTCTCATCCATGTGGTCAATGAATTAAATTGTTCTTGTGAGAATAACCCTCTTCCAATTCCACTCTGGTTGGTCACGACCACTAAATAATATCCACGGCTTTTCATCCAAGTAGCAAATTCGAAAATTCCCTCTACAAAGTCAAAACTTTCTTTTTCAGAAACAAATCCATAATTCTTATTAATGACTCCATCTCGATCTAGGAAGAGCGCCGGTTTGGATTTATCTGAAGTCATAGTAATTTGAAATCTTATTAACTAAAAAGGTCCAGTAAAAGTTGCGTCAGGAATATCGGTTGGATGAATCAATAAATGCTCTTTCGCATCGCTTGGTTCCGGAACGTCTAGCATCTCAAATATTTTTTGAGCGATGGAATACGCTGAAATCTTGAATTCTGCTATAACCCCATGACTTGTCGGTTCAGGCACATCCGGCAAAGTGTGTGTCTCTGGCGCTTGCTTGAGGTAATTGAAGGCATGGGTGATGGCAACCTTTAATACTTCATTCGCAAAGGAACAGATTGCACTCCCCGAATCTATGACTAAAAGGCGTCCTGTCTTTTTCACGGATTCCAAAATCATTTCATGGTCTATCGGTTTTATTGTGCGTAAATCTATTAATTCGACGTTGACTCCATTGTCCCTTAGGAAAAGACTGGCTTTTAAGGCTTCAACTGAAAGGTAACCGGATGAAACCACGGTTAAGTCTGAACCTTCCAGAACTTTTCTTGCTTTGCCCAATAATAATTTCTTATTATTTTCAACTTCTAAAGTCTGGGACTTTTGACTGTGCACCCAACGGTCTTCAATGAATAAAACGGGATTTGGGTCGTCTATAGAAGCTTGCAGGAGAGCCGCCGCATCAGATGCAAACGCAGGCATTACAACTTTTAGTCCGGGAATATGAGCAAACCAGCTATGTAAATTTTGTGAGTGAGTCGGACCTTGACCCCAACCTCTGCCTGTTATCAGTCGAATGGTCAACGGAACTTCCTGCTGCCCACCGAACATGTAGTGCCATTTGGCTGCACTGTTTACGAGTTGATCCATTGCAAGCAGAAAAAAGTCAAGTCTCTGATGAACGACAATTGGCCTAAACCCTGATATTGCCAAACCAATTGCGATTCCAGTCATCGCATTTTCGGACGTTGGCGTTTCAATAACTCTATCTGATCCATATTTGTTGTGAAGTCCTGTGGTTGTACCAAAAACTCCTTTAGGGTCATTTACCCCTAAGCCAGCCAAAATTACCTTTGGGTTTGAAGCCAAATTCAAATCCAAAACTCGCCAAATTTCTTGTGCGAATGTAACCTCACTTTTACTTAATGAATCAGGCATAAACTCCGCCCAAAACATCATCTAGTGTCGGGAATGGATCCGCTTTTGCTTGCGAGAAAGCAAAAGCTATCTCCTTAACTATCGAAGCTTTTATTAAATCTAAAGAATTTTGACTAGCAATATCCTGCGAAAGTAATTCATCTTCAATCTTTTTAATTACATCTCTAAATTTATACTCCGAAATTTCTGATTCAGGACGATATCCCAAAGAATCATCGTCGTCTGGCCCGCAGTGTTCCAAAACTCGATAAGTAAGTAACTCAATAAAAACTGGCCCTTCACCATTTCGTGCTTTACTTGAAAGTTTATTGACCACTTCAAAACTTTCTCTGTAATTGAAAGAATCAACTCGCTCTGTTTGCAAACCAATAGCTCCAGCAAGTTGCGAGATAGACCGGTTTGGGGGTTGCCGTGATTCTAATCCGGTGTATACCGAGTAAAGATTATTCTCACAGATGAAAACTACTGGAAGTTTATGGACTGCTGCAAAATTAGCCGACTCATAAAAGACACCTTCTTCGATTGCAGCATCTCCAATGAAAACAAAACTTACCGCGTTGTTTTTCTGCAGCTTATGAGCATAGGCAGCGCCAACTCCGATCGGAATACTATTTCCAACAATTGCAGATGACCCCAAAAAATTAACAGAGAGATCAATGAGATGCATGGATCCACCTCTGCCTCGAGAGCACCCCGTAACTTTTCCATAAATTTCGGCAATCATTTTCTTCAAATTACCTTGCTTGGCAAGATAATGTGCATGTGCTCTATGGGTACTTATGGCAGTGTCTTCGGGCGTTTGGATTAATGAAAAAATTGCGCTAGTTGACTCTTGTCCGATGGATAAATGGACGGGGCAACGCATCTCACCTTCACGATATCGTTTTGCGATTTCTTCTTCAACTAAACGTATCCTTAGGGCAACTTCATAAAGTTTCAATAAATCAAGTTGTTGGGAACTCATGGAATAAACCAATAGTAGTCTCCAGTGTAACCAACTTCTTCAAAGAAATTCTTCCACTCGTTAACTGACATCATCGTTAGAGCAGTTAAATTCCAAGCTTCCATACGACTTTTCTCTTCGTCATTTCTATATGCATCGACCGTAATGAAGGAATTTCCACGACATACTCTTTCGATTTCTTGTAACGCGATAGCACAATCCGTGCGATCCAAATTATGAATTGTGTTGATGGAAATAACGAAATCAAAAGACTTATCTTCGAATCGAAGTTTTCGTGCGTCTCCTACCTCCACCCTAGCTCTAACACTTTCCATTGCATTGGAAATAGCATATTTTGAAATATCAATACCCAACGCATCCAAGCCTGGTAAAGCATTTAATAAATCATGCAGGAAGAATCCCTTAGCGCAACCAATATCTAAGACTCGACTCTTGTTTGAAAGTTTATAAGTGTTAATGATGTCAGGAATAACTGACTCCCAGAATCGTGAATGGTATGTAAAGCCACCATAACCATGGTTACGGTCACCGTCGAAATAATCTTTACCGAATTCGCGAGCAAGCTTGCGCGACGCCTCACTTTTTGTTTCAAGGCGGGCAGTTAAGTCCCTTTTTGATTTAGGGTACTTCTCAAGAAGATCAACCTCCCTACCCATCTTTATCTCGCATCTCCAATATTATTTGCTGTCATCCATCGGACTGTATGCCATCGATCATCGTCTTTTAGCGCGCCAGATTTAAGCGCCACTGCAATCTCTGAAATAGCTGCACCCACAGACTTCCTCTTCTCAAAACCAGTAGCTATCAATTTACTTGAATCCTGCCGATAGGACCTTGGGTCATTCGATTCTTTCACGACTATTTCAACTCCAAAAGAAGAAGCTACTTGTTTGGCAATATCCATAACACTTATATTTTCAAACCCGGCATTGTAACAGCCAGATTTCAGGTTAGAAGTCGCTAAGAAATGCAAATAAACCGCAGCCATATCTTCGATATGAATATTTGGACGTACTTGATCGCCACCTAATACAGTAATTTGGCCACTTTTAAATGCTTGCAAAACAAACATATTTACGACCACGTCAAATCTCATACGGGGCGAAACTCCACATACCGTTGCCGGACGAACGCAATAAACATCAAAATTCTCCCTGTAGCTAAGGCAGACTCTTTCTGCAGACATCTTTGTTTTGTTGTAGGCAGATAACGGAACGAGTGTTAAATCTTCAGTTACGGCTGGCTCAGTTTTAACACCATAAACGCTTCCTGAACTGGCATACATAAACTTCTTAATGCTGGAAGTTCTCTTGCACATCTCTAACAATTGAGTCGTATGCAAAACGTTTATCTCCCAGGAAAGGACTGGATTTAATTCAACACTCGGATCATTCGCCACGTTTGCCAAATGAATTACAGTTTCGACCCCAAGCAAATCCTGTAGATTAATCTGATCAAAAGCTTTTTTTATTATTCTTAAACCAGAACTCTCCTTCAAGAAATTACCAAACCATTGGGTATCAACAACGACTACATCGTGACCTGCTTCTACAAGTTTGGGAACCAAAACTGATCCTACGTATCCGCACCCACCAGTCACAAGAATCTTCATAAATTACCTTTTATGAACGTACTCTGTAGGCAAGTTCCTAAGTTCATCTAAATTCTCCTTCACCCACGCAACAGTTCTGGCTATTCCATCCTCTAGCGATATTCGGTCTTCCCAGTCTAACTCATGCCTTATTTTTGTTGAATCTAACTGGTAGGCGAAGTCCTTACCAGGACGATCTGGAGTAATTTCGACCAAATCCTCTATAAATATACCAACTTGTAGCGCGATAATTGAAATGAGTTCGTGGATTGATACTAGGCGGTTTGTGGAAATGTGATAACTCTCGCCAGCTTTACCATTTTCGACAATTCTTATAAGTGCATCCGACACATCGTCTATATGAATGAAAGATCGGATTGATTTACCTCCGCCTTGTAAAGGAAGCTTCTTCTCTGTGAGTGCCGAAAGTATGGCTCGTGGCACTATTCGATACAACTGCTGGTGTTCTCCAAAAACATTCGCTGCTCTAGTAAAAATGACCGGGAATTGAAAGTTCTCATACATGCTTTTTAAGTGCCAATCCGCCGCAGCTCTCGATACAGCATACGGCGTGTTTGGCGCAAATTCGAATGATTCTCTCATCCAACCACTCGTGGAACCATATACTTCCGGAGTTGTGAACTGAATAAATTTCTCTATTCTAGAATTTTTTGAAAGTTGTTTCACAAGTTTTGAAAGTGAAACAACGTTCGCTTCATACCAATCTTCAGGAGTTTCCCAACTTTGGGCAACCATGCTTTGCGCAGCAAAATTAACAATTACGTTTATTCGCTTTTGTTCAATAACCTCGATTATTTTGTCGATATCTTTATTGAAGTTAAAACTGACAAAATTTAGATTCTGTGAATCCCGAATTTTGAGAGCCGCATCGAATACTTTGCTCGGCAAGCCGTTCCGTCCCGCTCCAAATACATTAGGAAATCGATTCAAAGCCGATGACTCAAAGGCATTACCAGAAAAAGAACTTGAGCCCAGAATCAGTATCCTTTTTTCTGTCATTGAATGCTCGGTGCAGCACGAATGCATTCGGTAATCATGTGACTAATCATAGAATGCACATCTTCTACGATTCCGTAGCTGCCCATTTTGCTGGGTACGTGGATATTTAGATCAGTCACATTCTTGAGTTCTCCACCGTTAAATCCAGTTAAAGAAAGCGTTTTCACTCTCAATTCTTTGGCCGTTTCACATGCTCTCAAAAGATTTTCTGAATTTCCGGAAGCCGATATAAGAATTAAGAAATCATTTGGTTTAGCTAGAAGTTTTAGTTGTTCCGAGAATACGTCCGCATAACTTAAGTCATTGGATGTGGCCGTTAGAACTCCAATATTGTCTGTTAACGATATAGCCCTTACTGGGTTACGACGCCGTAATGAACCGACCCCGAAATCCGTTGCCATGTGTGAGGCAGTAGTTGCACTGCCACCGTTACCAACGGTGAAAACCAACGAATTTGACGCAAGCGAATTAATCACATTAGCTACCGAATAAATATTTTCCAAATCAAGATATTCCAGTGCTTCTACTAAATTGACTTTGTATTCTTTAAGAAGATCTATAGAGTTAATTTTAAGATTCATTTCGTAGATATAACCAACCATTCTCTATAATTACGCATAGTTCATCCCTTGGTTAGAAAGCTGCATCTATATGTTAGCTCGTCAGATTGCTAAAATATCAATTTAGCGTATTATTCACTCAAAATATTTTTTAAGAGATGAATAACCGCTATCCTGGAGTTGTGATAAGAACATTCCACTTGGCCTGAGTGATGCAAAATGGTTTCGGGTTCTTTCCAATCTATGCGCACGGAATGGTCTCAAAATTATCCGGTCGTTAAATTGGTACTCGTTACCTAGAATTTGAATAGCAATCTGCAAGTAAGAGATATCCATACAAGACGAAAACTGATGAATTCTATTATTTGTTGCTGGATAGGAAAATT
>Ga0105050_10009697_pt1 | contig 10725 bp, 11 predicted proteins | sample FRY01_FD_78088 | JGI IMG/M metagenome (GOLD analysis project Ga0105050, IMG submission 78088) | Freshwater microbial communities from Lake Fryxell liftoff mats and glacier meltwater in Antarctica - FRY-01 | ecosystem: Environmental > Aquatic > Freshwater > Ice > Glacier meltwater ... | reverse complement strand
TGTGGGATTCTGTTTGTGAAGCGCTATTTTTGAGCTTTGCGATTAAAATATAAGCGGAAAAAGAATGAAAACGAGGCGCGAATGACCGAACTTCTGACATCTGCCCAAATGCGCGCCATTGAGACTGCTGCGATCGGTAGCGATGCTGTCAGCGGGCTGCACCTGATGGAGCGGGCGGGGCAGGGTGTGGTGGATGCCATCTTTGCCGAATGGCCTGACCTTGCGGCAGCCCCGCACCGCGCCGTTGTGCTGTGCGGACCGGGGAATAACGGTGGCGACGGTTTCGTTGTGGCGCGTCTGCTCAAGGCGTTGGGGTGGGAAGTGGAGGTGCTCGCGCACGGCACGCCCGGGAAGATGCCGCCGGATGCACGGGTAAATTACGAGCGGTGGCGGGGCATGGGAGAGGTGAGGGCGATGCCTGCGCCAGATCAGGCTTGCGACCCATGGACAACCGATCTGATTATCGACGCCTTGTTCGGAACCGGGCTGACCCGGCCGCTGAGTTTCGACAGCGGGTTCGGGCGGATGTTGCCGGAGCGGGATCTGAAAGATTTTCCGGAACGCCCGAAGGTCGTGGCGGTTGATGTACCGTCGGGCCTGTGTGCCGATAGCGGCCGTATGCTGAACGGTGACGGGTTGTGGGCCGATCTGACGGTGACATTCCAGATGCCGAAAATCGGCCACTTCGTGGCAGATGGGCCATCTCGGTGCGGTCGCTTGTCCTGCGTCGGGATCGGGCTTGATGTACCGGGCCGGGGAATGCCTTCTTTGACAGAAGCGCCGATTGGCGTTGGGAAGGGCAATGCTTTGGGGGGGGCGGGGCACAAGTATTCCCACGGTCACGCGCTTATCCTCTCCGGCGCCTCTGGCAAAGGTGGTGCGGCGCGACTTGCGGCGCGGGGCGCGATCAGGATCGGGGCGGGGCTGGTGACGGTGGGGTGTCCCCCGGCTGCGGTGATCGAAAACGCGGGGCAGTTGAACGCGATCATGCTCAAACCGGTCGCGGATGCGGCGGATTTGGCTGCCGTGCTGAACGACCGGCGGATCAATGCGCTGTGCCTCGGGCCGGGGCTGGGTGTTGATCGGGCGGCGGAGTTGGTGGCTGCGGCGTTAAGACATGCACGTGCACGGCCGGCGCTGGTGCTGGATGCAGATGCCCTGACGGCTTTGGCGGCAGATGCGGCGCTGTTCGCCATGCTGCACGACCGCTGCATCCTGACGCCGCACGGTGGCGAATTTGCGCGGCTGTTCCCCGATCTTGCCGCGCGGTTGGCCGCGCCTGCGACCACCGGCCCCGCATACTCCAAGGTGGATGCAACGCGGGATGCGGCCGCCCGGGCAGGCTGCGTGGTGCTGTTCAAGGGGGCGGATACGGTGATCGCCCACCATGACAGGCGGTGCAGCATCAATTCCGCGCATTATGACCGGGCGGCACCGTGGCTTGCGACAGCCGGGGCGGGGGATGTGCTGGCCGGGTTCATCACCGGGCTTCTGGCGCGGGGGTTCCAGCCGATGCAGGCAGCGGAAACGGCGGCATGGCTGCATGTGGAATGTGCGCGCAGTTTTGGTCCGGGGTTGATTGCCGAGGATTTGCCTGAGGCGTTGCCGAAGGTGTTCCGGGCCTTGGGTCTGTAGCAAAGCAAAGAGCGGCCGCCGTTGCAGCCAATGCCCTGTTGCTACGCCGGCACACGTTCGGTCAGGCAACCCAGTTCCAGCCCGCCCGCATAAATCACCACGGGGTTGGCGAAGTGCAGATGATAGATCCGTTGCTGCGCCAGACGTTCCAGCCGGATGAAGCTGCCGTCTGCCAGCCGCGACGCAGGCACCATGGCCATCCGCACCCCGAAAAGCGCCTTTGCGCGCCAGTCGCGTATCAACAGCGGCTGGTCGGGCGACAGATGCAGCGCGGCATCCGGGCGGTCGTGGCCAAGGCTGCCAAGCGCCACCCGCGCAAGAACCGCATCGCGCAGGACTGCCGCACGGACACCCGCCAGATTGCGGGCGCCGTCGCGCGTGATGACGCGGTCGCCGGGGCAAAGATATTCCACCGGCAGACCGCCGTGGAGCGTCAGGATCTCGGCCCCTTCGGGCACTGAAATGCCGTAACGATGCCGCACGACCGGGGCCACCGCCCCCATCTGCGCGCGTCGGTGCTGGGTCATGAACTGTGCCTGCTCTGCTCTGGCCGATCTTGCGCCGGTCCATTTAAGTCAGCTTAAATGAAGACCGGGTTAATTGCGAGGGAATTTCCCCCCGCAGTGGCCGTGCCTTGCGCTTTTCCTCTCGCATACTGCACGGAGCTTTGTTAGAAGGGCGCGGATTTTCAGGGCGGTTCCGGCCTTCGGGCTGGGGCCGTCTTGTTTCATGCGGGTATGGCGAAATTGGCAGACGCACCAGATTTAGGTTCTGGCGCCGCAAGGCGTGGGGGTTCAAGTCCCTCTACCCGCACCAGAGAACACGGGAAGGACGAACACATGCAGGTCACCGAGACCCTGAACGAAGGCTTGAAACGCGGCTACACCATCACGGTGCCTGCTTCGGAACTGGACGCCAAGGTCCAGGAAAAACTGATCGAGGCGCAGCCCGGGGTCGAGATGAAGGGCTTCCGCAAGGGCAAGGTGCCGATGGCCATGCTGAAAAAGCAGTTTGGCCAGCGCCTGATGGGCGACGCCATGCAGGAGGCCATCGACGGTGCGATGAAATCGCATTTCGATACGTCGGGCGACCGCCCCGCGATGCAGCCCGAGGTGAAGATGGTCGGCGGCGAAATCTGGGCCCAGGGCCAGGATGTCGTGGTCGAGATGTCCTATGAGGCATTGCCCGCGATCCCCGATCTGGACGCGTCCGTGATTACGCTGGAGCGTCTGGTGGTGAAGGCCGAAGATTCGGCCGTGGACGAAGCACTGGCCAATCTGGCCGGCACCGCAACCACGTTTGAAGCCCGCGACAAAGAATCGAAAGCCGAGGACGGCGATCAGATCGTGATCGACTTCAAGGGATCGGTCGATGGCGAAGCCTTCGAGGGCGGCACGGCGGAAGACTATCCGCTGGTTCTGGGCTCGAATTCGTTCATTCCGGGCTTTGAAGCGCAGCTTGTCGGCACAAAGTCCGGCGACGAGATCGAGGTGACGGTTACGTTCCCCGCCGAATACGGCGCCGCGCATCTGGCTGGCAAACAGGCGTTGTTCGCCTGCACTGTCAAGGACGTCAAAGCGCCGAAAGCCGCCGAGATCGACGACGAACTGGCCAAGAAATATGGCGCGGAAGATCTTGCCGCGCTGAAGGGCCAGATCGCGGAACGGCTGGAGGCGGAATACAAAGGCGCCTCGCGTGCCGTGATGAAGCGCGCGCTGCTGGATCAATTGGATGCTCTGGTGTCTTTCGATCTTCCCGCCACGCTGGTCGATGCAGAAGCCAGCCAGATTTCGCACCAGTTGTGGCACGAGGAACACCCCGAAGTTCACGACCACAACCACGGTTCGGTCGACCCGACGGACGAGCACAAGACCCTGGCTGTGCGCCGCGTGCGCCTTGGTCTGCTGTTGGCCGAGATCGGCCGCAAAGCCGAAGTGACCGTAACCGACGCCGAGATGACCCAGGCGGTTCTGGCGCAGGCGCGGCAGTATCCGGGTCAGGAACGCCAGTATTTCGAATTCGTGCAAAAGAACACGCAAGTGCAACAACAGCTGCGCGCGCCGATCTTTGAAGACAAGGTGATCGATTTCATCGTGGCGGGCGCGAATGTGTCGGACAAGGACGTCAGCAAGGAAGATTTGCAAAAGGCCATCGAAGCACTGGACGAAATGTAAGATTTTCCTTTTGGGGAAGTCAAAGGCCGCCCTGAGGGGCGGCCTTTTGCTTTGTGCCTGTGTTGCATCGGCCAGACCTCAGTACAAAGGCCGTCAATTCCTAAGTCGTTGTTGCGCCATTGGTTCTGATGCTCCATCGTACCGAAGGTGGGACACGCAACGCGCAAATGGCCAAGGTGCGGCCGGCGCATTTGTCGCTGAAGCGACGGCAAGGAAGGCAAACTGCAATGATACTGAACCGGTTTAAAATGCTGGCTGGCTTCGCGCTGGCGACGCTCGCGCCAGTCGCTGCTTTGGCGCAAAGCAGCGACCAATGCTACCAGAACGCCGCGGAAATGTGCGGTAGCATGGGGTTGGGCGAATGTTTCTCTTACGCGGAAAACTGGGATTACCTGGCCGTCGCGTGCCATGGCGACATCCAGCGCCAGATCGAAATGGACCGCGAGTTTGAAGAGCAGGCCAATGTCGCGTCGCAAGACCCCGGCGCGGCGCAGTCTGGCGGTTATGTGACGGGCATGGCCTGGGGCGGCAAGATGCGCGACGGCCCGGGAATGAACTATCGCCAGGTCGGCAGCATGACCGAAGGCGAAGGTATCGAGATCGTCGGCGATACCGGTGAGTGGTACAACGATTTTCAATGGTACGAAGTGATCGCCCACGGCCGGCAGGCGTTCGTGTGGGGCGGCAACTTCCGCCATGACGGCGGCGGGCATATGGAAGGCTCGGGCGGCGCTTGTAACTGAGAGGACGGGGCGGGCTGCACTTGATGCACCCCCGTCGCAGGCACAAAAAATAACCGCGCCGGTCTCCCGGCGCGGTTATTTTTTCAGGAACGCGACAGGATCAGTCGCGGCCGAGATCCTGGCCGTCCTGGGCTGCGCCCATTTCGCTGAACAGTTCGGCGATTTCGAATTCGGCTTCGGATTCGGCTTCGGCGGCCAGTTCGGCAACCGATTTACCCGACGCTTGCAGATCGGCTTCTTCCGGGGAACGTGCCACGTTCATCGTCACTTTGACCGTCACTTCGGGGTGCAGGCTGATGGTGACGCTGTGCAGACCCAGATCCTTGATCGGGCGATCAAGCACCACAAGGCCACGGTCCACCGTGAAACCGGCGGCTGTCGCCGCTTCGGCCACGTCACGGGTGGTGACGGAACCGTAAAGCGCGCCCGAATCGGACGCCGAACGGATCACGATGAAGGTCTGACCGTTCAGCTTTTCGGCAACGGCTTCGGCCTCGGTTTTGGTTTCAAGGTTGTTGGTTTCAAGCTGCGCTTTTTTCGACTCGAACTGCTTGATGTTGGCGGGGTTGGCGCGCAGTGCCTTGCCTTGCGGCAGCAGGTAGTTGCGGCCGAACCCGTCCTTGACGGTCACGACATCGCCCATTTGGCCCAGTTTTGCCACGCGCTGAAGAAGGATGACTTGCATGATGCTGCTCCTTATCGCACGGCATAGGGCAGCAGGGCGAGGAAGCGGGCGCGCTTGATAGCACGGGCCAGCTCACGCTGCTTGATCGCCGAAACGGCGGTGATGCGCGACGGCACGATCTTGCCACGCTCGGAGATATAGCGCTGAAGCAGGCGCGTATCTTTGTAGTCGATCGCCGGTGCGTTGTCGCCCGAGAACGGGCAGACCTTGCGACGGCGGAAAAATGGTTTGTTCGCCATGGTTTATATCCTTTCCTGCCTGATCAACGCCGACGGTCGCCGCCGCCGAAGCCGCCACGGTCACCACCGAAGCCGCCACCGCCGCTGCGTTCCGGGCGGTCGCCACGGTCGCCGCCAAAGCTGCGCTCTGGGCGATCGCCACGATCCGGGCGGTCGCCGCGTTCACGCTCGTCGCGCTTCTGCATCTGGACGGACGGGCCTTCGCCATGGCCATCGACCTTGATGGTCAGGATGCGCATCACGTCATCATGCAGACGCATCAGGCGTTCCATTTCCTGCACGGCGGCCGAAGGCGCATCCGATTTCAGAAAGGCATAGTGGCCCTTGCGGTTCTTGTTGATCTTGTAGGCCATCGTCTTGACGCCCCAGTATTCGTGTTCAACGATCTTGCCACCGTTGTCTGCGATCACTGCGGAGAAATGTTCGATAAGGCCTTCGGCTTGCGTGTTGGAAAGATCCTGACGCGCAATGAAAACATGCTCGTAAAGCGGCATGTGGTCTCCATTTCAAGGCGCATTTCATAGGGCGGGCCAAATCCTTGCCGCGGCCCGTCCACGAGAGGCTGCGCCGGTTCACGTGAGTGCGGAAGGATGCGGCTTTATACAGGGCTTTTCGGGTGATGCAAGGGCAGTGCCGCATTCGGCGCATTGCCGCTCACGCGATTGTTTGTCCGTGAACAGCGGCTGTTCGGTACTGTGCAATTGTGCGGTGAATTCTGCGCGTGCATAAAAACCGGGACACTTTCGTCGCAGCAACACCGGAGAGTTCCATGACCCGTTTTCTTCCCGCCCTGGCGTTTGCCTCGGTTCTGGCGCTTGGCACCGCCGCCAATGCAGCCGCAGACAAATACACGTTCGACCCGAGCCACAGCCAGATCGTGTTTTCCTACAACCACCTTGGTTTCTCGACCGGCTATGGCATGTTTTCGGGGTTCAACGGCGAGATCGCGTTCGATCAGGCCGATCCTGCGGCATCTTCGGTTACGGTATCCTTCCCGGTGAACACCATGCTGACCGGCTGGCAGGAGCGTTTTGACCACTTCATGTCGCCCGATTTCTTCGGCGCCACTAAAGACGAGATGGTTACCTTCACCTCGACAGGCATCGAAGTGACCGGCGAGAAAACCGCCAGGATCACAGGTGATCTGACATTGAACGGCGTGACCAAACCGATGGTGCTGGATGCGGTGCTGAACCAGGTTGGCGATCACCCGATGGAGGGCAAGCCCTGGGCCGGCTTCAACGCCACCACGACATTGATGCGGTCGGATTACGGCCTGGGCCTGTTCGCACCCTTCATCTCGGAAGAAGTGCAGGTGACGATCACGGTTGAGGCGATGAAGGCCGAGTAAGCGAAACCGCTGTGTCAAGGTCAGGGCCGCCATGGGGAAACTCTGGCGGCCTTTTGCATGGGGGGCGGGGTTGCTTTCCGGCGATAGCGGAAGGTCAATCTGCGCCATTCATGCCCATATCCATCCACCCCGCGCCACCCCGGTATCCGCCAGATCAGCAGCAGGGCAAGTGGAACACGGGGTCATCCGGCCCAAGAGGTTCCCCCACATGCCGTGGTGAAACGCGAGGTAATCCGGCCGCGTGCCGTTCCGCCGCGTGCCGTTCCACGCCAATTTTGGTCGTACCGGGCCTGATGCCGGGTGCGGCGTGTGGATAAGCCGGTGATCGCACCGCATTTTCGCCACGCGCCGGGAAAATTCCCGGCTTTGTGCGGCATCATTCCGTCCGTGTCGCGGTCAGCGTCACTGTCACCACAACCGGAAACCCGACTGACGATTCGTTCGTATAGGTCGCGCCCATGCCATAGTCGCGGCGGTCCAGCGTGGTGGTCCCCTTCATCTTGGCGGTATTCGCGTCCAGAACCAGCGCGAAGGGCAGGGTCACCGGCTTTTCGACGCCGCGCAGGGTCAACGTGCCTTGCGCAATATAGCCCTGATCAGAGGTCTGGTCCGCTGGCAGAATGTCTCCGGTGAAGATGGCGGTGGGATGCGCGGCGGTATCGAAGAAGTCTGCCGTTTTCGCCTGTGTCGTCACCGATCCGACGGTCAAACTGTCGGTGGCGATGGTCACGGTCACGGTGCCATGCTTGCCGTTCACTACGGCCTCGTCAAACTGGATGGCTGCGGTCCAGTCGGCAAAGCTGCCCTGCACATCGGCCCCCATCTGGCGCACCCCGAAGGCCAGCGTGCCTTCGGTCACGGTCCAGCCGGACGCCACGGCGGCAAGCCCGGTGCCGGGCGCATCCGCCTCGGCCGGCATCAATGCCACGGCAATTCCTGCACCTGCGGCATAGATGGCAAGGGCCATCAGGGCGGGCGCTTTGCGGTGCCGCACCAAAGGATTTCCAGCGAGGCTTCCCGTTACCATCCGCATCAGCGTGGCGTCGCGGTCAAACAGGTGATGTTTCAGCGCCCCAAGGATATGCAGAACAATGGTGCCGATCAGGATCTTGGTGAACAGCCAGTGCAGCGCCCCGGCCACTTCGGCCACCAAGGGCGATTTCGGCACAAACGGCAGATCCTGCCCAATGGGCAAAAGGATCGGCGCAAAGCCGGTGCTGGCGGCATGACCTATCCATCCCGACAGCGGTACGATCAGCATCGAGATATACAAAAGCCAATGCGCCACCTCGGCCAGCATCGTCTCTGCCCGCCGTTCTGGATGCAGGGCCACCGGGCGAGGCTGGGTGAACGCCCACAGGACGCGCAGCAGCGCCACGGTAAACGCCGCCACCCCCACCGATTTGTGCAACGAGAACAACTGCGCCTTGGCGGCCAGCGCATCAGACGTGTCAAACGCCATGTCGTTGGCGATCAGACCAAGCGGAATCGCGGTCAGGATCAGCAGGGCGGTCAGCCAGTGGAACAGGCGGGCTACGGCCCCATAAGACTGCGGCGTGTTTGAAAGCGGCATCGTGGCCTCCTTTTATTGCGGTGCAGCATAGCAGGGGGCGGGGCGTGGTGGAACGCGGCATGGCGCACAGGCTTTGTGCGCAACATTGCAAGGGGGCCTGCGTTCGGGCTATTGCGGAAGAAAGCACAGGAGAGTGTACCATGAGCCGCGCATTTGTTTTTCCGGGGCAGGGCGCCCAGACCATCGGCATGGGCCGTGCCCTCGCCGACGCCTATCCGGCAGCGCGGGCGGTGTTTGACGCCGTGGATGATGCCTTGGACGAAAAGCTGTCGGCGCTGATCTGGGACGGGGCACTTGACGATCTGACCCTGACACAGAACGCGCAACCCGCGTTGATGGCCATGTCGATGGCGGCGTTGGCGGCGCTGGAGGCCGAAGGGTTCGGCATGGCCACGGTATCCTTTGTGGCAGGGCATTCGCTTGGCGAGTATTCGGCGTTATGCGCTGCGGGGGCGTTGGGGCTTGCCGATACCGCGCGGCTTTTGCGTATGCGCGGCGTAGCGATGCAAGACGCGGTGCCGGTGGGTGTGGGGGCGATGGCCGCGCTGCTTGGCCTCGATTTCGTCACCGCCGCCGAAGTGGCGGCCGAGGCTGCGCAACATCAGGTCTGTCAGGCCGCAAATGACAATGACCCGGCCCAGGTCGTGGTATCGGGTCACCGCGAGGCGGTGGAGCGTGCCTTGGTGATTGCCAAGGCGCGGGGGGCCAAACGCGCGCTGCTGCTGCCGGTATCCGCGCCGTTCCACTGTTCGCTGATGGCGCCCGCGGCTGCGGTGATGTCCGAAGCGCTGGCGGGTGTGGTGATCGCCGCGCCGACGGTGCCCGTTGTGGTGAACGTGCGCGCCGAGGCGGTCACCGAACCTGACCGTATCCGCGCGCTGTTGATCGCGCAGATCACCGGCTCCGTCCGCTGGCGCGAATCCGTGCTGTGGATGGAAGGTGCCGGCGTGACCGAGTATTGGGAGATCGGCGCAGGCAAGGCGCTGTCGGGAATGATCAGACGCATCGCCTCCGGTGCGGCGACGCGGGCGATTGCAACGCCGCAGGATGTGGCGGCGGCGGTGGCGGGTTGAACCACCGCTTTTGCCACGTCAGGTTGCATTCCGCCATGGGCGGCGCCTTTTGCGCAGGAACGGGTGGAAAACCGGGATTTTCGCTGCTAATGAAGCGCAAATTTGCAAGTACGGGGGCAAGATCATGTTCGATCTGACGGGAAAATCGGCGCTGGTCACCGGGGCATCCGGCGGCATTGGCGGGGCGGTGGCGCGGGCACTGCACGCGGCAGGCGCCACGGTGGCGCTGTCGGGCACCCGCATCGCACCGCTGGAGGCTTTGGCGGCGGAACTCGGGTCGCGCGCCCATGTGCTGGTTTGCGATCTGTCGGATATGGCAGCGGTGGATGCGCTGCCCAAAGCGGCTGCCGAGGCGATGGGGGCGGTGGATATTCTGGTGAACAACGCAGGCATCACCCGCGACGGTCTGATGATGCGGATGTCGGATGATGACTGGGATCAGGTGATAAACGTCAACCTCGGGTCCACCTTCCGGCTGTGCCGGGGGGTGCTGCGCGGCATGATGAAGGCCCGCTGGGGCCGGATCATCAACATCACCTCCGTCGTGGCACAGGCGGGCAACCCCGGTCAGGCGAACTATGCCGCGGCCAAGGCGGGCGTCGCCGGCATGACGAAATCGCTGGCGCAAGAGATTGCCAGCCGGGGGGTGACGGTCAACTGCATCGCGCCCGGCCTGATCGCCACGCCGATGACCGACAAGCTGAACGGCGAGCAGCGCGACAAGATACTGGCGGGCGTGCCGGCGGGCCGCATGGGCGAACCCGCAGAGGTCGCGGCGGCGGCGCTGTTTCTTGCCAGCGTCGAGGCGGGTTACATCACCGGCGCCACACTGGACGTGAACGGTGGCGGCGACATGCTGTGATGCGCTTTTGCCCACGCTTCGCGGTGTGCCACGGGAAAGCGTTTGCCAAGCCCGCAGACCCTTGGTATGAGCGCGATTGAAGACCCCGGAGGCGAAAGTTTCCGGCAACCCGCGCCACGCCGGGACAAGCCGCCTTTCGGGGCAAGGGACGAATACCGGGAAACCTCCCGTAACGGATAAGGAACTGACAATGAGCGACATCGCTGTTCGGGTTAAGAAGATCGTCGTCGAGCATCTTGGCGTCGAAGAAGACAAGGTGACCGAAAACGCATCCTTCATCGACGATCTGGGCGCTGACAGCCTCGATACGGTCGAGCTGGTGATGGCGTTTGAGGAAGAGTTCGGCATCGAGATCCCGGACGACGCAGCCGAAACCATCCAGACCTTCGG
>Ga0105050_10009691_pt1 | contig 10729 bp, 4 predicted proteins | sample FRY01_FD_78088 | JGI IMG/M metagenome (GOLD analysis project Ga0105050, IMG submission 78088) | Freshwater microbial communities from Lake Fryxell liftoff mats and glacier meltwater in Antarctica - FRY-01 | ecosystem: Environmental > Aquatic > Freshwater > Ice > Glacier meltwater ... | reverse complement strand
GCACCTCGGCCACCGCCTTTTCGATGCGCAGGCCGATGTTGTCGGCGCCTTTCAATTGCATCGCTTGCGCGACCTGATCGAAGTAGATCAGCGGCAGCGCTTTTGAGGTAATTTGTTCGGTGCAGCCATAAGGATAGCGGTCCAGTGACGCCAAAAGCCCCGGCGCATTCATGCGCGCAATCGGTCCGATCGCCATGGTGGCGCTGGCCGAACCTTGCACAAGTCCGGTAAAGACATTGGAATCGAAGGTAAACGTCTCTCCCGCCGCAAGGTCGAAGCGGCTGGTGCGGGCCAATTCGGGGTCGTTCACCTGGACCGGGATCGTCAGGCGTTTGGACAGTCGTTTGCCATCGGGCGTGGTCAGGGACACGTCGATGGTGTGCAGGCCCACATCTATCGCCGTCAACGGTATGGCGTAAACAGCCTTGGCCTTGTCACCCAGATCAAAGCCGGAAGGCACCGGGCCAAGTGTCAGACCATCTGCCGAAACATCCAGCCCGATCCGGCCCGTCGGCCCGGTCGCATGCACAATCTCCAGCAACAGGCGCGAGGTATCCCCCGGCGACAGGAAGCGCGGCAGACTTGCGGTCACGACCACGGGGTCGGCCACCAGCACGTCTGCGGCGGCCTGTCCCACGGATTTGGAGGACCACACGACCGCCATCACCCGGACCGTGCCATTGAACGACGGCAGATCGAAGGACGTCCGGGCGTAGCCATCGGCACCAACGGTCACCGGGCCAGTGAAATAGGCCACAAGTTCCTCGGTCGGGGGCGGCGCTTGCAGGCGCGCGCCGGCCCCGGCATCACCACCCGAACGCACCGTGCCTTCAGCACCATTCAGTCCGTCGATCAGACGGCCATAGATATCGCGGATGCCGACGCCCAACTTGCGCTGGCCGAAATAATGCCCTTCGGGATCGGGGGCCTTGAAGGCGGTGAGGTTCAGGATACCCACATCAACCGCGGCAATCGTTGCATAGGCCGTGTCGCCGGCCGCAAGGCCGTCAACCTTCACGGCGACCTCCATCGGGCCGCGTGGTGCGGCCTCGGGGGCGGTTTCGATCGTCGCGGTCAATTTGCGGGTGCCGGGGTCAATCGCAGCGTGGGCCAGACCCAACGCGCGCGCCGGATTACGGCCAGCGGCCTCATCCATCGGGCGCAGCACGGTTGCCGTGACATAGACCCCCGCACCCCATTCGTCGGTCACGGGCAGGGGGATGATGTTCTCGCCTTCCTTCACCTCCACCGCTTGCATCGCCACCAGACGGTTCGACAGCACGGAAATCAGCGCCGTCCCCGCCGCACGCGGCACGATGCGCAGTTGTGCCGTCTCGCCCGGCAGGTAGGCGGGCTTGTCAAGGCTGAGTTCCAGGGTGTCGGGGGTCGAAGATACATCGGCAGGCGCATACCATCCGGCATAGAACGTCGTCGATGTTGCGGCGGGCGTGCCGTCGCTGCGTTCCACCGTCAGTTCATATTCGCCCCAGGTTACGGCTGCGGCGATCTCCACCGCATCTGCGCCCAGATCGGCAGCCCCTTCAGCAACGCGTGCGCGCGAGATCACGGGTTCCCAATTCCAGTTGCCATATTGTTGATACCATTGGTAATTCGTCTCGATCCGGGTGAGTTCCCATTTCACCGCCATCGGTGCGGCCTTCGCGTCCGGTCCGACGCCAATCAGATTAAAACGTGCCTCGGCCCCTTCGCTGACCACGCCGTCAAACAGCGGCCTTACCCCGATGAGCGCAGCATCCGGAGCGATCAGCCGGATGAGCCTGCGCTCTACCGGGCGGCCTGACCCTTCTGCGACGCGCACCACTACCCGCGCTTCAAGCGGTCGGCCGGGGTCATCGACGTCCGGCAGGGTCAGCGCGGTAACGGCCTGCCCTTCGGCATCGGTCCGCAAGCCGGCAAAGGATTCAAGGCGTGCATCAAAGGGTTCGTCATGGCGACCAAAGACATAGCCCGTAAAGCCTGGCAGTTCCGTTGCCGCGCGCAACAGCACGTCTCCCTCCACGGCCAGATCAGCCCCCGGCGCGCCGAACAGATAGCGCGCGTCAATCGTCAGGTCAGGCGTATCACTGAGCCGGATTGTGCCTTCCGGCAAAGCGAGTGCGAAATCAATACGTTCCGGCAGAAAATCCTCCACAAGGAAAGTCTGCGCGGCCAAAGGCGCGGCCTCCAGATCGGCCAGAACCTCAAGGCGCCAGACGCCACGCGGCGCTGACCCGGCCACTGGCATTGCAAAAACATGCCCACCCGCGCCGCCATCCGCGACCAAAGTGCGCGCGTATTCAACGCCGTCAGGGCGTTTGAGCACAGCCGTCAGCGGCAGGCCCGGCACGGCGGCAGAGGCGGTATCTCGCGCCAGAGCGGTGGCATGAACAGTTTCGCCCGCCCGGTAAGCGCCCCGGTCGGTGGTCAGGAACACGTCGACCGGCGGCGCAGGCTCGCGGCCTTCAACACCACGATCAGACAGATCGAACTCGGGGTCGGTCAGCGACAGAAAGGCGATATCCGCCTCACCATCGCGCACGACGACCAGCGCAGGTGCGGCCCCGCCGGTCCCGCGCGCGAGACCTGGTGCAAAATTGACATAGCCCATGGCGTCGGTCACAGCCGTGCCCAAAATGGAATTGGCCCGCGACAGAAGTTCAACCGTCAGTCCTTCCTTGGCAGCAGCGGTCCCCAGCGAGCGCACAAACACATGCAGCCCGTCAACGCCAGACATGGTGGTAACACCCAGATCTGACACGACAAACCACTGCCATCCAGCAGGGATCACATAAGGGTCCACGCCCGGCACCGATGCTTTCAGCGCATAAATCCCGGCAGGCAGGCCCGCAATTGCATCGTCCATCGGCAGGCGTGTTGTGACATCGCGGTTCACCACTTGCGCCACGTCGGCGGTGCCGTTCCACAGTTCGGCCCCGATCTCGCCGTTGAAGTCTTCCTCGGAATACCCGGCAATCGGCGCGTTGAAATAATCATTCTGGATCGCGCGCAACAGGTTGCGGTCCGACACGCGAAACAGCGACAAGTCCAGCCTTTCGGTGTTCACCGTCTCGACCGGAAGCGAGGCTGACCCGCTGCGGGGCAGCACATAGGCGCGGCCCGGAAAGCGCACGCCGGGGCTGCGGTCGCGCACATAGACCGACAACGGCACCGATTTGGCCATCGTCTGGCCGTCTGCCGAAGGCAGGCCTTCGCGGAAAGTCAGCGTGTAACGTGCGCCATGCGCCAGCCCTTCGACGCACAGTTGCCGCCAGCCGCCTTTTTCTACCGTCAGACCAGCTTCGGGCAATTGCACGAAGCTGGAATAATCCACCCCGGCCTCGACCAGATCCTCAGAGAACGTCGCGCACACGCGCGGACGGGCGCTGTCGGACTGCACGTCATGTTCCGCGATCCGGAAGCCGTATTTTCCAATGGCATCTTCCAGAAGTGCTGCCGTTTCGTCACGCGGCTGCAAGGCTTGTGCCAGACGCAGGGCCTGCACAGTTTGGCGGCCCTTGTCAGTTTTCTCCAACGCTTCCGACATGATAACCAGCGCGTTGTGGCGCAATGCCGGGCTTTCGGCGCGCAGATAAGCGTTGATCGAAGCAGTGACCGCACTGTCGCGGAACGGCCGCTGAAACTGCCCGTCCGGCTCGCTGGCCGCCATCAGCAGGCGCGCATAGTCAACCCATGTTTCGGGTGAATCGTTCAGGTTCAGCGCGGCCCCGGTGAAATTCGCGGCTTGCTGGAAGTCGCCGTTTGCTTCGGATTCGCGGGCAGATTGCAGGTGTTCTTCGGCGGTCCAGCCATTGGTGGTGTGCTGGTTTGCCAAGCCGGCGGCCTGCATGACCGCCTCGTTAATTTCATAATCCGCCAGAAACCTCAACTCGGCCCGGCGGGTTTTGGCCAAATCTCCGGCTCCGGGGCTGGCAGTCAGCACGATGCCCGAGAATGCGCCCACGAAAGGAGTGGCAGAGCCTGGTTCGGATTTCGGAAAGCACGACCCGTTGCGGGTATTGAAAGTAAAAGCGGTGCAGGATGCATTGGCAAGGCATGCGCGTTCACATGCTTCCAGTGTCGTGTCAAACACGGCAGCCAGATCGCCGCCCGGCAGATCAGTATCTGCGCTGAGGACAAAGCGTTTCGCGGGCACCAGATCCTGCGCCAGTCCCATCACCGGAACAGCCAGACCCAACGCCACGCAAACAGCGGCTTTTACAAAGAAATGCATCCAGATCCCCCCACTTCCAACATGCAAATACTCGCATGGCGTTGTCTGATTTGGCAAGGCTTCGCACGCCCATGGCAGCTTTGTTCATGTTAAGCGTTGGTTCATGTTGTTGCCGCAAAGTGCAATCAAGACGTGTGCCAGAAGGCAGCACAGGGGCGCTGTGACGGGGCGGTGACGATGGATATGGCAGAGCGGCTGGCGAAAGAACGGCGCGCAAGGCTGGCAGCGGAACGCCTGCTGGAACAAAAACAGCGCGAATTGTTCGCCGCCAATGAAAAGCTGGCACTGCACGCGCGATCTTTGTCTGACCAGATTGTGGAACAACGGCATGTCGTGCGTGTCGCCTTGTCAGAGGCGGAAGAGTTCAAAGCGCAAAACTCGCGTTTCCTGACCGATCTGGAACGGGCTCATACCGCGGCGGTCATGGCGGAACGGCGGCTGTGGGATTCAATCAATACCATTCAGGACGGTTTCGCGGTGTTCGATTCCACCTACCGGCTCGTGGCCGCCAACCGGGCCTATCTGTCGGCGTTTGATGGTCTGGGGGTTGCCCCTGGCATCACCTACCCCGAGATTTTGCAGCTGTGCGGCGACACAGGCATGATCGACATCGGCGACAGGTCGGTCGATCATTGGTGTGGCGAGATGCTCGAACGGTGGGACAGCGATCTGATTGAACCGCTGGTGGTGCAGTTTTCCAACGGGTCATGGGTGCGGCTGGTGGACCGGCGCGCGCGCGATGGCGACATGGTTTGCCTTGCGCTGAACATCACCGAACAGATGCGCATCTGGGCTGCGATCGAGGCGATCCCCGATGGATTCGTGCTTTATGACAGAGAGGAACGCCTGTTGACCTGCAATCAGCGCTACCGCGAACTTTACCCCCGTTCAGCCGCCGCCATGGTGCCCGGTGCGCGGTTCGAGGATATACTGCGCCACGGTCTTGAACGCGGCCAGCACCTTGACGCCATCGGGCGCGAAGACGAATGGCTGCGTGAACGCCTCCACGCCCACCGGCACCCGGACGCGATGCAGGAACAGCAACTGGAGGATGGACGCTGGCTGCGAGTGCTTGAGCAGGCGACGCCTGATGGCGGCCGTGTCGGGCTGCGGGTGGACATCACGCAGCTGAAGGAACAACAAGCCGCTCTCGATGCCGCGCGTGTTGCAGCCGAGGCGGCGAATCGGGCGAAATCGGCGTTTCTCGCGAACATGAGCCATGAAATTCGCACCCCGATGAATGGCGTGGTCGGCATGGCGGAACTGCTGTGCGACACCACGCTGTCCGAAGAACAACGTCTGTTTGCCGATACCATCCGCTCCTCGGGCGAGGCGCTTCTGGTCATTATCAACGACATTCTGGATTATTCCAAGATCGAGGCAGAGCGTCTGACCCTGCATCCCGAACCCTTTGATCTGGAACGCACGATTCACGAAGTGGCGATGCTTCTGCAACCCCGCGCCCGCGCGAAGGGTCTGGATGTGCTGGTGGATTTCGACATGTTTTTGCCGACCCGCTATGTCGGCGATCCGGGTCGGCTCAGGCAGGTGCTGACCAATCTGATCGGCAACGCCGTGAAATTCACCGAAAAGGGTCATGTTCTGATCCGTGTCGTGGGAATCGAAGCGGAACCGGGCAACCAGCAACTGCATGTGACTGTGGAAGATACCGGTATCGGCATTGCAGCGGAGCATCTGGATCACATCTTTGGCGAATTCAATCAGGTGGAATCCGACACCAACCGCAAGTACGAAGGTACCGGCCTGGGCCTTGCCATCACGCAGCGGCTGATTGAACGCATGGACGGCGTGGTCTGGGTGGACAGCGAGGCAGGCAAGGGGTCTTGCTTCGGCTTCAGGCTCGCGCTGCCGGTAGCCGAAGATGACGCGACGCCGCGCATACCGGTCACGTTGAACCGCGCGCTGGTGGTGGATGACCAGTTCATCAACCGCACCATTCTGGAACGCCAGCTCACCCCCTGCGGCATCAAGGTAACCCTGTGCCGATCGGCCGCCGATGCGCTGTCGGTTCTGGCGCAAGACCCGGATTTTGATGTGGTTCTGACCGATCACGACATGCCCGGGATGGACGGCCTTGCCTTCGCCGCCAAGCTGCGTGAAGGCGGCTGGACGATGCCCATCGTTTTGCTGTCGTCCAACCCGGCACAAGCGCGCGAAGGCGAAGGGGCGGCACATCTGGCGGCTATCTTGCAAAAGCCGCTGCTCCGGTCAGAGCTTTACCGCCGTTTGCAGGCGCTTTCATCGCCCGCGCCTGTGCAGGTGGTCGCGGCGCCGGTCGCGCCCGCGCGCCGCCTGATGCGGGTGCTAGCAGCAGAGGACAACCGCACCAATCAGTTGGTGTTCCGCAAAATGGTCAAGGACATGCCGATCGAACTGATCTTCGCCACTAACGGGCGCGAGGCGGTCGAAATGTTCCAGACGTTTGCCCCCGATTTGATCTTCATGGACATATCGATGCCCGAAATGGACGGCCGCGAAGCCGCGCGTGCCATTCGCGCGCTGGAGGCTGGCGGCGCGCGCGTGCCGATCGTGGCGTTGACCGCTCATGCAATGGAGGGCGATTCCGCCAGCATCCTTGCTGCCGGAATTGACCGATATATGACCAAACCTTTGCGCAAGTCTGCGATAACCGAGGCTTTGGCGGCTTATTGCCCGCGCGATGCCGCGCCCGCTGTCCCGGATCGGCCGCTGGAACCCCGGGCCGATGTCGCGTAACACTGCGGAACCGGGCGTTGAGATCAGCGTTGACCGGGCAAAGGATACTTCTGTGCCGCACTCTCCGGTTAAAATCATTGTCGTCCATGCCGTGTTTATTCTGGCCGTGTTAGGCGCTGGTAGCCTTCTTGCCACGTCAAACCTGCCCGGCAACTGGTATCAGGGGTTGCAAAAGCCATGGTTTACCCCGCCGAACGGGGCGTTCGGCCCGGTCTGGACGGGGCTTTACATTCTCATTGGATGGGTCGGGGCGCGAAAGGTGCTGTATGGCGGCGAAAGGCTGCTGTGGCTGGTGCAAATGGGGCTGAACCTGCTGTGGTCGCCGGTATTCTTCGGATCGCAGGCACCGGTGGCCGGACTTGTTGTTGTTTGCGGCATGCTGGTGACGATTCTCGTGTTTATCGTGCGGGAGTGGCGGGGGGACCGGCTGTCGGCACTGTTGTTCCTGCCCTATGCGGTTTGGGTCAGCATCGCTTCCGCGCTGAATGCGGCGATTGTTGTGCTGAACTGACCGAACAGGCCACCGGACCGCGTGGGGACTCCGGTCATTTGTGTGTTGCAGGGCCGCGACGGGAAGGAACCGCCATGATAGTTACTATTCCTGTTGTCGCGTCAGAAACGGCACTGCTGTTTGTGTGCGAATCGGTGACCGATGCCGCGCGCGACTGCTGGAAAATTGGCGCGGCTGTGGTGGAGCCGACCGGCAAGCGCTGGCACCGTGGCGGATGGATGATATGCCGGTCAACGTAGTTTATTTTGCGCCCGACAACGCGTTCACCGCCGCAACCATGCGATGCTCTGCTGCCGCGCTGTTCGACAGTAGGGTGGAACAATCCGCCTTCAGGCTCGGCTATGGCAACCGGTTACCTCTGCTGGTCCGGGGTGGTGGGCTGCCGCTGGTGCATGACGGCCGGGGTTTGCGGAATCGGCGTATCGGGGGTAAAGGATTTTCAGGATTTCGACTGCGCCAAGGCAACCATCACTGCGACCATGATGAGCCGGGAGCCAAAAGTGCCAAAACCCTGTGCCCGAGCTGATCAATCTTTGTCCCGAAAAGACCTGCCATGACCGACGCCGACCGCCAGTTCCTGACCGATATGTTCCACGCCGCGGTGCGCGCCGCCGATCCCAAATCTGTGTTGCGCGCCCACATCCCCGCCCGCCCCGGAGGCCGCATGGTGGTGATCGGGGCTGGCAAAGGCGCTGCGCAACTGGCTCTTGCATTCGAGGATCTGTGGGACGGGCCGCTGGAGGGCGTGGTTGTCACCCGCTATGGCTACGGCGCGGCATGCAAGCGTATCAAGGTGTTGGAAGCGTCGCACCCGGTGCCCGATGCCGCTGGCATGGCCGCGACGGCGGCGTTGCTGGCCGCCGTGCAGGGCCTGCGCGCCGATGATCTGGTGGTGGCGCTGATGTGTGGCGGCGGGTCGGCGCTGTTGCCCTGCCCGCCTGGCGATTTGACGCTGGAAGATGAGCAAGGGCTTAACCGCGCATTGCTGGCTTCTGGCGCGCCGATCTCGGTGATGAATGCGATCCGCAAGCAGATGAGCGGGGTCAAGGGCGGGCGTCTGGCTGCGGCTTGTGCGCCTGCCAAAGTGCTGTCGCTGGTGGTGTCGGATGTGCCGGGCGATGATCCGGCGCAAGTGGCATCCGGCCCTACGGTACCCGATGCGGTGACGCGCGATCAGGCCCGCTCGATGGCGGCGGCGTGGCGCATCGACCTTCCGCCAAAAGTGCTTGCATGGCTGGCCGGGGATCAGGGGCTGGCACCTCGTCCCGAAAATGCCGAGTTCGCGCGAAATGAAGTGCGGGTCATCGCCTCGGCTGCGCTGTCGCTTGACGCGGCTGCTGCCTTGGCGCAGGCGCGGGGTGTCCCGGCCATCATCTTGTCTGACGCAATTGAAGGCGAATCGCGTGTTGTGGCCCAGGTGCATGCCGCGATCGCCCGCGAGGTGGCGTCGCGCAACCGCCCCTTTACGCGCCCTGTCGTCATCCTGTCTGGCGGCGAAACCACGGTAACCCTGCGCGGCAATGGGAAGGGCGGGCGCAACAGCGAATTTCTGCTGGCGTTGGCCGTGGCGGGCGAAGGATTGGATTTTGCCGCGCTTGCCGCCGATACGGATGGCATCGACGGGTCCGAAGATAACGCCGGTGCGTTTGCCGACGGTGACAGTGCCGCGCGTCTGCGCGCGCTTGGCGCCGACCCGGCCGCACTGCTGGCAGCAAACAACGCCTGGACGGCGTTCGACCTGCTGGGCGATTTGTTCGTCCCCGGCCCAACCGGTACCAACGTGAACGACTTCCGCGCGATTCTGCTGCGCTGAGTGGGCGGGCGCACGAGTTGAAGCTGGTCGCGGATTATCGGACCATTTGTCAGGGTGGATCGCCCGATGAGAGAGACGGCCCAAAATGACGAAGTAAAAGAATCATGTGCCGGAGTTCAAAGCGAAGGTCGCGCCTGAGGCGACCAGTGAAAAGATGGCGCTGGCGGAGAAGTACGGCGTCCACACAACCCGGATCAGTCCGTGGAAGCGCGCTGCGGTCGGGCACATGACGCCAGCGTCCATGCGGCGGGGACGCGATCCCGATACACCCGGCACCTCCGATAATGCCAAGCCGCATCCCAAGATCGGGCAGCTTGTTGCGGAATGGAATTTTTTGGCCGATGCCGCGGTTCAACTGCCCTGGACGCGAGGCAAAAAATGGTGATCACGGATCGTAAGAAGAACGTTCGAGGGCTGTGTATGTTGCTGACGCTGGTGCGGTGCGGCGATAGACGGCCCTCGGCGCAGGTTCGCTGCTCGACAGATGGACGGCGGCTTCATTTTGACCCGTGAAGCGCTTCGTCACACAACTGTTGCTTAGACAGCCTACCACCCTCCTGGTTGAGGTCAGGGTCGGCACCGTTTTATGGAGGTTTGGTCAGGTTGCCAATCGCGGAACGACGATCGGATCCGTCCAATGGCTTGGCGGCCGTAAAATGGTTTCCCTGCGACTGTTTCCACGGGCGACACTGCCTGCCTGAACGCAGACGCCTCGCCACCTGGCACTGACGATTTTCAACGTGAAGCTGCAAAAAAGGAACCGATCATGCGCCGCCTTATCCTGTCTACTCTCGCTGCTCTGAGCCTCTCTACCGCTGCCTTTGCCGAAGTGTCTGGAAAGCTGGTGCTTTATACTTCGCAACCCAATGAAGACGCGCAAAAGACGGTCGATGCGTTCATGGCGGCCAATCCCGGCGTGACTGTCGAATGGGTGCGCGACGGCACGCCGAAGATCATGGCCAAATTCCGCGCCGAACTGGAAGCCGGTGCGCCGCAAGCCGATGTCTTGCTGATCGCTGACAGTGTGACGATGGAAGGGCTGAAAGCCGAAGGCCTGCTGATGGCACATCCGGACGCCGACATCTCGGCTTATGAGCCGGGCATCATGGACGCGGGCAAGGCGTGGTTTGCCACCAAGCTTATCACCACTGGTATCGTCTACAACACGGCGGCCCCGGTGAAGCCTGCGTCTTATGCCGACTTGACCGCGCCGGACGTGACGGCGGCCTTCATGATGCCGTCGCCGCTGGCTTCCGGCGCCGCCACGATCCACATGGTTGCCTTGACCGGCGTTCCTGACCTCGGCTGGGGATTTTACGAAACGCTGGCCAAGCAGGGGGCCGTAGCCGATGGGGCCAACGGCGGCGTGTTGAAGGCCGTGGCGGGGGGGGAGAAACTTTATGGCTTCCTCGTCGATTTCTTGGCCATCCGCGAGGCG
>Ga0105050_10009687_pt1 | contig 10731 bp, 7 predicted proteins | sample FRY01_FD_78088 | JGI IMG/M metagenome (GOLD analysis project Ga0105050, IMG submission 78088) | Freshwater microbial communities from Lake Fryxell liftoff mats and glacier meltwater in Antarctica - FRY-01 | ecosystem: Environmental > Aquatic > Freshwater > Ice > Glacier meltwater ... | reverse complement strand
GGTAGACCACGCAAAAATGTGTCCTTTGCGAATTGCATGCGAAGGTTAGTCCAATGTACTTGTTTAGATGTCTCAATAGGTAGAAGATTTACAAAGTCAGCAGAATGAAGATAACCCAATAGCCTAGGTATACCGTCATTTATTTCAACTCCTACTAATCTCCAGTTTTTATTCTTAAGAGCAACATCGACTTCATTTCTTGAAATAAACATCGTCATTAAATCAGAGTTACGTACGCTCGTCTTAACCTCAAGTAAGTACCCCTGATTATTGCCACTAATCGACGGCGCAAAAATGTCATACCCTGCGGAGTCATTGTACTGTGAGACATGCTTAATTAATTTTATTCGATCTGCAGATAAGGAAGCTTCAAGAATCGATATCACATACTCCTCGCCCCTTAGTCCTACTTCAGTTAGAAACTCAGAGTTGTCTTGAAACTTGCGAAAGGCAACTGGGAAAAAATTTTCTAGCGCCCAAGCTTCGGAAAGGCCACTGGCGAGTGCAGGCTCTATTTTATCTAGCTCTGGAGATTCATTAATAGCCAGGTGTCGGCCAAAATCAACTACAAAATTCGCTTCGATCAACTCATCAAGAATGCGCATTCTGTCGTAGTAGGCCATGCCAGGACCAATAGCCCGCTTGGCAAATAAACTGTAGTCCGTATAAGACAACTCGTCGCGTGCACAGCCGAGCGCATCCTGAATCATTGACCACCGTGCGTTAGGTAAGTTATTCACCCAAATGGCCAAACATCAACTGGAGATCGGAATCATCAATTCCAAGTATGTCAAAGTCGCTTGGATCATCCGTATTTGGAAGTGAGGCACTCACAAGGCCTTGGTCGTTTAAGAACCTTGAAAGATTTCTGATCTTCGCTTCGAGACGTACGTCAATTCTGTTGTCTATCGTTCCCTGTGACACTAGGATTGCAATTTTAGTTCTAATTCCTTGACCAAGACCTAATCGATGTATTCGATCCAGTGACTGCAAATACAGACCTGCATTGAAGGTTCTATCGACGTAAATAGCCTCATGGCACTCTTGATGCAAGCTAATGCCTTCACCAAGTGTTTGTGGGTTAGAAAGCAAAACGAAACATTTTGAATCTGTTCGGAACCGAGCAATTTCTTTCTCGCGAACCTCAATTGCGGTACCGCCAAAAACTAGGGCAGGATTGTATGGCTCTAAAATGCGCTTTAATGCATGTAAATTTCCTACAAACGAACTCCACACCAAAACCTTGCGGTCTTCAATAGAGGCATCCTTGATGTACTTGGCAACCCATTGCAACTTCCACGGTATTTCATGCGCTCCATATTGGCGAATCAAACTCATGAGTTCGGTATTTGAGGCTATTTCAGTCGGTGGCCAACGAATCTGATCTGCGAATTCTATAAACTCATCAGAGCCCAAGAGCATTGGATTTGTTGCAGCAGAAATCAGTGACATAACTGCTCTCCCTCTACGTGCCATTGACGCAGCATCTCGACCCTGCAAGCGAAATGATCCCGAATACTGATCAATTAGCGCATCATAAATTTGCTGCTGAAGTGGCGACGGATCATTTGTTACACGTGATATTTCTATCGGTGGTAAGTTCAACTCATTTTTTGTCGTTCTTACAAATCCTCCATTACGTGTCATGGCTCGAACCGAATTTTCATTGAATGTGCGCGGTGGGAGTTTTGGCCATGCAAGCCTAAAAAGTGAAGTCAAGTCGGAAACACCTTGTGGCATAGGTGTACCTGTCAGAATATCAACACGACTTGAGCTTGTTGCCAGCTCATGGCACCCTCTCCATCGGACGGAACGTCCTCCGCCTTTCACCCGATGTGCCTCATCAATCACTAGGTTGGCCTCGTTTCGTGAGACCCATGACGATAGATATCTGACTTTAGATATGTTTTCAAGCTGTTCGTAGTTAGTGATTAAAACGTCGACTGAGGGATCAACAAACTCCCCAGAGTATTCAGCGGCCTTAATCTGATTTGCAAAACAAAGTTGCAACTCTAGTTTCCATGATTCAAATGCAGACCTTGGACAAACAACTAGTAGTCGACCAACAAGTCCTCTTGACTTAAGGATTTGCCATGTAACCAAAGTCGTCATCGTTTTACCAGCGCCTGGAACAGAAAAATTGGCACCATTAGCCATCTGCATCAAAAGCTGAATATTTCTGAGCTGATGGTCGGTTAGATTTCGAATTAATTCAATCGGTACGACATAGTTAGCGTCATACGCTCGTGGGCTTAATAGAGCTTCAAATTCTGCAACCCCAGATTGGATTTTTTTGACCATCGCAACAACATTCGGACTTATATCTACAGTATGTCCAAGCTCGGTCCAATTGGAACGAAGCCAGTGCATTCGGTCGACGAATTCGCTTTGTTCAAGAGAAATCTCAGTACCTGTGATACATACCGAACTCGCACGCGCCCAAAATGTACGGGCAGGAATCCAAAATCTTCGATCAATTGACTCGTCAAACGTTAATGTAACTTTTCCATCAATGCTTAAGTTAACAGCTAAGTTCTCAGTACTCATTCTTGGGCTAAGAATCTGCGCTCAATTGGCGGTGCATTTCTTCACTTAGAAGTTGGATAGCTTTCAACGCCTTCTTTGCCTCAAACTCAAATTTTCCTCGCTCAAAACTCGGATCCCTGAAGAGTTCAGGTAACCTATCTGCAATTTCCTCAATTCGCATTCGAGCTTCGCTCAATCTCTCGCTTGGCTGTGATCGAAGTTGGCGCTGTTTTTCTTTATCGATTATGAAATCAGCGCTTGTTCTCATTTGTTTTTTGAGCTCATGGAAATCTTCAAGTTTAGACTCATCAAGATTTCCCAAATCAGTTAATGAAAATTTTAAGATCTCTCCAACAGCAGCTCTAACATTCCATTTAGATTGCTCGGTTTCCAAATCCCCGAGTAATTCATCCAAACTGTCCTGACCTCGCACAGTTTTAAACTTGGAAAGGAAGTCACCCGCATCATTTCCTTCTATGCGCTTTAGGAGGGCATAATTAAGAAAATCTTCATCAATGGCGCGCACTTGATCCTTATTTACTCCAAGGATCATTCCTAAAATTCTGAGCCACTTCATTTCTTGTGCTTCATCTTGCAGTTCAGAATTCAAATTCTCATAACTCTTGTACAGATCTTTAAGCATCTGTTCTTTATCGTCAAAAAAGGCGTAATCCAGTGGTGGTTCATTTATCGATCGAACTTCTTCGATCAATGCAAGGAGACCTAGATGTAAGTTCAATTCTTTCTTCGCGTTTCGCTTCCAACCCATTCTCTTGATTAACTCATCATTTGAATGACCACGATCCAAATACCGCTCAATTAATAACAGCCTATTTGTGAGAGTGTAATCCTGATGGGTTAGTTTTCTAACCTGCAGAGACATCTCTATATCAAAACAATCTTCAGAGGTTGCGTCTTCAGGAAGAACGGCGACGTCAAAGCCATCTATGCCAGCTTCGCGAACGGCAACGAGTCGCGTGTTTCCATTAATCAGAACACCCTGCCTAGTTATGATGCCTGGTTGTTTTTGACCTAAATCAATCAATTCCGTTTTAAGGTCATTGAACTTGTCAGTCAACTTCAAGATGCTGGCAACTATTCCCTGCGATTCCGATGAAATTGGATCATTTAAAACTATTTCGCGCTGCGGATGAACTTTTAGCTGTGCCACAATGCGACTATTGTCGTGATTAAGTAATGGAATAGAAGAGTTCAGTCGTATAACTTCAATACTTCGGGAAACTCCTCTGTATTCAATAGTCTCAGTACGAATTTCACCTCGATCTGTGTAGTCTTTAAGCGCTAACAGAATCGAATCTTTTCGTGTGTTGTCCACGCCTAATCTCCTTTTGTTTAAATACAACAATACCTACGCAGACAGACATTTCTTAATATCTGATCAATTTGCAAAAAGGTACGTTATTTTTTAAACGTCAGGCACGGCAGGTACTCTTTTAGAGTCATCGATTTTAAGGAGAGTTAATGCCAAAGTACAAATTCGGTGAATTATTTTCTGGACCTGGCGGAATGGCATTGGGCGCGCATCTTGCCGCCGCAAAAATAGACGGGGTGGAGCTTATTCATGCCTGGGCTAACGATTATGAATTTGATACCTGCGAAACCTATAAAGCAAATATACCAGGGGCTACGGATAAGTCAGTGCACCGTCAAGATGTTAGAGAATTGGATATTCCTAAACTTGGTTCAATTGATGGACTTGCGTTTGGGTTTCCCTGTAACGACTTCAGCCAGGTAGGCGAACAGCTCGGCATAAACGGTAAGTTTGGCCCTCTTTATTCATACGGAGTAAAGGTTATATCACAGTATTCTCCTAAATGGTTTGTGGCTGAAAACGTCAGTGGATTAAGAGGGTCAAACGAAGGAAATGCGTTTGACCAAATTCTGCGTGCGTTATCAAGTGCCGGGAGTAAAGGAGGGTATCGCCTATTCCCACACCTTTATAAGTTCGAGCAGTACGGCCTACCACAGGCAAGGCATCGAATAATAATTGTAGGAATACGTGGTGATCTTAAATCAAAATTTAAAGTCCCTTCACCTTCGCCGTACTCAAGCATGGACAATAGTTCGCGAACTGCGCTAAGCGTACCACCAATACAAAGCAATGCTTCAAATCATGAACTAACGAAGCAATCCGCAAGGGTGGTTGAACGCTTAACGCACATCAAGCCTGGTGAAAATGCCTTTAATTCAAATTTGCCCGAACACTTGAAATTAAACGTTAAGGGCGCCAAAATAAGCCAAATATACAAAAGGCTCGATCCTGATCGCCCTTCTTACACAGTGACTGGTTCTGGAGGTGGAGGCACCCACGTTTACCATTGGGAGGAGCCTCGGGCACTGACTAATCGTGAACGTGCCCGACTTCAAACGTTTCCTGATTCATTCACATTTGTTGGAAGTAAAGAATCCGTGAGAAAGCAAATCGGAATGGCAGTACCAGTTAAAGGTGCCCAAGTTGTGTTTGAGGCTCTTTTTAGATCACTCGCTGGCATACCCTATGAATTCGTTGAAGGAAATCTGAATTCACCATCAGACACATTGCCTAAAAAGAACTAAGGGACATCTATGACGTCAAGCTTAATTTCGAGCAATCTCTTTGGAATAGCGCTATTGGATCCAGCGATAACGGGTGCAACTCAAATTCATATTGTTTCTGGGTACGCCAGCCCCGCGATGGTTACGCGCCACTTGCAGGAATTGAAGAAAAGTCAGGTCTCAAAGTTTTCAATTGACCTACTGGTTGGCATGAGTGGCCTGGATGGAGTTACTCGATCGTCGCTTGCAGGCTTTAAAGCAATCCCGCGGCAATCGGGCGAGTCTCACTTTTCCTGCCACTTTACACTTCCTGGAAAATCCATCCACTCAAACATCTATGTTTTGAGTGATGATTCTGGTCCATTGAAAGCATTCACTGGATCTGCAAACTACACACAATTAGGCTTTGGACTGTCAACCTACTCAGAGAGTCATTTTGAAACTCTGAGTGAAGTAGACCCACTCGAAGCATTCAATTACGTAATTGCCTTGAGTGGTGATGCAATAAGTTACACGAATCCAGATATCGATAGATATATTGCCATAAACAGTGAGCCTGTAAACTTCTCAGCAGCACTTGAATCTGATCTTGCAGGAACCGCGCAGATCACAAGCATTAAGACCATAGTTTTACCACTTGTTCAAACTCGCCAAAATGCTGGCCAAGTGCACCAAAGATCTGGTCTCAATTGGGGGCAACGAGATGGTCGGGACCCTAACCAAGCTTATATTCCGATTCCAAGTTCGATTGCACGCTTGGGGTTTTTTCCTTCACGAGGAGAGCACTTTCAGGTCTTAACTGATGATAATGAAGCCTTTATTTGTACTGTGGCACAGGATGGGGACAAGGCCCTAGAAACGCCAAATGATAATTCAATTCTTGGTAAATATTTTAGAAAAAGACTAAATGTAGCTCTCGGCAGTCCTATCACCAGAGAGCACCTGGACGCATACGGCAGTACAGGTGTCGAAATTCGGAAAGTTGACGAAGGGGTTTTTCAGTTAGTATTTCGAGCTGGAATAACTGGTGATTAATCCAATGGCTAATGTCGTGGATCGAAGATTACGAAACTACACAACAGCAGTTAAAGAAATCAGATAAGCAACATATAAATACTACGATGAAATTGGGGTGATACATAGAATTAAATTATGTATATTCGAGCCTGGATCTGACTAAAAGTGAAATCGTAAGATGGAGGTATTTTTGAAGCAGACGATGAGGAATTTTCAGCAAGTGCGGCAATCGACGCGAGGTGACTTTGTTTCGAAGCTGACGTCTGAATTAAGTGAGCGGCTGCGTGGTTTTCAAATAAGTGAACAGCAAATTGATGCATGGGCTTTGTCATTTGGGTGGATTTATGATTCGATTTCAAGATTGTCAGACTCCACAGACTCGTGGCTACTATTCCCTGAATTTAATCCGCCGCTAAGCCCAATTAGACCTGATCTTGTCATCGCAACTGGTGACTGTACCGTAATCATCGAATTTAAAGCAGGCAACTCTAAAATTGGCAATACTTCCAGAAAGCAGACTCGCAACTATGCCTCTGAGATGCATAACACCATGACAGGCGTTCGAGATTCTACTATTTATGCCGTATTAGTTTCCCCAAGTATTTCTGCCACAAAAATAGATTCTTCTTTTTTACCTTGGAATAGCATTTCTGATTATCTAAACGAGATTAATCCAAACAATATTGATGAACTATTTAAAGAACTAATTTCCAAGGAAACCGGTAAGTTACTGAATGTTGGGGATTGGATGAATCCAACATATGATTTGCATCCTGATATTGTTTGGGCCGCGTCAGAGTTAATAGCGCATGTCGAAGACAGGGGCGTCATAACACACTTAAGTGATGACGAGGAATTGGATGCAGTCCGGGGCGAAGTAATTGCATTGATTAATGATGCACGGAAGAAATCTCAAAAGCGTGTTGTACTTATTTCGGGCGTGCCCGGTGCAGGTAAGACGCTAGTTGGTCTTCGCCTTGCTCATGATCCTGATCTTCATGATTCGCTCCCAGCGAACTCTGGCACTCCCCTTTATCTCACAGGAAATGGACCGCTTGTGGATGTACTGGTCGAAGCTGTAGCACGGGATGACAAGCGGAGAAATCCTGAAAAAACGATGGGTAAGGCACGACGTGAGGCTGGTTCAAAGATAAAACTTGTTCATGGAATCACAGAAAATTCTCTACCCATAGATACGCGTGTGGTCGTATTCGACGAAGGGCAGCGTGTTTGGACTGCTGATCACATGAAGGCAAAGGGTAAGGCGCAGGTGAATATGTCAGAGGGCGAAGTAATCCTCGCAACGCTTGAAAGAAGCAGGGAACAAGAGGTTGAGTGGTCAGTTCTAGTAGTGTTGATTGGAACTGGACAAGAAATTAATAGAGGTGAAGCTGGAGCATCAGTTTGGGCCGAAGCCGTTTCTAAGCGCAATTTACTTGGTAAAGATTGGGATATTTTTGGCCCTGAGCAGTTACGTGGAGAACTGGGCCAAAGCGCAAATATTTCTAAAAACTTGCATCTTGAAGTTTCCAGGCGTGCACTTTCTGCCTCCTCGCTCTCACAGTGGGTGGCCTTCTTTCTCTCTGGAAATTTTGACAAAGCCAAAGATTTGCGCGATAACAATGAACAATTGAAGAAGTTTCCTATTTTTGTCACCCGAGACTTGGAAGTAGCGCGGAATTGGATTCGAGAAAAAGCCAATCGAAATGACATTGCTTTTCGTCCTTCGTCTGGGATAGTTGCCAGCTCCAAGAGTGCACGTTTGCGTGCCTATGGGCTTGAGGTGGGCAATCAGCCTAGAAATTCTGAAGTAGATTGGAAAAGATGGTTTCTTGATGATCCAGTGAGTCTCCATGCTTCGTCTCGACTTGAAGTGGCTGCAAGCGAATTCAAAACACAGGGCTTAGAACTTGACTATGTATGTGTTGCTTGGTCTTGGGACTTGATTGTAAATTCGGATGGCTCCTGGTCACCTCGACGGGTAGATAAAAGCAAGGCTAAATGGAGTTACATCAAGAAAGACCGTCAGTTTTTGATCAATTCATACCGCGTGCTTCTAACGAGGTGTCGTAGAGGCATGATCATATTTGTGCCTGAAGGAAACGAAAATGACCCAAGTCTAAATCCGACCGAAATTAACTCTGTCTACAAGAGGCTGCTTCAGGCTGGAGCCACCACTCTTGAGTAGAGCGTGCCACCCCACCCTATTTTTTTCGATCTCGCCAATTCAAAAAATAACGGATCTACGGTATGCCATGCTTCTAGCCTTTTACGCACGATACATGCGATCGCCACTTACGGGCGTACTTACTCGAATCCGTAATCGATCTGGGTGATACCAAGCCGATACTTTTAGTTGCGTGAGTAGGGACAAACAAAGACCTCAGTCAATAAACTTTTTGTGATTCCTTAGTACTCAAAGAAGAGAATTACAATTCGAATCTCTCGTTCAACAACTTCCTTAATTCAGGATCGCAAACGTAAACAAATGTTCCCATAATTCCCCGAGTCAGTAATACTCGATAAATGTTTAATACAAACTGCAAAATATCATCATCGGTGTATGTGATGCCAAGCACACGATTGTTTACCGTGCCTTTAAGGTCAAAGTAATTGTCTCGTTGAAAAACGATTTGGTTAGTCATTGGATCAAGGCCAATGTCATTTCCAATTACAACGCCCGCATAGTTCAGGTCATACCCCTGGATTGTGTGAATGCTGCCAATTTCATCTATCGAGCTCGCGGAATTGATCCAGTCTTTGTCGGTTCGATTCCAAAATAACTTAAGACCTTCGATCTCTATATCGGGAGTATTTGGTTCGTTCTTGCTCAGCCACTTCCATGCATACCCAGCAAGAATTCTGGAAAGTCCTATGCTCTCGTTTTTTGTGAGTATCGCTTGTCGCATTTCCGTGAATGAATCAAAGAACCTGAGATCGTATTGCTCAAAGCCTGGATTTGGCATTGGGTTATCCGTGAATATTCTCCGGATAAATTCAACATAATCTTGACCAGCACTGACGCGCATTTGAGAATGAAGTCTGAAATAAATGTGTTCATTCTTTGCCACAGCAATTACGTCATCAATTAAATCCCGCGACATGTCCGAGGGCTTAATTGACTGCGCTGGATCAAGCAAAAGGACCTGGATTGAACTCTGCGCTTGAATCCAATCCAACTGTGTGTACTTGGTGTCATCTTTCCCAAACAACTTTTTATTGATGTCTACATAAAGTGTGTTTAGTGTCGGAAAGGCTTGATTCGCACGCATACTGAGTCGGTGCGCTTCATCAACAATCAATAAATCCCATTTTTCATTACTCGTTCCAACCGAGAATGGCTTTAGAATCATTTTCTTGGTTAACCCATGCGTCTTCGAAAATACTTTTTCTAAGGTTGCGCGCAGTGACTGCTGCGGAATCACTAATCCGACTTTGTAGTTCTTTAAAAGATCACTATTTTCAACGGTCATATATTCAGCGAAAATTGAATCATCGTCAACGATTACATCTGGTGACAAATTTGCAATATCTTGAATGAGTTTCATCAAATAGATTGCAACAATCGTTTTTCCAGTTCCTGGGTCACCTTCGATAACTATCTTGGATGTTTTATTCATTTTCTTTGACTTAATAATTTGATCTAAAATTCCTGTAACCGCAACGGCTTGATCTGTCGTTAATGATTTAAACGGTGAATACTTAAAAAGATTTGAATTTATGATCTCCGGGACCGTCTTGGAAAGTAACCCCTTCTTAACTAGTTGATCAAAAAGTTCTTGAAAGTCTGTGCGGTATTCGTCTCGGTCGTAATAGTTGCCATTTGCTATTCCCGCATTGGCATTTAACACGCGGTGTTCACCATCAGCAGCTAGAAGCCCAATTAACTGAGACTCAAGATCTAGGCATACAGATTTGTTGAATTTGGGGCTCAAGACAATTTGAGCCCGACTTAAGTTCTTCTTGGTTATCGACGATAGGTGCTGTTGTAATCTGGAAAAAGCATTGATTGTTTCTCCGACATAAACCTCTTTGTCATTTTTGAGAATGTAGACAACTGGCCAATCGCGGGCAATTTCATTTGCAAGAGCCCAATTTACGACTGATTCCTGATCAAATGGGATTTCAATTAACTCAAAGCCGGTCATACTTCTCGCTTTTACCCAAAGCTTTTTCAATTGGGTATTTAGCTTTGGTTTTCTCTAACTTTGTGAGTATTAGTTCGTTTGCATCAAGACCATAAGTATTGGCAAGCAGCAAACAGTAAGTCAAAACATCCGCTAATTCATCACGAACATCATCTAGATCTACGTTGTTGTCCCACTGAAATAACTCAAGTAACTCTGATGCCTCAATGGAAATACTCTTGGCGAGGTTCTCGGGAGTGTGAAACTTACCCCAATCTCGCTCCGCGACAAACGCACGCAGAATTTTAATTAGTTCATCGCTTTCCATCTTCCAAGGGTACAAGTTAGATCTCACATGATCTTTACCATGCAGGCAAAAACAAACAAAAAAGAGCCCCACATCTTTCGATGCAGGGCTCTTTTTTTTGTTAAATAATTGTCCGGCGACGTCCTGCTCTCCCACACCTTCACAAGTGCAGTACCATCGGCGCTGAAGGGCTTAGCT
>Ga0105050_10009686_pt1 | contig 10731 bp, 7 predicted proteins | sample FRY01_FD_78088 | JGI IMG/M metagenome (GOLD analysis project Ga0105050, IMG submission 78088) | Freshwater microbial communities from Lake Fryxell liftoff mats and glacier meltwater in Antarctica - FRY-01 | ecosystem: Environmental > Aquatic > Freshwater > Ice > Glacier meltwater ... | reverse complement strand
TGCTCTTTAATGTATTTGAGCCCTTTTGCCGAATAATGAAATTAGGGTTGATGTAAAGCCCTTTTTGAAAATTAAAAAAAGCTTCATTAAATAGTGTCGGAGCCTGCTCCGGGCCGTCTATTAGTCGGGAAGTGGATTGAAATCCTTGAAAAGCTGAATTCCGTTGTTGATAGGTCTCCAGATCCATCACTTCGATAGTTTCCCCTAGGTTGGTAGCTTCTGTAACCCAAAAACCTTTTACTTTTTTGTCATACATAAGCACTTCGGATTGCAAATCGGCTCTATTCCACGTGCCTAAACCTGCAGATGCTTTACCAAAAAATGAGGCCTTCACCTCTTCTTTAATTTTAATATTAAGCGCGACATCCTCGCTCTTTTTTATTCCCTGAAGTAATCTGTTGCCAGTAAATTTTTTTAGTACCTGTATTTCTTCTACCCAGTCAGCAGAAAGCCCCCTGGATAGTAGTTTATAATTGTCTCCAGTCAGATCATCTCCATCTAAAAGGATCTTTGCTATTTCTCTACCTTGATATAGTATGGATCCATTACTACTATTGACAGCTAGACCGGGGAGCTTCCCGATTATATCTTCCAGTTTTGATTCAGATCCATCTCTTACGTTTTTGACTACATAACTAATAGTATCTCCAGCCTCCTCTACCAGTGATTTGTTGCTCACTATTACTTCTCTCAGCATGCTTGAAGCAGAAGGTTTCATGGCAATGGATTGATTTGCCCAATCTGTCAATAAGACCTGGATTTTCTCAAATCCTACTCTCGAGAACTTGAGATAGTGCCCTTCATTCGAACTCAGCATCGAAAATGAGCCGTCTTCTCGGGTAAATGTATATTGAATTATCGCTCCTTCGGACAACGTCAAGACGACTCGCACTAGATCCAATGGTCTATTCTCTTCATCAAGTACTACTCCTGAAATCGTTGACCTAATCTCTTGCTCTTGGGCAAAAGAAGTCAAACCAACTAAAATTAGAGCTATCAAGAAGCAATACTTTATAGCCATTTTGATTACTAATCAATCAATTCTGTTTTTGTTCTTTTATTGGGGCGATTGCCATCCGTCAGTTCTAGATCAGGATATTTGGCTTGCAATTCTGCTATTATTGCCCTATTTTTTTTGTAATCGAGTTCGTAAGTTTTATCTAAGCATTCATTGTATGCTAGTCGGGTCATTGTAGTCGCCTCTTTTAAGAAGGATGGAAATTCCGTATCATTCATTTTCTTTATTTCGCTTAGTCTGATACTGACTGCGCCATCTGTGGATCCGACTTCTAATATAAGACCCGGTAATCCAAAGAACTTCCAAGGGCCAGCATTGATCGGTATTTCTTCCGAAAACCAAGCTTCGTACGTTCTTCCTCTGAATTCCACCTCTGCTTTGGTAACATTGTAGTCACTGATCATCTTTTTGTCAGCGGTGATTTTCCAATCAAATGTGATATCATCTTCATAATACAGAGGATATTCTTTTCTACAAAAGTCGCGACACTTTAGCAATGTGCTTGCTTGGACTCGTTGGATTTGATAGCCGACTATATCTGTAAACACTTCTTGGCTTGTAATATCACTACCCTCTTGACGGGACTTTGCCCAAACCTTTTCAGGGTGATCTTTCCAAACGAAAAGTGACTCGATATTTCCCACCCATAGCACTCCAGTGTATTCAAAATCGTCCTCTGCCAATTTGGTATCGTAAGTAATGGCAAAATTTTGAGCCCATACTCCAAAATTTATTGTTAGAAAGTAGAGTGTTACTAGTAATAGTTTCTTCACTTGACAAATAGTTTGGGTATAAAAAAAGCTGCTTTGAGTTTTGTCAAAGCAGCAAATTTGATTTGATACTGTTATTCTTTATATATCTCTCGGAAGGCTGCATAGGCTTTCATGACTTTCTTGCGGTTCCCTTTTGCCCAAAATCCGTTTTTGTGATCAGTTATTGTGCAACGTCCAAACAAAAGTGGTGTGTACTCTACTGTGGATGTGGTCACCACTGTAACTGGTGTCGCTGGTATTACCGGCGTGACTGGTGCGCTTGCCAATGTCAGGCCTGCCACCAATGAGGATAATAAATTTGTCATCTTCTTCGTTTTTTTTAAATTGTCAATTGATTTACAAACTCTGAGGCCTAGATCTTTAATCTAAAAAAAAATAAAAATTGATATTTGCAAGTCTTCGAGAAAAAAAATTGGAAATAAATGTAAATTATATAGCCACCTTATTTGGTGTCATAAACTAGGAAATGAAAAAATATAAATGAAATGTTCATAGTTATCCCAAAATAGAATTGAAATACGTAATTAGTTAAATTGTCCCTAACCAAATTTCCATTCCACATTAACCAACAAAAAAGACCAGAATTCAATATTTCGGTCTTTTTTATTTCAGAGCACTGTGTTTTTATTATATATGACCGCTCTATAGCATTAACAAAATAAAATTATCCAAAGATTTGGGAAGCTCATTCAATGCGTCCGCTTCGGTCTTCCTGCCAATTAGGCAAAGAAACTTTGGTTAGCTGGTAGGATTCCATAAAGTCATATTTCTTACTCATCTACCTCTTGTTTCTTGATGTGTTGTTTGACTCTCAGAGTGAAATCACTCAATACGTTCATGTAATTGATAAATGCATCGTAAGGCGAGTCATATGGACTAAAGTAGGTGTGAATGTCACCGTCGGAAAAGAACTTGGTACACATATAGTAGAAGTGATCCGAGGTCTGAAGATATGTCCAATCCCGCTTGATTTCCGGATCATCGATCTTTTTTACCATTTTCTCCAGCTCGTATAATTTGCCGAATGCCTCATCTTGGAGGTCGTTGCCCAGCCATGCGGTAAGGTCGCGCTCTTCATCAGCCCAAGAAATTGGAGTTGGAACATTGATTTTACCAATAGGAGGAACCTTTGCAACTACTTCTGAGGGGGTGGAAAAACCATAATTTGTGTGTTTAAAGACCGCTTCTGGCAGATGCCTCATGAATTCAAATATTCCAGTTTCTGCCCATTGATGCTCCCCAAAGGTCTCATAATCCATAAAAAGATTAATTACCTCTTCCTCCTGAGGTACGTTATTAATCCATTTCACAAATTTTTCTGTGGTCAAGGGATAATCTGCCCAAGTCTTATTCCCAAAACGGAATGCAATATCATCACTGAGTTGGAAGTTTTTTAAAAGCACTTTCAACTTCGGCTCTATATTATTGCAATAGACATAATTTGGACTCTTCCATCCCAAGATATGTTTTGCACCCTCGGTCAATGTCGCCTCAAATCCCATTTCGGCAATCATGGCTCCAATCTGATCTGAATAGATTAACTCTGTGTTTCGGAATACTTTTGGGGTGTAGCCGTTAAATAGTTTTTTGATCTTTTTCTGATGGTTTTTGACCATAGTTTGAAACTCAGACTTGCTTTTCAACGCAGCTAATGAGTGCCCGAAAGTTTCATTCAATAATTCCACGTGACCTGTTGCCACCAATTTCTGAAAGCTTTCCAGTACATCCGGAGCGTAAGACTCCATCTGATCCATGAAAGTGCCTGACATGGAAAAAGTCACTTTGAAGCCACCTTCATATTTGTTGATCAAGTCCAAAAGCAATGCATTCATTGGTAAATAGCATTTCTGCGCTACACGACGCATCACGCTTCGATTGAGGAAGTCGTCCCAATAATGGTGGTCTTCTCCAATGTCAAAAAAACGATAAGGTTTTAATCGATAAGGCTGGTGGACCTGGAAGTAAAAACAGATGGTTCTCATGATTTATTTGCTAAAACATTTTGATATACAGTAACAAGTTTGACCGCCACGTGCTCCCATTTCAATTTCTTCAATTCTTCTGTTCCCAGTTCTTTGAACATTTTGGAGATGCCTTCATAATGGAGCAGGGCAAACATAGCATCCGCCATTGCGTCAATATCCCAAAAGTCAACTTTAATTGCGTTGTCTAGTACCTCTGCCACTCCTGATTGCTTTGATATAATCACAGGAGTATTATGCCGCACTGCTTCTAATGGCGAAATTCCGAATGGTTCTGAAACCGATGGCATCACATATACATCACTGATTGCATACATGTGATCGACATCGTCTCCTTTCAAAAAGCCTGTAAAGTGAAACCTATCAGCAATTCGAAGTTCGGCCACTCGATCAATCATTCTATTGAGCAGATCTCCAGATCCTGCCATCACAAATCTGACATTGGGATCTCGTTCCAGTACCTTTTTTGCTGCTTCTACAAAATATTCCGGACCTTTCTGGAATGTGATCCTACCCAGGAATGTCACAATTTTTTCAGGTACTTTTTTATTGTAAGTTGACTTTATGATAGATGCATCAAGTACAGCATTGTGCAACACGCTGACCTTGTGCGCTGGCACGCCATACTTTTTGACAATGGTATTTTTGGTCAATTGGCTGACCGCACATACATGGTCTGCGGCGTGCATTCCAGCTCGCTCAATGTCGTAGACAGGCTTATTTACACTCTCACCGGATCGATCAAACTCTGTTGCATGGACGTGAGCTATCAATGGCTTTCCACTTATTTCTTTTGCTGCTATACCTGCTGGGAAAGAAAGCCAGTCATGAGCATGGATGATATCAAAATCACTTCTGTCCCGAGCTATTTGTGCACCTGTGAGTGCATAGCGAGAGACTTCTTCCATGAGGTTTTTACCATATTTGCCGCTGAACTCATATTTAGTGGAGAAAATGCTTTCGTCTACATCCGTACGATCGTGAATCGCATAGTCTGTGAATTTTTGATATTCTTCAGGTCCCAGATAAGGTACTAGAAAACTACTTACCTCTAGATAAGTGAGGTTTTTCCAGATTGACTTGAATTTTTTTTCCTTGTAATCAATGGATACATCGCTGGCATTTATAAAATCTGCTATGGGTTCTTCGTCGCCCCAGAGTTTCGGGACTACGAATATCACCTCTTGGTTGTGGTGCACCATTCCTTTGACGAGGCCATAGCAAGCCGTACCCAAACCTCCTGAAATATGTGGTGGAAATTCCCACCCAAACATTAGTACTTTCATAAAAAATCTATTAAATCTTTTTGATCAAATCCATCATTCGTAATAACTCAGCAACGCTCCATGCCTGTGAGACCGCACCTTTCGGGCGATGCGGGGGATCACCATCATAGATTTCAGCTACTGTCCCTACGCCGTATTGTGTCATCACACCGTCAAATCCCTTGATTATTTTTTTAATAAAATTGGCACCAGATTTCCCGTGGAGTTTGATGTAAGCTTCGACAAAATGTCCCATAGGCCAGACCCATGCCGTACCATTGTGATAAGCATTGTCTCTGCTGATCTGATCCCCAAAATAATATCCTTTGTAGGCATAATCATCAGGTGCTAAAGATCTTAATCCCCTTGTGGTTAAAAGTTTTGATTTGACAATCTCCAGAATTTGATCATTCTGGTTTTCATTCAACATGATATACGGTAGGGAAGTGGCAAAAACCATATTTGGCCTTATCGACCAATCTTTCTCATCTTCACCTACCAAATCTGCTAAATATCCATATTCATCAGACCAAAATTCTTTTTCGAATGAAATTCTAACTTTCGCTGCCAGTGACTCGATTTCCTGATCCCCTGTCAGTTCATGATAGAAGCACAAGGCATTGTACCAAAGTGCTTGGACCTCGACCGGACATCCGATTCGAGGAGTGACGGGTCCATCTGGTGTGACCGCATCCATCCACGTTAAAGCGATTCCTTCGAGACCACCATAAACCAATCCATCCTCTCTGACATGAATATTGAAATCAGTTCCAGCCCGATATCCGTCGATGATACCTTTCATTTCACTGAGGTAACGATCTTTTACTGTTTTAGTATCTCCTGTATATTGGATGTATTGCTGGAGAGCCCAGAAATACCAAAGAGGCGCATCAATCGAATTCATATTCGTCATGACTCCGCTTCCGACATTTGGGAATAGTGGTCCAGTCAAGTCCTTGGACATGGTATCCATGATATTTAAAAAAGTTTTAGTATCACCTTTGGTCAGTGTGAGCCCAGGAGCGGCCACGAAAGTATCTCTTCCCCACCATCCAAACCAAGGATAGCCAGCGATTACTCGAGTTTCTCCATTTCTGTTTCGGATAAATTGCCCAGCAGAATTTTTAAGGCAATTTTCGAAATTGCTTCTAGGGATTCTTCTTGCTATTTCCTTTTGAAAAGCATGTTGACGCGTTTCTGGATCTGCCTGTGTCAGTCCTGCTGAAAAAATGACAGACTCTCCCTTATCAATATCAAATTCAAAATAGCCGGGAACGTAAAGATCCTCTTGATAATCATATCCCCTCTCGCGCTCGATGATGTACTCGACATTGTAATACCAATTTGGCGCAGGTACAAATTCGGCATTTTTCGAAATCTGAAGATAGAGCGGATCGTATTGAGGATACAAGTGGAACGAAGCTCCGTTTGGCACTTTCCTGAACTTCTGATTGATATCAGTATTGGCTTTCATCAAATCGTGGTATCCTCTGAATGCCAAGAAGGGTAAAATTCGGATTTTAGTAGGAGAGTGGGCTTCCAATAAAGTGTAGCGAATCATCACTCGATCTCTATTAGTATCCAGAATCAATTCTTTTTGAAGTAATACTCCGCCTACTCGATAAGTAAGTTTTGGTATTGGTTCCGAATCAAAATCCTCTAAATATTTATGTCCTCTGGGAGAATAATTCCCCGGGAATTTACTTATCCCAAGATTAAAACTTGCACCATGCTGGATTACAGTTTCATGGACTGTAGATAGCATGACGTGATTCTGAGAATCAATTTGCGGCTGGGGCACTACCAACAGACCATGATATTTACGGGTGTTGCAACCAATAATGGTAGTACTTGTATAAGTACCTGCTTGGTTAGACCTAATTATTTCCCTGTCGAGAGAATAATTTAAGTTCACCAATTGCTTTTTATCGAAATGGATATAACTCATAGTAGAAATGTTCTAAAGAGTTAAAAATAGAGCTTTGCTGCGACAAGAAAAATGAAAAGACAAAGAATTAAGGTCACGTTATGATAACCTTGTCTTTTTTTAGGAATGAGTTGCCTCATTTTGAATTTCTTCGAAATTTTTTAGTGATTCTTCAAATTTCAGAAGGTAATTTCTTGCCTGTTTTACGTTGGTTAGTTTCACAGCTGGAAACTTCGGTGAGGTTTTAAATAATGTAAACATCTGAAATTGGTTTAGTTTTTTCATTCGATCAAATGCTGTGCCAAATGGCTATAGTTAAAAGAAAAGCCCCTCATATTGAGGGGCTTGGGGTGAAAGACCGGGTTTGAACCGGCGACCTCCGGATCCACAAACCGGCGCTCTAACCAACTGAGCTACAATCACCATTTTAATTTCGCTTCAGGATGTTTCCCCTGTAACGACCGCAAAAGTAGTGATTAACCTTTTTTGCTACAAGCAAGGATTTAACTTTTTATTAAAAAATTAATTCGATGCCTCTTTTGACTTTGGTTAGATTATCCGTCATGATAACTTAAATGGTTAGAAGCGATCGGGTTAGTTACTCTAGATTTCAAAGAATACCCATCAAAAGGTGACCAATTACACCCTGCTGACGTATTTTCTATACATACGCTACATTGGGAATTTAAACTGGCTGACACTAGCTCAGCAAAATCCTCTTCTAGGATGAGTTTCTCCTTCTTCGATTCGGAAGAATTTTGAAATTTTTCAACACAGTTTTTCAAACTGAGTTTTCCTACATGGTAAAAGTATTACATCACAATCAAATCACATTGATACAGCTGGGCATCAGTAGTAGTCTTTATGTAGATATGAGCTTTGTTTTTTAATGTGTGTGGCGCATGATCGGTAGCAGTCACATCAATTTTATCATCTAAAACTACCTGAAATACTGCATGTCGATCTTCAGAAGTTTCATGGCGGGATTCTATTTGATCAATTTGCCTTTTTCTGCTTAATCCTATTCCGAAAACCACGTACAATGGATTCAAGCCTCGGCGATGATGTTTTTGTTCCAAAGGAATAGCATTTTGTCAAAGAGTTCGATCTATTTTCCAGTACTGATTTTTAGGATATGCAATCGGGTTTCGTATTTCTTTGCCATTGCGACAGCACGATATGAGGTATTGTAACGTGCTTCAACGGAGCGAATTTTTGAATGATAGCTCACTGGATAGAAATCTCCATGTTACGCTTCGATTTCAGCGAGATTTGTGGCGATGATGTAATCATTTTGCGATGGATCTATATAAATGCTTTGCATCCTCTGATGATTCCTTCTCGAGATTCAGTATCGTCTACGACCATATTTCCGTTGGAAGAACATTAGGAAACTTTCAATCCAGATATATTTTCAAAATCAACTTTGAGTATTTCTTCCAAGTTGCTGTATGTCGCTCGAAATGAGAAATAATTTACTCATGAAACCTCAGCGGCTCGGTTGTATTTGTCTTTTAAAAGTGGCAAAGTCACTGCTTGAATTCACTGCGTTCGGCATTTTCATATAAGAGGTAGTGCCACCTGCTGTACCATCTTTTGCTTCGGTGTAGATTTCGCCTTTGTAAGCCAATTCGGGCTCTCGAAAATTCACCTGATCATAAACGATTCCAGGAAAAGATGCTTTCCGCTCCTGTCTATATGAAAATCAGCTTTCTCATTTGAAAGGTTTGAGCCTCTTTTGCTGATCCTTCCTGCTTCGATCAATACATCGCTCAGACTTATTCGACCTTCATTGCCTATATTTGCACCAGTGATTAAAATATTTTTGATTTTTTCACTGGTTAACCATATTTACTACCTTAATCAAATATAACGAATCATGTCCGATGAAACCCCAGCTTTTGACGTTTTTAAACTAAATCGTCAGCTTTTGGAAGCAGTAGCTGTGGCAGGTTATATCACACCGACGCCCATTCAGCTAAAAGCTATTCCTCTGGCTTTAGCAGGCCACGATGTATTGGGGATTGCTCAAACAGGAACAGGAAAAACAGCTGCCTATATTTTGCCATTGCTCATGAAAGTGAAATATGCCCAAGGGATGCACCCTAAAGCGCTGATTTTAGCTCCTACCAGAGAACTGGCGATGCAAATCGAGGAAGTTGCCATTCAGATGGCAGAGAATACCGACTTGCGGATAGTTTGCTTGTATGGCGGGCTGGGACCAAAGACACAGATCGAATTGATCGAAGCTGGAGTGGATATAATTATCTCCACTACAGGTCGTTTTTTGGATCTCTATAAAAAGGGAAAAATCTTCACCAAGGAGATTAAAACAATGATTTTGGACGAGGCTGATAAAATGATGGATATGGGTTTCATGCCTCAGATCCGATCAGTTTTAGAGATCATTCCTGTAAAGCGCCAAAATTTACTCTTTTCGGCCACATTTAGTGATCGAGTTGAAAAATTGGCCGCGGAGTTTTTGGAATTTCCCGAGCGAGTAGAAGTTACTCCTTCTGCGACCACCGCCGAGACTATTGCTCAAACGAAATACTTGGTCCCAAATATAAGAACCAAGATTAATTTGCTTGGTGAGCTACTCAAGCAGGAGGATATTATTAGGGCGATCATCTTTACACGATCGCGAAAAAATGCAGAAGAGGTCTATGGCTTTATAAAAAATCGAGTCGAAGGAGAAGTACGTGTGATTCATGCCAATAAAGGACAAAACACAAGAATCAACTCTATCGATGATTTCAAATCTGGTGACGTTCGCCTCCTTGTCGCCACTGATGTGGCTTCTAGAGGATTGGACGTGACTTTAGTTTCGCATGTGATCAATTTTGATGTGCCACTGATTTATGAGGACTATGTGCATCGAATTGGGCGTACTGGCAGAGCCACACATGAGGGGAAAGCCATCACTTTCATCAATCCTGCTGAGGCCTATCATTTCCAGCGTATTGAAGAATTGATCCGCATGGATGTGGCAGAGCTTGAAATCCCAACTCAAGTGGATGTGCCAGAAACACCTTTTGCAGAGCGTCAAGCTTATGCTCGTGAGCTTGATCACTTGATGCAGCGTGATAATCCTGACTACAAAGGAGCTTTCCACGACAAAAAAGACCACAAAAAGCCAAACAAGTTCAAAGAAAAGGAGAAAGAAGAAAAGAAACGTGGCAATAAAAACTCCAAAGCTAAAACCAATCGGAATCAGCTGAAGACTAAGCATCAGAAGAATAAAGGCAAGTAATTGTCTAACAAACGGTTCGAACAGTCATCGTAAATACTTCGTATTAAGAATTCAAATCCTAGATTGGTTTGAATCTGCTTTTTCAGGAAAAAACCACAATCTGATCCAAATAGGTAAATAAAAAAGGGCTTCATTTATGAAGCCCTTTTTTATTCTTATCTTTCTGTTCTGGTATTCGTACCGTCAACTGGTGTTCGCCTATCGCGATTTGCCAGGTCCCAAGTTGTATGAAAAACGAGTTTAGCTCTTTTCTCCATCAATGGGAATTCGATCTTATCTACTGTGTCAGTGACTTGGTGATAGTCGTCATGCACTCCATTGAAGAAGAATATCACAGGGACACCATGCTTGGCAAAGTTGTAATGATCTGACCTGTAATAGAATCTATTTGGATCATCTGCCGCATCATAGCGATAATCCAAGATCAAGTCTGTATAAGTGATATTATTGTACTCGTTGATCTTCTTTAGCTGCGAAGAAAGCATCTCAGAACCGATCACATAGATGTAATCT
>Ga0105050_10009681_pt1 | contig 10739 bp, 13 predicted proteins | sample FRY01_FD_78088 | JGI IMG/M metagenome (GOLD analysis project Ga0105050, IMG submission 78088) | Freshwater microbial communities from Lake Fryxell liftoff mats and glacier meltwater in Antarctica - FRY-01 | ecosystem: Environmental > Aquatic > Freshwater > Ice > Glacier meltwater ... | reverse complement strand
TGGAGCTGGATTTGCGCTTGTTTTTGACCTTTGAAGAAAACCACGTTTAAGCGTCTGGTTCGAGGCAACACCCGACGGTCTGCGCGCACGGTTCACGCTAGAGGACAACACGTCCACGCTTTATGATTTGGAGGCTGACCTTCCTGCGAACTGACTTTGTCGCAGAGGCGGCTCAGCCATCAATGGTCGGAGTGGGGAAGAATTTACATCAATAGCAGACTTACCTTGATTCGGTTTCGCAAGCTGCCGACCCGAAAGGGCTTTTCCCTTCCGGCCAGCTCGCTCAAACTTCCGCTACTTGCGGTTCTGCTGGTTGCCGTCCTTATCATGCTGGGTTTGCTGCTTACGCAGCTGCTCTTCGCGCTCTTTCGCCTCTTGGCTCTGCGCCTGTCGTGGCTCAGGTTTCTTGCCTGGCTGCTCGTCGCGGTTCGGTTGCTTGCCGTCATGTTCGTTGCGGTTCATGGTTCACTCCTTCTAGACGTAATGGCGGCAGTTTCACCGCCGAAATTTGCCGCAGATAGAGGTAAATCCACAGCAACTGAGAGCATCCTAATGAGTCACCGTTTCGCTGGTCCGTGCGGTTCCGAACATCCCTCGAAACGTTCCTCGAATTGTTACATACTCTCGAACTCTGACACGTTGCCGAGCCTCAATTGTTACATGTGCGTATTGATGCCGACATTTCAGGTTTTCAGGTCCTACGTAATCAGATGTGTTTACACCAGTTTCTTCTCGCATTGCTCATTTGCTGATGATTGATGTGTTTTGGCCATGGGTGTGGCACGCTATCGCAAGCCCTTACTGAAAGATCACCTCAAGCGCATTAATAAAAGTCTGCGCTTGCGGCGTGCTCGAACCCTTGTCACTTAACTGTCAGGATTTACTATGGCAATTGAAGCACCTATCCTATGCCGCACCGAACACGATTTGCTCGGAGAACGACAGATTCCCGTCAATGCCTACTATGGCATTCAGACCCAACGCGCGCTGGAGAACTTCAATCTCACCGGTGTGCCCATTAGCCACTTCCCAGAACTGATTATTGCGCTGGCGCAAGTTAAGCAGGCTGCCGCCCGCGCCAACCGTGATCTCAATCTGCTGGCACCGAAGAAAGCGAACGCCATAGAAAGAGCCTGCATAGAAATAGTGGGTGGCGCTCTGCACACTGAGTTTGTGGTTGACCTGATTCAGGGCGGCGCGGGTACGTCGACCAATATGAATGCCAACGAGGTTATCGCTAACAGAGCGTTGGAATTATTGGGCAAAGAAAAAGGCGATTACCAGTTTCTGCACCCCAATAATGACGTCAATATGTCGCAATCAACCAACGATGTGTATCCCACTGCCGTGCGGTTGGCATTGATTTACGGTGACGATCCACTGGTCGATGCGCTGGTGGAGCTGACCTCAGCGCTCCGGGAGAAAGGCGAGGAGTTCGGCGGCATTCTGAAAATGGGTAGAACGCAGTTACAGGATGCTGTCCCCATGACATTAGGACAAGAGTTCATTGGCTGGGCGGTTACTCTGCAGGAGGATGTTGACCGCCTGGCAGAGCTGGCGACTTTGTTTTGCGAAATCAATCTGGGCGGCACGGCTATCGGCACCGGTATCAATGCACATGCGGGATACGCCAACAAGGCAGTTTCCCATCTGACTGACATCAGCGGTCACCGATTCCGGTTGGCAGAGCATCTGGTAGAGGCCAGCTCTGATACCGGCGCGTTTGTGTTGTTTTCCAGCATGCTGAAAAGGCTGGCCATCAAGCTTTCCAAGATCTCCAATGACCTGCGCTTGCTCTCCAGTGGGCCGCGGGCTGGCTTCAATGAGATCAACCTGCCCCCCATGCAGCCAGGCTCCTCAATCATGCCCGGTAAAGTAAATCCGGTTATTCCCGAGGCGGTTAATCAAGTGGCGTTTCAGGTTATCGGCAATGATCTGACCGTCTCCTTTGCCGCGGAAGGGGGGCAGCTGCAACTCAATGCCTTCGAGCCGGTGATCATCTATAACCTGATGAGCTCTATCCGCATGCTCACCAATGCAATCCGCATGCTTACCAAAAAATGCATTCGTGGCATCACCGCCAACAAAGAGCATACCGAAGCCATGGTTCGCAACTCCATCGGCATCGTGACAGTGTTCAGTCCGCATCTGGGCTACGAGCAGGCAACCCGCATAGCGGGTATTGCGCTGGCGACCGGTCGCAGCGTGGTGGAATTGATTCAGGAGGAGAATCTGCTCAGTCAGGAGCGTATTGATCAGATCATGAGCCACGCCAACCTGACCGGCCCCAGCACCATACTGCCAACCCTGCCTTTGAACGAAGTTGATCGCAGCATGACTCACATGGGCAGTAATGACAGTGTGCCAAATTAAACAGAGTAACTGGCCCCCTTCCGCGTGCCTGCCAGCTGAAACCAACAGCTTCCTGCGACAAGTAACTGACGGCAAGAGCCAGCCCCCAGGCAGAGAAGTCGATTGAACGTGTGCACAGACTCTGACAACAGCAGCCACAATGTGCTGCTGCAATTCCTGACCCAACATCAAAATATTCTTGTGCTGACTGGTGCCGGCATCAGCACAGGATCCGGCATCCCTGATTACCGGGACCAGAACGGTAACTGGAAGCGAAAACAACCGGTACAGCACCAGGAGTTTATGCGTAGTCACAAGGTTCGCCAGCGCTATTGGGCGCGCAGCCTGCCAGGCTGGCCCGTGATGCAAACGGCACTGCCTAATGATGCGCACTTTAGCTTGTCTCGCCTGGAACAAAGGGGCCATGTCAAACAACTGGTCACTCAGAATGTTGACCGCCTGCATCAAAAAGCGGGCAGCCACTCTGTCATCGATCTGCATGGTCGAGCTGATGAGGTCATTTGTATGCAGTGCGGACAGCGCGAATCGCGTGCACTGACGCATGCGCGATGCGCCGCAGTCAACCCGGAGTTTGCTGGCCTTACCGCCAGCGCAGCGCCGGATGGCGACGCCGATCTGGACGTCAATTTTGAACACTTTAAGGTGCCAGGATGTCCTCTTTGTGGCGGCATATTAAAACCCGACGTGGTGTTTTTTGGGGACAATGTGCCGCGCGAGCGCGTGAATGATGTTTTTTATGCCTTAAATGAAAGCAGCGCATTGATGGTGATCGGCTCGTCACTGATGGTGTATTCAGGTTTTCGTTTTGCGCGCCAGGCCCGCCTGCAGAACAAGCCACTGCTTATTCTTACTCAGGGGAAGACACGAGCGGATGATATTGCGACATTTAAAATTGATGCAGAGATTGTAAGCACTTTGGTGGCTGTGATCTCTGCGATGAATTGACTGGCAATGATGACGAAAAGAAAACTGTATCATCGGCAAGGCCGAGCAATATTGTTTGTGGGCGTGGCTAAGTTAATTAGTCCCTTGACTGCCACGCCGCTAAAGATTAAAAAGACACCGATCCAAATCGAATTTTTTCGCTTCACCGTCTCAAGGTATAGAACAATCAGCTGCTATAAAATTTTCCGGAGATCTCGAATGACAACGCGGTTATTGATAGTGGCTAACTTTTTATTCTCTGCAAGTATTACCGGCCATCTTCACGCGGATGCGCCTTGGACCATTACGGACAGCTATCCCATCGCTTTGACAGGCAATGCCGTTGAGCGACTGACGACAGAATACTATCGACCAGGTCAGTGGAATGTCATCTCGACCCTGACAAATCAGTATCATGACGCCTATTTCTACCCAACTTTCAATGACCAAAACCCGGCGGGCGTACATGTCATGGACGCTCATAAGGTCGGCCTGGGAGACTTTAACGGTGACGGACGGCAGGACGTCATCATCAGTTGGGCGACGTTTCCACACGTAGTTGAGAAACCGGCTAGGCCGCGCACAGATCCAAACCCCACCTCCTTGCGTAAAAGAATCCGGACATCTCTTCAAAATGAAGCATGCCACCCAATCGCTCTGCCAGCCATTCATTCAGCCGGATGGGTGGCGTGGGCGCCACGAGCGCAACAATAATTCACTACGATAATTCACAACAATAAGGAGAAACTTTATGATCGCAAAAATTTTGATGGCAGTGCTGCTGGTGTTTTCGGCGGCTTCGCTGAGCGCGCAATCTGCTATTGATGGCACCTGGGACTTCGCGATGGCCAGTCAGATGGGTTCAGTTGCCGCGAAGGTCACTATGAAAGTTGAGGGCGAGACGCTAACGGGTGAGTTCGATCTTGGCGGTGGCCGTAAATGGTTGATCGAAGAGGGAACCGTTGCGGGCAGTGACATTGCGTTCTTGATCAATCGCGATGGTGCTGCAATGACCTATGCGATGACAGGAAATGTGGAGGGCGATCAGGTAACAGGCGCTGCCTCGGCAATGGGCAGTGTTGTGGAATGGTCGATGACGCGGGCGAAGTAGTGGCTGTTTGACTGCGGTTTCTAACCCCGAGCGTCCCTGAAAGCTGCTCGGGGCACCACTCGTGTAATTGATGGTTATGCAGCATTGAGTGGACGAATTCGGGCCACCTCAGATTTAAGCGCCTGATTTGCGTCCCAGAGATCTAAAGCACGCTGAGCGTTGAGCCAGAATTCAGCGGAGTTTCCGAACAAACGGCCCAAACGAATGGCCATTTCTGGACTGGCTGCCCGGCGCTCGCGTAACAACTCATTAACTGACTGGCGGGACACACCTAACGCCTCTGCCAGACCCGAAACACTCAGATGGTAATCGGGGAGAAAGTCCTCACGCAGCATCTCACCCGGATGGGTAGGTCTGCGTTTAATTCCAGTATTAGTAATAGCCATAAATTTCACCTTCCTTTAATGATAGTCGCAGACTTCAACATCAAAAGCGTCACCATCCTCAAACCGAAAGCAGATTCGCCACTGGTCATTAACCGCAATGGCATGCTGTCCTTCACGATCATCGGAAAGCCTATGCAGCTTATTTCGTGACGGCACCTTGAGATCATCAAGACTTGTGGCCAGATTGACGTATTCCAATTTCCTTGACTCTTGGTCTATCTCAAACGCTGCGAGCCGACGATTTAGCTCCGCGAGTTGGGGGCCAGTTAAGTCGATCTCAACGTCTTCAGCTATCACGCTGTCCCACAGGGTCTCAGCGAGAATGATACGCTCAGAGACTGTAAGTGATTGAATTTCGATAGCATAGAACCTTTGAAAGGACCTTGACGACTGATTTGAACAAAAGTGTAGCACCGGAACGGCTAGCGCATGAGCACATAACGTAAAATTGAGGGGAGCGCCGCTTTTGGCGCGTCTCTCTCGAACGCCATGTCAGGTTTTGTTATTCTGTTCCAACGTTATGACTACATTTCCCTTCTTGCGCCCGGTGTCGACGTAGCGGTGAGCCTCGGCGATCTGCTCGAACGGATAACGCCGATCGATGACCGGTTTGAATTCTCCCGCCTCAGCCAGCTTCGCGAGGAAACGCAAATCCTCTGCGCGCTCGGCTGCTGGCCCAGCGATGACTTTCTTGCTGCTCGTCATCAACACCCATGGAATCTTAAGCATGTCTGGTAGCCCACCTAAAACCATAAGTAGGCGTCCTCCTTCCTTTAGCGAATCTTTGCTACGGGAGAACGGAGCCGTGCCGACTGTATCGACAATGATGTCATAGGAAGCACCATTCTGCGTGAAGTCCTCTTTGGTGTAGTCGATTACATGAGTGGCGCCCAGAGATCGCACCAATTCCACGTTCGCGGTACTGCACACCCCAGTCACGTCTGCACCGAAGTGCTTGGCAAGCTGCACCGCAGCTGTGCCTACCCCTCCAGAAGCGCCATTGATGAGCACTCTTTCCCCGTTCTGAAGTTTTCCTCTTCTGAAGAAATCCAACGCCGTTGTTCCGCCAAAAGATATTGCGGCGGCTTCCTCGTAGGTCAGATTGGCCGGCATTAGTGCCATCGCCCCGTCTTCTGGCATGCATTTGTACTCTGCATAACAACCCATGCCGACACCACTAAATGCAAAAACCGAGTCACCAACTTTGAATTTTCTTACGTCTTTGCCGACCGATTCAATTTTACCGGCGAGCTCCGTCCCTGGAATAGGTTGCCTGGGTCTCAAGACTCCCAAAAACAAACGCGAGATGAGCCCGAAGCCGACAGGCACATTGAGACTTCGTACCCTGCAGTCCCCCGATGTTACCGTTGTCGCATATGTTTTTATCAGGACTTCATTATCCTTGGGAGTAGGTTTTGCTACCTCTTTGAGATGAAGAACATCCGGTGGGCCGTATTTTGTGTATACAAACGCTTTCATTTTCATGAGCCTCTTTCATGATTGCTTCAACTGTTCTCAGAGTGGACTATGATCATAAATCCTGAGAAGTTGTAAAACCTAACGGTCTGCGTTAGCGGCGGCGGGCGAGAGAATGATTGGGATCAGAAATATCTCCAAGCGTTGAATCCTCTTTTCGAAGCCGTAGACTCCCCGCCGTCCGCTGCACGCCGTGTTAGGCGGGTCTGTTTTTTGCGTAATCCTATGACGCAACAGTATTATCCTGCTGAGCGGGTTTTGCCAGATTCGATCCATTTATGGCGAGGACAGCAAGTGCCACGATCCACCAGATTCCAGACCAGAGCCACCAAAGTTGGACTAAGTCTGCTTCCGTGAACAGTGGATTGAACAAATATTTTGCCGTCACATTCACCGAGGTGTGGAACAATATTGGCAGGAGCAAACTACCCTGTGTTCGGTTGTACATCCAGGTAGTAATGATCGTGAACGCGACAAGACCCAATCCCCATTGCAAACCGTTTGTTGAGTCGAACTCAAGACCGAATAGAGGCAGGTGCCAGATGATATGCAGGATTGCCAACAGCAGGCTTGCGGCTAAAGCTGACCGTCCCACCATCAAGCGCGGGAGGGCAAAACCTCGCCATGCCGCTTCCTCCCCCAGACCGATGAAAAGCAGGATGAAGATAAAAGTACCGATCAGGTCTGAAAGAATAGGGGCAGATACCGAAGCCTGCAAGTGTGCGCCGAGCAGTAGGTTGAGTCCAACCGCGCCGCCTGTCGTGACGATCGGCAAAAGGAGCACCATCGCGTACCATCCCGCGTCAACACGCCATTGCACAATGTGGCGCAGAAAATCCTTGACCTGCGACCCGCCAAAAAATGCCAGCACAATCAGCGCCGCAAATAACGGACCAATTGGAAGAATTGAATGTGCTTCAAATAGCGATGGAAACCACGAGAGCGCATAAGCCAACAAAAAGAATATTGGGAGGGGAAAACCTCGTACAAACGATGTTGTCTTTTTCATGACAATCTCCTCAAAATAGGATTACGTAAAGTACGGTAGTAGGTCAAATGAAGTGATGGATTTGCTGACGAGCGTTTTTTTGCGCACATTTAGATGTATTTTTCGCCTAACGCCCGCTTCAGCTGCACCGAAGCCGGAGCGTTTTTGTGTTTTGTTTGAGCGCAGCGAGTGACACAAAAACGCGCAGGTTTTGACGGCAGACTGGAAGCGATTGTTATGTTTGCGCTTCATTATCTGGCACAAACTCAATTTTTAATTTGTAGCCCATTGCCGCTGCATAATCGGTAAGTGTAGAGAGCTTGGGAGAAATTTTTGAGCTTACACTCTCCAGCCTGGAGATATTACTCTTCTTAGTCTGCAAAATTTCCGCAATTTGCTCTTGAGTAAGACCGGCTTGCTGCCGGAGTGCGATCAGTTGCTTACGCACTTCGTACGCCGCAGAGAGGTCGTCATAGCTATTCTTAACGCCCTCACGCTTTAGCGCTTCTTCCTTGAAGGATTTCAATGTTGGTCTAGTCATTTTTTAACTCCTTCATTCGTCTGCGGGCCTTATCAATCTCTTTCTTTGGAGTCTTTGGAGTCTTTTTGACGAAAGAGTTCAGGATGATTATCTCCCGGTCTTTGGCCGTACAGAAAAGTGACCGGCCTATGCCTTCTTTGCCTCGAGCCCGTATCTCAAACAGCCCTGAGCCCATAGGAGCTGTATAGGGTTTTCCGATTGCCGGACCAAATTTCTCAATGATTTCTGCTATATGGAGAAAGTCTGCCAATATCCCGTCCGGGAATCCGAGTGTTTCCTCTCTAACCTTTCCGCAGCAAAATGTGACGTTCCATGACATGGGCAAAGGTTATCATATATGATAACAGTGTCAAGGGGCGTGGAGAACCTAACGTAAAATTGAGGGGCGCCGCGCTTTTGCGGCGTCCCTCTCGAATGCCGGGTTAGGCAGCCGTTCGTTTTTAGCAGAAGTTTGGCCGGAGACGGGCAATTACTCCTAGATTCCTCTGACCAACAACATCTGGGCCGCGCCCCAACGCATCGTCCGCCATCCGTTGAACGATCTTTGGGAAATCACGGTCAGCTTGAAATGCCAGAAGCGGAAGAATAATTGGCGCCAAAAGCTTTTGCTTCGGCTCCAGTTCCCACCAGACCAGGACCTCTGATCCTCCATCTGCTGGAATGACCTCCCACCCACCCCGCATGGTTTTCGCAGGGAACGGGAAGTCCGGCGCCTCGGACAGGAAGCGGACATCGAAACTGCGACCCGCCTTGAATTCGATGCATTCTTCAGCCCATCGTTTTCCTGAGCGGTCTTCGCACATGCGCACAGCGCCAACTCCCGGCGTTTTCCCATCAAGAATCGCGGAGTGTTTCAGGGCAGGCATGTAATGTTTGATATCTCCGATCCGGCCAATCACGCGCCACATGGCGTCAGCGGGGGCATTGACTGCAACCAAAATGCAATGCCGATACTGTCCGCTGTCCTTTAGCTTGTGGGCCTGTCCAATGGCCCAGAGTTGCCATGACCCGAAGAGAAAAACCGCAAACGCAACAGAAACGACGAGCGTATAGCCCGTCTGCGAAAGTGCGCTCGGGAACAGCGCCAATAAAACGAATGTGCCGACAACCCACAAGAAATCCGCAGCACTCGCGTAGAGTGCGCGCCAGGTCTCAATTCTGTGCCGCGTTGCCTGGTGGAGCAGGTCTGCCGCAAAAACGAGCAGGCCAATGCCGGCAGCTTGGAGGAAGAGCGGCGCTTGGATGCCGAGCCAGTCACCAATTAGCGAGGGGCGGAAAAACATCAATCCGGCGCTGATGAACGAGAAAGCGGCATTTGCTGCTAGTGCCATCCGTAGTGGTCGTGTGTCAGCGGTAGTCATTTTTTTCTCCTGAGTAAGTGGTTAAAAGTACACGTCTTGCCACCTAACGTAAAATAGAAAACATTTTCATAGTGTGGCAATGTCGTCCATACAAGGGCGCCCTGTCAAGCATTCACTTTAAGGTCCAGAATACCAATTAGTTGAGGAAATATGCTGCTGGATTTTAATTTTAGGGCAACCTGAAATTTAACAGATGGAAGTTAAAGATGTATCTCAAGATTCGCCCAAGCTGCTCGACCGGATGCGCGCAGAGATTCGCGTGCGTCACTATAGCATCCGCACCGAGGAAACCTGCCTCGACTGGGCGCGCCGCTTTATTCTGTTCCATCACAAACGCCACCCCAGGGATATGGGGGCGGATGAGGTTCAAAGCTTTTTGAGCTATCTTGCCGTGAAGCGGAATGTTGCTGCTTCCAACTAAAACCAGGCTAAGTCTGCGTTATTATTTTTGTACCGCAATGTCTTGCATATCGAGCTGCCTTGGCTGGATGAGGTGATTGCGGCGAAGGCGGGCAAGCGCTTGCCGGTCGTTTTAACTTCAACCGAGTTTTGCCACACTCGCCCTGCGAAATCCATAAATGGCAATGCAAGGCATCTCATCTCAGGCTCGACGGCTCTGGAATACTCGTTTATTCTTCCTATCCTCCATAAGCCAAAAAAAGATTTCCCCATGCGACCTTCATTTCGGCTACTGGTCCTGACCGGTGCAGCCCTTGTCTTTCAGCAAACGGCGCTAGCCCAGCCAGGCGACAATGATGTTTCTCTTTTGCAGGATTATTCACCGGTTACTGATCAACTGCTGCAGGATCCCCCGGTCAGCGACTGGCTGATGTGGCGACGAACTTATGATCTCAGTGGTCATAGCCCTCTGGATCAGATCAATCGCCAGAATATTGCTGAACTGAAACTGGCCTGGAGTGCGCCGCTGGGTGAGGGCGGTAATATGACCACACCCCTGGTACATAGCGGAGTCATGTTTATCGCCGACACCGGCAACGTACTGCTGGCATTGGATGCCCGCACCGGGGAAGAGTTGTGGCGCTACCAGCACGAATCGGAAAATCTCGATGGTCGCCGTATTGGCATTGCCTTGCACGGTGACAAGGTGATCGTGCCGCATAACGATCTGGACCTGGTGGCACTTAATGTGCGCACCGGCCAGGTAGAGTGGGAGCAGGCGATCAGCGTCCCATCGGAAGCGACAGACGGCTACTATTCCCTTCGTGGTGCGCCCATGGTGGCCAATGGCATGGTTGTGCAGGGAGCAGGCGCTACGCTGGTTGCCCAGGGCGGGTTCATTGTAGGCCTGGACCTCGAGACAGGAGCGGAACAATGGCGCTTCCATACGGTGGCCCGCCCTGATGGCCCGGGTGGAAATACCTGGAACAACCTTCCGCTGGACGCGCGCAGCGGTGGATCAGTTTGGATTCCAGGCAGTTATGATCCTGCTCTGGACCTGGTATTTTTCGGCACTGCACCTACTTACGATACTGCGCCACTGATGAACGATCTGGGTATAGACGGGGTGTCCAACGCCGCGCTGTATACCAATGCCACCCTGGCACTTCGGCCACGCACC
>Ga0105050_10009673_pt1 | contig 10746 bp, 11 predicted proteins | sample FRY01_FD_78088 | JGI IMG/M metagenome (GOLD analysis project Ga0105050, IMG submission 78088) | Freshwater microbial communities from Lake Fryxell liftoff mats and glacier meltwater in Antarctica - FRY-01 | ecosystem: Environmental > Aquatic > Freshwater > Ice > Glacier meltwater ... | reverse complement strand
CGAGCAAAGCCAATGGGGGAGCAACATCCAATGGTTGGAAGCCGCAGAAACCCAATTACCTGCGATCTACACCCAAGCCCGACTCTGCGTGGTGCCCTCCCGGTACGAAGGCTTCGGGTTACCGGCCCTAGAGGGTCTAGCCTCGGGGACCCCGCAGCTCCTCGCCGACACCTCCTCCCTGCCCGAGGTAGGTGGAAGCGCCGCTCGCTATTTCACCCCCGGAAATATCCCTCAACTCACGAATTTGATTTCCGAGGTGCTCACCAACCCGCAATTAGCCAAGGAAATGAGTGATTCGGGCCTAGTGCAGGCTAAAAAGTTCACCTGGCACGGTTACGCGCAAGCGACCGCTAGCGTTTACGCGAAGACATTGGGCTAGCGTCTAAAGGTGACTCATTTAAAGGCGCCATTCACACTTCGACCAAGTCAACACTTAGAATGCCGAGATGCATAGTTGGCGTCTTCCTCGATGACGTCGAGCGCACCGATCGTAGCCATATGTGGGACGCGTCCAGAGTTGATTAAGACCGCTCCACTAATTCGAGAACTTGATCGCTTGGGGATTACAAATCATCTTCTGCTCACGGGGCAACACCGAGAGCTGATTGACGGTCTATGCGAATTCTTCGAAATTACGAACTACTCCAAACTTGATTGCACGAGAGGGGGGACAGACCTAAGTGAGCTTCTCTCAGTCCTCCTTGCGGATCTGAATGGCGAACTAGTAAGAATTCAACCAAGGTTTGTTTTTGTTCAAGGCGACACGACCAGTGCACTCGCAGGAGCTCTTGCTGGATTTCACCTCAGGGTTCCGGTTGCTCACATAGAAGCGGGACTCCGAACAGGTGACCTGTACAGCCCATTTCCAGAGGAAGCAAACCGTCGCCTGATCAGCCAGATTGCTACCTTGCATTTGACGCCCACAGAGGGCGCAACAAAAAATCTGCTAGCTGAGGGCATCGATTCACATCAAATTGTAGAAGTGGGAAATACAATCGTTGATGCCACCCAATTCGCCATCACCCAGTCACAAAAGCTTTCCCCTCAAATAGTGAACGCTCCCTACTCGGTCGTCACGATCCACCGGCGAGAATCATGGGACGGTGATATTTCCTCAATATTGGGTGCTATCAAGGTGCTCGCCGCACAAGATACTGCTCATATCTTTAAGTTTGTCATGCATGCAAATCCAGCCCTCCAATCAATAATTCAGACAGAACTATCTGGAATCCCGAACATTGAGCTCATGCATCCATTAAAATATTTGGAATTCGTCTCGCTCATCAGTAAGGCATCAATGATTCTGAGCGACTCAGGGGGAATTCAGGAAGAGGCTCCAACCCTCGGTGTCCCAACGGTAGTTTTGAGAGACAAAACCGAAAGACCGGAGGCCGTGAATTCCGGCGCGTGTCGGATCGGCGGCACCAAAACGGAAACCATTATTGAAGTCGTAAATAATTGGCAAGATGAAATTAAACGAGGTGAGTGGAAGCCTTCGGGTGAGAACCCCTTCGGTGACGGAATGGCTGCGAGCAGGATCGTGACGGCATTAAGCACTGTTGACCGGGCTAAGACAGATTCCTTGAGCCGCACATGAGCGTATATTTGTGTTTGCCGGCCTACAATGAAGAACCGTCAATAGATCCACTCTTTCAGCGGATAATGGCACTTAACGATTCATATTCGGTTGCAACAGAACGTGTAAAGGTTATCCTTTACGATGACGGTTCAACAGATGCGACCGTTGCCATTGCTAACAGTTGGGCTGCCAAGATTGAACTGACTGTTCTGAAAAATACGACCAATAAAGGGTTAGGTGTTGCAGTCCGTTCCCTCCTAAGTCACTTTGCGTCAGTGGCGCAATATGGAGATATCGCAATTGTCATGGATTGTGATGACACACATGATCCATTGCAAATACCCGAAATGCTCGTGTCATTGAAATCTTCAGACGTCGTAATAGCCTCGCGTTACCGCAGAGGGAGCACGACGAGTGGAGTTCCGTCACACAGACTATTCATTAGTTTTGCATTCATGCTGCTAGTGAAATTAGTGCTCCCCATAAAGGGCGTGCGGGACTATTCCTGCGGGTATAGGGCGTATTCAAGCGAAATAATTGATCGCGTATCACTACTAACCGACGGCCAATTTGTCCAGGAGTCAGGTTTTGCTGCCATGCCAGAATTGCTATGGAACTGTGCTCGTGCAGGTGCAACGGTCAGTGAAATTCCCATGCAACTCTCTTACGACAGAAAACTCAGCGATTCGAAAATGGATGTCAGTGATAACACCAAGAGGTTGCTAAAGCTCATTTTTAAATTGAGAATGAACGGCGGTTTTAAAGCAGATGACTAAAGAAAATTCTATTAAATCAAATGAACATGTCAAGAAATCTCATGCCTTGCAGGTCGCTCTCACGCGAACAGCCGTGGTTGTACTCATTGGCATCACTTGGATCTACATTATTTTGCGCTCACGCCCCATGCCAGGCAATGATTACCAAGCGTTTCTATTCCTTGGTTCCCGACTAGCTCAAGGCGACAAGCTCTATGTTGATATATGGGACAACAAGGATCCATTGACTTACTGGATAGCTGCACTAGTTAGTCAGTCCTATCCAGTTTCTTCTCATTTTGTGGAACTCATCTGGTTTATAACGATAGCGATTTCAACGTATTTTATTGCGCGTGCATTCTTGCTTTCACCACTTATTGCAGCGTTGTCTGGGGGAATTCTTGGCCCATTAGCAATCTTGAATCTGGCATATTTTCAAGGAGCAACCGAATCACCAGGTATTGCGCTGATGATGGCCGCTTTGGCGCTGACAATCAATAAAAGATACTTATTTGGAGGGATAGTTCTTGGAGTGCTCGTCTTTTTAAAGATTGTTTTCATTCCTGTGGCGTTCTCACTGGTGCTTTATTGGCTGATCACAAAAAGAGAATTTCGAGCAATTCAAATCGTGATCCTGGGATTCTTAGGTACCTTGCTCTCCTTCCTGATTTTGTTGCGTCTACGAGGAGAATTGTTCGGTTACTTTGAGACTCTAAGAATGAATACGCAATATAGCAATGCTCAACTCGCAGATGGTGCTCCCATGCAATTAGGTGATGCGCTATTGAGTCGACTGTCATTGTTGTCCGGACATCAACTATCGGGCACGCTACTTGTGGTTTCAATTCTGTTCATAATCACGGGTTACTTGATATATCGAATGGAAGTTAGCGATTCCAAGGTTCTCAAGCGTGCTTGGATGTTGACAGCGATCGCTTTCCTAACATCATTTTTTGTCCTATTCATTACGGCTAAGCTGCCACACCACCTTTTACTACTTACCTTCCCAATAATCTTGGGTTCCCTTCTCACGATTTCGATAGTGCAAAACATTCAGATCAGCAGATTTAACCTTTCGCAGTCCTGGCGCCAAGGAGTGGCTGCAGTGACTACTCTTGCACTTGCAGTGTTGGCTACAGGCGTCTTATCTCCTCTCGACCACAAATTTCTCGCTGAATCTGGCTGGAATCGAATCAACACAGAACTTTCAACGGGCACTGCGACTCAATGGCTGTTGGATAATCGCCAACTCAAGGACACCCCGATAGCTTTCCTTGGTCATGGAATTTCGAACCCCATCACTGGAACAGATATACCTTGGAAACTAGCCTGTCGGTTTACTGGGCAAGGACCAACCACGGCGCAATGGATTCTTAATGAGACGTTGAGTTGTATTGGAAATTCCGAAATAGTCATTGTGGGAAGAGATGCGAATCCGCTAGATCAGGATGGCAACTACAACACATTTTTGGCAGAAGCAGAGGCTGAATTGGCTGCCAATTTTGATTGTGTTGATTTTCTTGACATTACCGTGTGTCAAAAACTCTGAGAAGTTTCAACACCCTCCGACTTGGTAGGTCGACCGAAGACTGCACTGAGAGAAATTGGCAGCAGTAGAACTGCGACTGGAACTAACACGCGCACTTCCCAGAGTAAAGCGTAGTAAAGCCAAATCGCGATTAGAGGTGGAATTGTGAATAGCCCAATCCAAAGACTCTCCTTTGGTGGATTTCTTAGTACCATAGCGATAATTGCGCAGGCAATTAATGAACCGAGAAGAATTAGAACATGATTTGCTGTTAATCCAATGTTCCCAGGTTGAAGGTTCCACTCCCTAATCGATTCTATTGAGATTCCCGGCGGTGTCGGAGCCGGACCTGGCCAAATGAACATCAACCACAGTCTCACTCCCCCTGCTGTGACTATGCCAACGCCGGCCGCAACGAAAAGTTGGCGGTGTTCGCTGCGGGGGGGATTCGCCAGCGAGAGAGCCCAACGGCTAATGGAATGAGCGGAAGGAAAAGCGCAGTTTCTCGATTCAGGGCCGCTAAAGCACAGAGAAAGGCGAAGAGTGTTATGGATGGAAAGCGAAGAGTTAAAATTACAGCGATGGCGAAGGTCACGGCTTCAAACCAAGACCAGGCTTGATATCCGTGATCTCTCAAAGCCACCGATAGTAGCCCTGCGAGAAGCAGGGCACCGGAAAATCCAACTGATTTTGCATAGCCATAAGCGGTAATCATGAAACGAACGGAGAACATCAAGGCAACCATGCATAGGATGTAAAATAGACGTTGAACGTGTGCAAGCGTGAGGATATTTGATGTCGAGTCGTCAATTTTTCCGATTCCGATCACAAACCAAGGAACTAGTATTCTCCCACTGTAAGGAGCTTCTCCTTCACCCCGAGCAATCGCTTCCACGAAATTTCCTGGAGCAAACCAGGCCTCTTGACTTACTCCTATGAAAGCCGTGAGTCTTAACAGATAGTCATTGACCAAAAGCCAAGATAAATTTAGGTAGATCAGAAACTCTGCGAACATGGACGCGAACGCTCGAAACTGAAACCTACCTTTCACTTGGGCTCTCCCCTATCCGATTGATGCACGCTCCGACTCTAAGAGAGTCACCTTAGAACCAGTCGCTGTGGAGGGTGACTTCCCGGGTGGTGGAGGGACTTCTGGGCGTAAAAGAAAATTCTTAAAGAACTGTTCAAGGTAGCTTACCGTGTTTGATTTGGCAGGTCACGAGCGATCTTGTGATTCGTTGGACTAGCGTTTGGCCATGGCTTCCAGCAAGATTCTGATCGCGATCCCTGCGTGGAACGAGGTTCTCTCAATTGCGGGAGTGATCCAAGAGATCAAGATTCACCGCCCCGACGTTGACATTTTGGTGGTCAATGACGGCTCAACCGATGCAACACCGGAAGTCGCCCGAGCAGCTGGGGCAACGGTCGCCAATCTGCCCTTCAATGTTGGCGTCGGCGGAGCAATGCGCACGGCGTTCCTCTACGCCCAACGTGAAGGCTACGAATGCGTGGTTCAGGTGGACGCCGACGGACAACATGAACCAGCTGAACTAGACCATCTCATTGAGAAACTCAATTCATGCGACATTGTGGTGGGCACTCGTTTTCATGCGAATTCAACCTACGACGTGAAAGGCCCACGCCGTTGGGCCATGCGGCTACTCTCTCGCACCCTCTCGCGAATGGCGAAGACTCCCATCACTGATCCCACCTCGGGGTTCCGCTCCGCTGGCCCACGAGCAATTGACCTTTTTAGCGGTAACTACCCAGCCGAATATTTGGGTGACACGGTCGGTTCACTCGCAATTGCGATTAGAACCGGACTCAAGATCGAAGAAACCCCTGTCACCATGTACTTCCGTGAATACGGCCGACCAAGTAAGAACGCATTGTGGTCGGCGCTTTATCTGGGGAGGGCCTCCCTTGCCATTGTGGTTAACTCACTGAAGCGGCCCGGATCCAAAGTTGAGGAGAACGCCTAATGGCTGCAAGCATTTTGGCGGGCTTCTTTGCAGCCCTGCTCTTCATTTTCGTTCTCTGGCTAATGCGCAAAGGCGTCCTTAAAGAAAAATATGCAGTCCTGTGGCTCGTGTTTACCGGAGGTGCATTCTTCTTTTCAGTTTTTCCTGGCGCGCTGAAATGGATAAGTGACTCAATTGGAGTCACGATTCCCTCGAACCTCGTTTTCTTTGTCACGTTGGTTATTTTGGTTTTGGTCAACGTTCAACTAAGCTTTGAATTGAGCAGACATGAGGCACGAATTCGTCGATTGGCCGAGGAAACCGCATTACTGAACGAGCGGATTCGTCGCTTAGAAGAGCCGGATGACTCCCAGTAGCGTCCCCATCCTTGTTCTTGCTTTCAATCGACCAGATCGAGTAAGGCAACTATTTGAACGTCTCACAGCAATTCAACCCCAGCAACTGTTTTTTGCCGTTGATGGACCACGCGCAGATCGACCAGCAGATCAAGAGTTAGTAACCCAAACCCAGAAACTCACCGAATTGATTGACTGGGATTGCAAAATCCACACCCAATTTCAAGTGAACAACCTTGGTTGCGCTCGCGGGGTTACTGCTGGGATTGATTGGTTTTTCTCGCAGGTCAGTGAGGGAATAATTCTCGAAGACGATGTACTTCCAGATCCTTCATTCTTTCCATTTTGTGCTGAACTGTTAGAGAAGTATCGTGATGACAGCAATGTGTGGTGTGTGAGCGGTTCGAATCGTTTACCGCAAGAACGAGTCTCCCAAGATTTCTCGTACCGTTTTTCTACCATTCCGCAAGTGTGGGGTTGGGCAACCTGGCGTGACCGCTGGGAAAAATATTCCCTTGATATCGGCAATTGGCGCTCGCGAGGACTTTCCAACCTGGACCTGCTCACCCGAGTGAACTACTCACCCACAGCTTTCGCTTTTTGGTCGGCCAATTTTGATTTGATGGCAAAAATGGCGGTGGATACGTGGGATATCCAATTGGTAAATGCAGCAATGCGAAATAACGCTCTTGCGGCAGTCCCGAATGTAAACCTGATTGAGAACATTGGCTGGGGCAGTGATGCCACTCACACGCATGAAACACCCAGGTCACTGCAACCTGTTGAAGAAATCAACTTCCCACTTGTGCACCCCGATGTAAAAGTAGATTCGCGAGCGGATCGCTACATGAACAAAGTGGTGTACCAGGCCACAACAGTAGGCTTGGTGCGAGCGTTCATGCGGTATCGCATGAAGAAGTAGGAGAGGAACCTCGATGTCCAAACGAATCTTGGTAACAGGCGGGGCTGGATTCATTGGTTCACACCTGTGTGAGCGATTGTTGAATCAGGGCGACAAGGTTCTGTGCGTGGACAACTTCTACTCCTCAACGCGGGAAAACGTTGCGCACCTTTTGCCGCACCCCAATTTTGAATTAATGCGCCACGACATCACCTTCCCACTGTTTGTTGAAGTTGATCAGATTTACCACTTGGCCTGCCCCGCCTCCCCAATTCACTACCAGCGCGACCCCGTTCAAACCACCAAGACGGCAGTGCACGGTTCAATCAACATGCTCGGCCTGGCTAAGCGCACTAAAGCGCGGGTTTTGCTCACCTCAACTTCGGAGGTGTACGGGGATCCAGCGGTGCACCCGCAGACGGAGGACTACTGGGGCAACGTGAATCCGATTGGCCCTCGCGCGTGTTACGACGAAGGTAAACGAGCAGCAGAAACACTATTTTTTGACTACTGGCGTCAACACAACCTCGAAATAAAAGTTGTGCGTTTGTTCAACACGTACGGTCCACGCATGCACCCGCAAGATGGCAGGGTGGTATCAAATTTTGTCATGGCTGCGCTTACCAACAATCCGATCACGCTATACGGGGATGGTAGTCAAACAAGATCATTTTGTTATGTCGACGACCTCATTGATGGCCTGATGGCCATGATGGAAAGTGATGTTGAGATCACTGGTCCAATTAACCTTGGTAATCCTGGTGAATTTACCGTGAAGGAATTAGCAGAAAAGATTATTGGGAAAATTCCCACCACCAGCACCATGGAGTTCCTGCCACTCCCACAAGACGACCCGGTTCGCCGGCAACCCGACATCACTCGAGCCAAAACACAACTTGGCTGGGAACCAACAATTGCCCTTGATCAAGGGCTGGATAAAACAATCGACTACTTCAAAGCGATAGTGAAGGGTAATTGAGAAATTCACATTAGCTTACGGAGCTTTCTTAGTCCAAGAGTGTGATTGATAGGACCCCAATAGCCAGTGCGGGCGAGTTCAAGAGCCTTAGCCCGTGCTGATTGTTGATCTCCCTGCAATTGACTGGGATCACTGAGCGTAGATTGCACAACTTCTTCTATCAATGCAATTGAATCAAAAAATCGGTACTCATTAGAGTCAAAAAATAGCCGGGTTCGATTCTTATCATCCGTCAGACAAAGGGTGCCAACCAGTGACGCTTCCTGAACCCGTATTTTATATTGCTCGTGGGGCCCTCCACTAGCGAGTGAAAAATTAATGGTGAGCTCACTTTGAGCCAAGCCGGCCATGTAATCCAAGTAGGTCGGCTGATTCGTTCGACTCTCTAGGTAGTCCTTAGTTGTGTCAGGACGATGGGGGTTGACTACTACGTCGAAACCGTCAGACCGTAAAGCGTCAATGAGCTCCACACGGTAATCGTAGAGAGCGCCAATAAACGACACCTGATGGACTTTTTCACGCCCACTGACGTACTCCAGGATCCGCGTGACAGTGGCTTGACTCATTGGCATGGTCACTGGACCAACTTCGGGCCTACCGGGAACGACATATCCGTCTATCGGTTCACATATGTCCACATAAAGCACACGTGAGTAGATCTTTCCTACCCTCTTAGTTTTTAGTCGCAACCATTCAAAGGCTGAGTCGTGCATCATGCCAATAAATACACCATCCCAATAACGGTCAAAGACAGTCGCGAGAACATCCCACGACCAGTTTTGGGCCTGGTTGGGATCGTTTTCAATCTGACCGAGCAAATGTGTGGCCTTCTTTTCAATCATCAATTCCAGAAGGCGGATTTGCCAGGAAATTTCGGATTCATCCGCGCCTGCTCCGAAGAGTGAAACGTTTCCCTCACCTAGCAATTCAACAGCCGAAAGGTAGGTCTCAAAACCAATATTCCCGCCAGCAATATGCCAGTTGGCTGCATCTGGGCCATGGTGAGCAGCCACGATTAGGTGGACTGGTCGATCGAGACTGTTATCTCGCGGAAGTTGAGAAGCCAGGCTCGACAACGCGTTCAGTCGGGTCTTGCAGTGCCTAGCCCGCTTGATTTCCCAAATTTTGGTATCAAATTGAGGAAAGACTTTTCCAATTTGGAGTCCGACTTTCCCAAGGAATGATCTTTCGAGGTTGACCTGCACGAACGCGATCCTATTACTGTGACTTTGAGCGTCGATTCGCAACAAGGTGAGAGAGGTATGCCTTAGTACCAAAAAACAGTTCTTCTAAGCGACCAATGACATTGAGAGGGAAGACAGACTTGCGCACTCGCCTAAATTCAGTTTGGGCCAAACGCCATGAAACAGTAGATGCGCCTCCCTGAGTGAAGTTTGCAATAACAAAACCTAGTTTTAGCGGATCTTGAATTTGGCTGAGTCGGCAAATCATGTGGTAGTCCGCAGCGATTGTGAAGGAGGTATCCAAGCCGCTGAGAACTTCAAAAATGTCACTTCTTACAAAAACACTTTGGTGTGCTGGAAATCTTCCACGTGTAAATCGGTGCCTGTGCTCGAGGGAATAATCCCACGGGGGCTCCTTGAGTTGTTGGCCATTTTGGTCCCAAAAATTGACGCCACCAAATGCCCACGTAGTGGACTTCTCGGATAGCGATTTCGCGACCCGATTAAGAGTTCCGGCATCAAATAATGTGTCCCCGGCATTGAGAAAATAGAGGTATTTACCCTTAGAGTGCGTGGCGCCCTCGTTCATTGCTGGATAGATACCTTCGGGCTCGACCCACACGTAGTCAATAGACAGTTTTGATTGACTTAAGAGTGTCGGAATTCTTGTTTGGTCGGTGGAACTGTCCACAACCACCCAATTAAATTCGGACAGCGTTTGGTCCTCGAGAGACTTTAAGGTTTCCGAGAAGCCTTCTGGGTCATTCATCACAACAGTTATGACACTGAGTTCCAGGGGATAATCTGTGGAATCGTTTAACTGCACGCTCAGAGCCTATTGAATAGGAGACACGACTCGCCCACGATAGGGTTTCAAAGTGGGTCAAGCGCCGAAACTATTTCTTGGATTAGTCACCCATCCCCGCTCACGTTTTAATGCCGATGGGCGAGCAACCCAACAGATCACAGAATTGAGCGCAAATCTGCGCGGCCATGGCTTCACCGTCGAGACACTAATAAGTGACCGGAATGATTTTGATGCAGTGCCGCAAAGAATTGGATTGGGCACCCGATTCAGGTCTGCTTGGCTGCAAGTGGAAACGGAGAGGGCCTGGGCAAAATACCTTCAAACGGGAAGGGATCCGCAGGCTATTGGTAGAAGCCCCGGGAGGATCTTCTACCTGGCCATGTTTATCAAGAGGGCAATTTCATTTCTTGTCAGTTCCCGACCCCTGGAGCGTTTGGCGAATATTGACCTTTCCCACCTTCGGGTCCTAAGAGAGGGAATCAACAGCGAGGCTGACTGGATTCTTGTCATTGAAGACGACGGCGTAGCCGAGAACATTTCAGTAGTCGCGGAAAATCTAGCGTTTTTAATCTCATTCGCTGGCATTGAAAGGGCTGACATGTTTATGAACCTGTCGCAGTCAATGAGCGACATTGAACTCGGAGTTGACGCGATCATGGCAAGAGCGAAGGAAGCTCATTCCTTCGCGGACGGGG
>Ga0105050_10009671_pt1 | contig 10748 bp, 9 predicted proteins | sample FRY01_FD_78088 | JGI IMG/M metagenome (GOLD analysis project Ga0105050, IMG submission 78088) | Freshwater microbial communities from Lake Fryxell liftoff mats and glacier meltwater in Antarctica - FRY-01 | ecosystem: Environmental > Aquatic > Freshwater > Ice > Glacier meltwater ... | reverse complement strand
GTGTATAAAGAAAAAGCTTTCCATTTGGTTTTAGTATAGTATTGGTTTTTGCCAAAAACTGATCAAATTCAAGCATATTAAGACAAAAAGCAGAATAGACATTCAATACAGAATCAAAATAGTTGTTTTCGTAGGTCAATTCGGTCATTGACTCACATTTCAATGTTGCACTAACACCCCATTTTTCAAGCATTTTCTCGCCCAACTTAAGTGATTCACTTGAAATATCCAATCCATAAGCGTCAAACCCTTCATTTGCGATCATCCATAAATTTGCACATGATCCACATCCCACTTCCAATATTTTTGTTTCCCCCCTTTCTTTTACGCCCAACTTAAAGTAAGTTCTGCCCATAAAACGCAAAAGCTCTTCGTTTGGATAAAGTCTTTGTGCAGCAAAGCCTGCAGTTTTATAAGAATTGTTGTACCAATCTTTGGTTGATTTATTCATGTATTAAATTGTTGTTTTTTATAAATTCCGATATTCTTTGATTGTAAACTTTTTCTAGATAGTGGGCTGAAAAATACTTTTCACCACAAAACAATGGCACATTTTTTCCTCCAAATCCACTTAAATAATGTGAAATAGCAGAGAGCTTTCTATCCTGATGCGCATATAACTGCTTGGTAACAAACTGAATGCCATAATCAATATACTTACACCCATTCTCTTTCAGCCATTTCATTACATCCCAATGCAAGGCCGTTTGCCAACCTCTATTATCAATCACAAAATCAGGATCGTCTGCAATTGAAGCAAGGTAAGCGGTGTCTTTGAAAAAGATGGCAATCATAAAAACCCTTTCAACTTCTCCTTCATTAAGAGAAAACAAAACGGCATTGTCTTTTAAAATCATTTCCTCCATTAAACTAAAAGTTATGTCTGGCCTTGTTTGTCTGCCAGAAGTCTTAATGTGCATTTTTTTATACCTGTCAAAGACTAATGAATCTATATTTTGATTGTTATATACTTCAAATTTGATATTGGAATTTGTTTTTAATAGCGATTCAAGTTCTCTTCGATGGCCTTTGCGGATACCTAAATATAACTCCTTAACAGATTGGTTTAAATTTAACAACGAGGTAACAAAATTACATTCCATCATATTAAAACTTGAAATTGGATTGTAAAACGGCTTATTTAAGTAAGAAGCGTAACTAATTCGAGAAGGAGAATCCTTTGCTAAATATCTTTTTGCAAAATATTTTACCGACAAATCATTTATATAATTTGAAATAAAAGTGGCAATTTTCTCTCTTTTTTTCAAGGACAAATCATTTCTAAAGGCTGGCAATGGTAAAAAACTGCCACCAAAAGAAAACTCAAAGTCATTTTCATTCAACAATGATTTTTCAACAAACAAAGGTACTATTGCTTGAATTTCATTGGCTTTTATAACAAAAAATGAAATATTTTCACTTTTAATTAAAGGGTTATAATTTACAGTATAATCCATCCAAATACCTGAGTGCCAAAACCAAGCATCATCGCTATCATCGACAAACTTATTCCATAATGGGTAAGAGTTCCTTTCAAGAACTAATACTTCATATTCGACTAAATCATCCATAATAATTGATTATTTTATTAATGACGTGTTCTAACTCTTCATTAGTCAGACTAGGAAACATTGGCAAACTTAAACATTTTTTATAATACTTTTCAGCTTTGGGCATATCCCCTTCTTTCCAACCCAATTCTCTATAATAGGGCATTAAATGACAAGGAATGTAATGTATTTGCGCATAAATTTGATGCGTTTTCAAATAATTGTAAAGCCCTAATCTGTCTTCTGTCTCAACAACATATAAATGATAGGCGTGTCCGTTGAGAGTTGGAAATTGGTTGCTGTCCGCTTCATAATTTCTATCTTTTATTTGAGGGATGTTTTTAAAAGCTTCGAAATAAATAGCCGCAATTTCTCTTCTTCTTTTCATTCCCTCGTCTGCCCTTTTTAATTGGCTTAATCCTAAGGCCGCTTGAAAATCAGTTAAACGGTAATTGTAGCCTAATATTTGCATTTCCATGTACCAATTTGGATAATGGTTAAGTGTTGTTGTCAGTTGGTCCCGATAGCTATCGGGAGGCAATTGGCTATTGTCAACTGGTTGTTGGGGATTGCCTATGGCAAAATCCACAGAGTTTTGAAATAAATTGGTATCGCGGGTAATGCCATGCGTTCTTAGCATCAATAATTTTTGGTACAATTCTTCATTATTGGTTGTAACCATGCCGCCTTCGCCACAAGCAATGTGTTTTACTGGATGGAAAGAAAAAATTGCTAAATCGGCAAATTCGCCATTGCCACAGTTTTGCTTTTTTCCTTTTGAATCTATGAAAGAACCACCTGGCGAATGACAAGCATCCTCTATTATCCAACATACAAACTCATTGGCTAGTTTCCTAAAGGCCTCTAAATCAACAGCTCTTCCTGAAAAATCAACAGGAATAATGCCTTTATAAGTTCCTATAGGAGAAGATTCCAAAAGCTGCCTCACTTTATTAATATCCAACAATAAGGTTTCTTCGTCTATGTCTGAAAATACAACCTCCCCACCACAATATTGGACACAATTTGCTGATGCAGCAAAGGTTATAGGTGTTGTTATTACCTTGTCTCCTTTTTGAACACCGAGCGCGAGTGCACACAAATGTAATGCAGCCGTTCCGTTTGCAACCGCCACAGCATATTTGCTGCCTACATATTGAGCAAAGGCCTCTTCAAATTCTTTAATTTTGGGACCCTGGGTTAGATAATCTGACTTTAAGGTTTCGATGACTGCCTGAATATCAGCCTCTGTTATATGTTGTTTACCGTATGGAATCATTTTCTATTTTTTTAACCACAAATTTACACAAATTTTAATACACAAATTATTTTAAAACTTTAAAGTATAATCCTTTTATATTGTAATTTAGAACTTACAAAGTTAACTAGTAATCTGACTTTAAGGTTTCGATGACTGCCTGAATATCAGCATCTGTTATATGTTGTTTACCGTATGGAATCATTTTCTATTTTTTTAACCACAAATTTACACAAATTTTAATACACAAATTGTAATAAACAAATTATTCATAAACTTTAAAGTATAACTCTTTTATATTGTAATTTAGAACTTCCAAAGTTAATTAGTAATGCAACTTTATGTTTAGTTGCTTTCAAATAATTAATAACTTGAGCTAGATGTTCTGATGCTAAATTTTCAGTGGCTTTGACTTCAACTAAATGGAATCATTCTCTATTTTTTTAACCACAAATTTACACAAATTTTAATACACAAATTATTCTTAAACTTTAAAGTATAACTCTTTTATATTGTAATTTAGAACTTCCAAAGTTAATTAGTAATGCAACTTTATGTTTAGTTGCTTTCAAATAATTAATAACTTGAGCTAGATGTTCTGGTGCTAAATTTTCAGTGGCTTTGACTTCAACGATTAAGCTTTCAAAACATACAAAGTCTGCAACATACTTTTTATTTAAAACTCTGCCATCATAGTATATATCAAGTACTTTCTCTTTGGAATAGGGCACATATTGCTTTGCAAGTTCGTAAGATAATGCTTCTTGATAAACTGGTTCTAAAAAGCCAGACCCTAATTCAGTATGAACCTTCATACAACATCCAATTACATGATAACATTCATCTTTTAAAGGATAGTCTTTATCTTCCATTTGTGATATAATTTGTGTCTATTTATTGACAAAACACGGCTCCATTTGTGATTTCATTTGTGTCTATTTGTGGACAAAACCCGCACATATTTATGGACAAACCCCGCACCTATTTGCGATTTCATTTGTGCCTATTTGTGGACAAAACCCGCACATATTTGTGGACAAACCCCGCACCTATTTGCGACTTCATTTGTGTCTATTTGTGGACAAAACCCGCACCTATTTGCAAACAAAACACGGCTCCATTTGTGATTTCATTTGTGTCTATTTGTGGACAAACCCCGCACCTATTTGCGATTTCATTTGTGCCTATTTGTGGACAAAACCCGCACATATTTATGGACAAACCCCGCACCTATTTGTAAACAAAACACGGCTCCATTTGTGATTTCATTTGTGTCTATTTGTGGACAAAACACGATTCTGTTTGTGGACAAACCCCGCACCTATTTGCAAACAAAATTCGATTCTATTTATGGACAAAATTTGGGTCAACATGTTCTACTATTAATTTTCTCATACTGTCCACGGTTTCCCATTCGGTATTGTTTCCTGATGTATAGCTAAATCCTTGCTCCACTTTTACTGCATTGAATTGCGAGATAAAATTTTCTAAAGGCCATTGTTGAGAGGAAGGTAAAATTGTAAAATACTTGCCCAAATCATAAGTAAAAAACGAATCCGATGGGGTAATCATTTCTTCATGCACTTTTTCGCCTGGACGAATACCAATAATTTTTTTCTCGCAATTTGGCGCTATTGCCTCTGCAACATCTAAGATTCTATACGATGGAATTTTAGGCACAAATAGCTCTCCTCCCCAAGCATGTTCTAGGGCATGCATCACCATATCAACGCCTCCTTGCAAGGAGATATTAAATCTCGTCATATTTGGGTCAGTAATTGGAATAATGCCTTCTTTTTTCTTTTTTATAAAGAATGGAATGACCGAACCATTTGAACCCATTACATTACCATATCTAACTACAGAAAAACGAATAGGATTGGCGCCTTTTATATTGTTAGCCGCTACAAACAATTTATCCGAAGTTAATTTTGTTGCACCATATAAATTAATGGGTGCACAAGCTTTATCGGTTGACAAAGCAACAACCCTTTTAACATTGGTTTCTAAACAGGCTCTGATTAAATTATCAGCCCCTCCAATATTGGTTTTCACACATTCATCGGGATTAAATTCTGCAATTGGCACATGTTTCATAGCGGCAGCATGAATAACATAGTCAACGCCTTGAAGGGCTCTTTTCAAACGGTCGAAATCTCTTACATCTCCAATAAAATAACGCATTTCGTTGTGCACGCTCAAGGGAAAATCCTGTTCCATTTCAAATTGTTTTTGCTCATCTCTAGAGAATACAATGATGCGTCTTGGTTTTTCTTTTAGGTTAAGCAAATGCTTTGTCAATGCTTTGCCTAAAGAACCTGTTCCTCCAGTAATTAATATGGATTTATCTTTAAAAGTAAATTGTTCTTGGTTCATTTATGCTGATATTTCTTTGTAAAACTTGTTGTAGTTAATTTGGTTATTAAAATTCAAATGGTGATAATTTTGAATGGTTTTTCTATAATTTTCGTTGTTTTTTTCTGATGCCATAAAGTTTTCAATTTCTAGGGCTATTAATTGATGGTCAAAATTAAGAGGAAGCGTCTCGCCCGTTATGTCATTCGCTATTTCACTGCATCCCATTGCATCGGTAGCAAAAATAGGCAACCCATAGCTAATTGCTTCTATAATTGAATAAGGTAAACCCTCATTTCTACTTACACTTAAAAATAAGGAACATTTTTCTTCCTTTAAAAAACTTAAAAAGTCTTGATTTGAAACATGTCCTTTTAAAACCACATAGTCTTTAATCTTGTATTTTAAAATATTAGCCTTTAATAGTTCCATTTCTTCGCCATCTCCAAAATGTGTCCATAAAAAAGGTTGCTTTAAATGGCTCAATATTTCTGGTATTTCTTTAATCCGTTTACGGTCTTGCACACTACCACAAGAAACAATATGTAGTTTTCCATCATTAGGTATAATATTAATTTCATGGTGTGCTTTACTGCCTAAATAGGCGGATTCAAATTTATTAGAATACTTGGTATATTTGGATTTTAAATAATTTTTTCCATGATTGGAAACTGCAAATACTTTATCGACAGATTGCAACTGAAATTTTCTAAAAATAATTATTCCGTTTCTGTTGTCCTCTTCATATAAATCAAAAGCATGGGCTCTTGTAATTATCTTTATTTCGGGTTTTAACAACTTCACTATCCCCAAAATTGTCACCCATCGGTCCATCCAATATGAATAAAACACAATTTCGCTCAAATTCAAATATTCTAATTCTTTTAAAAGTTTTTTTGCTTTAAAAATCTGTTGAACAATATTGGACAATAAGTTTCTAAAATTTAAAATGGATTGCTTTGGATGAGAAGAAAATTCAATTAAAAATAACCTAATTACTAAAAACAAATTTTCTTTTAAAACCTGTTTTGAATTAAATGCTAGGTCATTAAATATATATTTTGTTTCAAATGCAGAATTTTCTCTTACTTCATCTTCTTTACCTGCATTTAATGGAAAAACGACTACTTTTTTGAAAAACCTTGTTAAAAATGGTATTTCATTTTTAACAAAAATCTCATCATTTCCATAAGGCGATGAATTTGTAAATAAAAAGCAGGTTTTATTAGAATTAATCATGAATAATTTTATAAATCTTTAGATGACCAATAACCGAATCTAACAAAATAGTTTTCCCAATTTCTGAGCGCATTAAAGCGTTATCCGTCTCAATAAGCCTTTCCTTTTCAGTGAATATTTGATGTGAACTTTCATCAAAATTAGTCTTATTGGTAATTAAATAATCAGCTTTCATCATTTCTAAGTTCTTTGGATTAATAAAATCAGTCCAATTTATTTTATAATTATTGTTTTCTAATGGTAATTTACTTGCAAATGGATGGTAGGGATTAATTTTAAGCATTTCTTTAAATGGATAGAATACGGAAATGTCTTGCACACATATCATTTTATTGTTTTTTTTCAATAAGTATGTATGGGCATTCTTGCTACCTTCAATGAGTTGTTTTGATTGTTTTTGAAGCGAAAACAAATGAGAACCTTGAGATTTTACAGAAATTATCCCACCAATGACAACGATTGTCATCAATACAAAATAAATTGGTTTAAACTCGATATGATTAAGCAAAACTGCAATGCTTAAAAGTAAAAAAACATGGCCTGTCCAAAGATAATGTGGCCATATTCTTTCTGTAAATAACATCACAGGCAACAAAAAGCCAAGTCCTATAAACAGTATTATTAATTCCGATGAGATTATTTGCCTTGTCCAATATTTTTTTATGCCATTGATTAAACCCCATATTATTAAAATCAGCAAGGCGAATCCAATCCATAAACCACCACTGTAGGCCCCTAACCAACCAATTTTTATCCAATCAAATAATGAAACAACCGTATCATCATAATGTTGAGCTCTGCCAAAGGTGTTGTCAATGTATGTTCTAAGGAAGATAGGCTTAATTGGCACTAAAAGCAGGCTTGGAATTGCGATGATTAACCCTACTATAAAGGCTACGAAAGATTTCAGAAAACCAATTATTTTTTTGTAGCCAAAAATATATGGCAATATAAAAAACAAAGGTAATATTGCCAAAACATTAAATTTAGCACCATAAGCAATGCCTAACCAAATAAAATGCCATCCAAAATGCCAATTGGCTTTGTGTGATTTCCAAAGAAAAATACTTAACAATAATAATTGTAAGGGTTCCGGCTTAGGGACCATTGCAAAATAGACGGTATAGTAAAGAATCAGTGTGCTAAATAATATGAAAAATTTACCAAAAGAAGTTTTCACAAAACCAGACAAGAGCAAAACCCCTGACAACAATTCTATGGCGTGGGTCATTCTGATGGCATATACCATCCCCTCTATTCCCCAAATTTTATTGGGCAAGTAAGCAAATAAAGCATCGATATAAAATACGATTCTTCCATAATACATTACATCTCCTGAAATAATTGCCATTATAAAATGTTTAAAAGACAAAGGTTGTAGTATGGAAAATACTTCTCTTACTGTAAGGTATTCATCATGCCCTGAAAAAGTAAAATTAACGTTTGCGCCCTCTAAAAATTGCAGATTGAGTATGCCCGATAAAGTCAGGAAAACAAGACTAAAAAGGATTTCGAGTATGTATAATTTGATGAATTTCAGCATTTAATTTTTTGTTTCACAGCTAAGTCACTAAGATGGTAAAAAGACCATTTAGATAAACACATTGCGACCATTGCGTTTTCTTTGCTACTAGGCTTTTACTTTTTTTCTTAAATCAAAAGTATATTTTAAAATACGCTTAATGAGTTTATAACGGGTTTTGAAGGAACTTCCGCTGCCTCCCTTTGCTTCTCCGGCCACTCTTTTTGCAAAGAATACAGGAAAACTTTCTATTTTGCCAATTTTCTTGGCACGATACAATAAATACAAATCAAGTGAAAAATCCATCGGTGCTTGTTCTTCTATTGTATCAAAAAACGCCTTACTAAACAACTTTGGCTGGGCATTTACCTCCGTTAATCTTTCGCCTAAAACAATGGAAGAAAACAGCGCCATGCCATAAGAGAAAAAAGCTTCGCCAAGCCTTCTGTTCTTTCTGTAACCTTTCACTAACAAATAGCTCTCATTGTGCTTTTCGTAAATATTTAGTGCTTTTAGCACATCCATTGGGTCGGTTTGTCTGTCTGCATGTGTTATGGCAAGAACATCGCCTTTAGCGGCACGCAGCCCACATAATATGCCATGTCCGTATCCTAAATTAGTATCTACTGTTACAAGTTTGAAAATATTAGTATTTCGTTGTTTTATTTCCTCTTCAAATATTGCTTTAGAACCATCAGTTGAACCGTTGTCAACCAAAATGATTTCAATATTTATATTTTGCAAAACCAATGGGTCTAGCGATTTGAATAGAAAATTCAAATTGTCTTTTTCGTTGTAGCAAGGAAGAACAATGGAAAGCATTCTAGTCGTTTTGTTTCAATATTTTATAATACGACTCCCAATATTCAAATGTTTTATAATCATTTGGAGTGCCCCAACAAATATAATGGTCCACTTCAAAAACTTTGGCATTATATCCCATTTGGATTAAATTATTGATACATTCATCTACATAAAACTCATTATTAATGCGTGTATTATTCGCAATCATCTCTTCTGCACCACTTACAAAATATTCGCCTTTCTTAAACCAAAATGCACCCACATAAGCATGCTTCTTTAATGGGTCTGGCATATCAAACTTTACTTTAGCTTCAAGGATTGTTTTATCATCTTCTGCTACTTCAACCCAACCGTAGGCTTTTGGATTGGGCAAAACCGTAGGATTGTTTCTGAAAGAAAATACTAAAACATCAGCCTCTAATTTTGCTAAGTTAAATTTTTCTTCATCGTATATCATGCCATTATCGCTAGCGCCAATAAAAAGTTCGCTATCATTATTAATTAAATCTTTTGCCATTAGACAAGTTGATGCTTGCCCTTCTGTTAGTTGATCAATTATAATAATTTTTGCATCAGGGAAATGTGATAAAAGCACTTTATCGATGCCATAATCTTTTATATGAAAATCTCTCAACACAAAAATCATATTTTCATCAGTTCCTGGCAATGCTTTTGCAGCACTGACAACCATCGGCAACCCTAAAATTGGTAGCAGTGGTTTTGGATCAACATAACCTTTTTCAGAAAACCGGCTACCTGCACCAGCCATAGGGATTAGTTTTATAATTTTATCACTCATTATTTAAGGCTTTAAATATTTTTTCCCAATTCAAAAATTCTTCCATATCCTCAGGCGTCCCCCATTGACAAAAATGCGGAACTTTATCATAAACACTTACGGTCAATCCATCTCTAACCATAAAATTATAAGGCAAACTGATAAAAAATTCATCAAATGTTGTGACTTTTTTATCCATTAATTCCTCGAAATACTTTTTAATATATGCACCTTTTTTGAAATAATAAGTCCCACCAGAGTAATACCCTTTTTCTCTATCTATTTCAAAATCATACTTTTCTTTAATTTCTATTAAATGTTTAAATTCATCCACTCTACAAGTTGCGTATAAATTATTAGGGTGCATCAAATGAGGGTGAAAACCCGTGTAACAGACGATTGATCCATCAACTTTAGATTGCGCCATTTCTTTTTTGAAATTGTTATAATCCCAAATCATACTAAAATCACAATAATTGCAGATAATTGGCTCATCATCATCAATTAAATGGTATATTTGAGAAACAGTAAACACTGGACCCAACTTATGTGAATCTATACCCACAATATTTGCGGACGGCTTAATATTTAACAACAATTCTCTTAAATTAGTTTCTTGCAACATATCATTTCTACAAATAAAAATAAAATCTGATTCATTTGGAAACAACTCTACAACATGCTGAATAACAGGCTTGTTGTGAATTTCGATAAGTGCTTTATAGGTATCGTAGCCCGCTTTTTTAAAACGGCTGCCTTGACCTGTCATTGCAATAATTATTTTCATATATTTTCTAAAAATTCTTTGGGATAATCCGTATAAAAATGAGTAGCACCGGCATTCCTATATTCTTTAAAGTGAATTAAATCATTTACCACACAAACCCCAACATTTATACCTTCGTACTTCACTGCTACTATCTTCTCTCTTGTAATGGCCTCATTCAAATACATTAAGGTGTCAAATTTATATTGTTTGGCTATAGCAATATCTGTATTCAAATTAGAATTTTTTAATCTATCCCAACAAACGGGAATTTTAATGTCCTCTAATTTAGCTTCTATCAAATATTCACAATTAATATCATTAAATCCTATTTGCTCGTAAACACCACATTTTTTTGCCAAATTAATTACATCATGTATTAAACCATTTTCTTTTGGCTGTATTGAAACTTTTGTGGTTTTATTTTTAATTAAATAAAACACTTGCTCTAAAGTAGGCAGTAAATAAAGTTGATT
>Ga0105050_10009664_pt1 | contig 10754 bp, 9 predicted proteins | sample FRY01_FD_78088 | JGI IMG/M metagenome (GOLD analysis project Ga0105050, IMG submission 78088) | Freshwater microbial communities from Lake Fryxell liftoff mats and glacier meltwater in Antarctica - FRY-01 | ecosystem: Environmental > Aquatic > Freshwater > Ice > Glacier meltwater ... | reverse complement strand
TCAGGCTGACAAAGCCAGAGAATTTGCGGATCAGCTTGCAGAGCCCTATTGCGGGCCCGTCAACAATCAACCTGGTCTGCCGTGGCTGGATCGCGCTGGCGTCGTCCAGTCGATTGCGCTGTTGCCACTGCGCCGACCCACTATGCCGCAAAGTTTTGGATTGCTCGTGCTGGCCTCACCCGATCCGCAGCGCTTTGCCTCCGACATGGCAACGGACTACCTGGCGCGTATCGGTGAAACCGCGAGCGCAGCGCTGCAAGGCCTGCTCGACTGAGCCGCGTCTGGTGAGTGATTTGCACAATCTGGCCGAGATCAACGGCTACCTGCTGCATCTGCAAACCCAGCGCAATCTTGCTGCGCACACGCTAAGCAATTATCGGCGCGACCTTCTGCAACTCATCGCGCTGGCCACAGTCGCCCAGCCTAAACTGCTCGCTGCGCTGTCACAGATTGATATCCGGCGTTTTGCCAGTCAAATGCACGCAAAAGGCTTATCAGCAAGCTCGATCTCACGCAAATTATCCGCCTGGCGCGGATTTTTTAATTGGCTTGCCGACCAACAAAGCATGGATGCCAACCCTGCCAGGGGCGTCAAAGCGCCCAAGCGCGCCAGGCCGTTACCCAAAGCGCTCGGCGTAGATGATGCGGTGCGACTAGTGAGTGCGACCTCGCCCGAGACTGCGGCGAACCCGACCGAGACACTCTGCAATCAGGCCATGTTTGAATTACTGTACTCAAGTGGGTTGCGCGTCTCCGAACTCACAGGGCTGGATGTGCACTACATGCAGCAAGGTGAACACGTATCTGCCGGCTGGATTGATTTTGAAGCCGGCGAAGTCACCGTAACAGGCAAAGGCAGCAAGCGCCGCAGCGTGCCCGTGGGCGCAGCGGCGCTCGCTGCCTTGCGGGCCTGGCTGGCCACGCGAGAACACATGACTGCGCCTACCGACGCCTTTGCGCTATTTGTCACCGCAAGGGGCAAGCGTATGACACCGCGCGCCGTCCAGACCCGCATCAAGGCGCACGCAATGGCAGTGGGCATTCCGGTCAATGTTCATCCACACGTACTGCGGCATTCATTTGCTTCCCATATGCTGCAGTCTTCAGGCGACCTGCGTGCAGTACAGGAAATGCTTGGTCATGCGTCAATCGCTTCAACACAGGTCTATACTTCACTTGATTTTCAACGGCTGGCGCAGGTGTACGATGCAGCCCATCCGCGTGCCAAAAAACAAAAACCCTCGCCCTAGCCCAACCCATTCTGGCGCACGCATGGCGCCCACATTGACGAAAGTTTCAAGCATGGCATTAATCCCCACCACAATCCTGACCGGCTTTCTCGGCGCAGGCAAAACCACGCTATTGAACCGGATACTGCATGAGCAGCACGGCCAAAAAATTGCGGTCATCGAAAATGAATTCGGCGAAGAAAACATCGACAATGAAATTTTGGTTCAAGACAGCCAAGAGCACATTATCGAAATGAACAATGGTTGCATTTGCTGCACCGTTCGAGGCGACCTGATTGCGGCACTGACCCAGCTTTCCCAAAAGCGGCGGGCCGGCGAATTACAGTTTGACCGGGTCGTCATCGAGACAACGGGTCTGGCCAATCCAGGCCCTGTTGCGCAAACTTTTTTCATGGATGAAGAAGTCGCCACTGACTACATGCTGGATGGCATCATTACCGTGGTAGACGCCAGCCATGCGATGCAACAACTTGACAGTTTTCAGGAAGCACAACGGCAGGTGGGCTTTGCCGACCGACTGTTGCTGTCCAAATCCGATCTTGTCACCGACGCGCAACTCGCCATGCTTGAGGCACGCTTAAAACGCATGAACCCGCGTGCCCCCATCGGCAAAGCCGATTTTGGCAGCACACCACTTGATGCCATTTTTGATATCCGCGGCTTTAACCTGAACGAAAAGCTCGACATTGATCCGGATTTTTTGCAAGAACAAGCGCATCAGCATGACTGCGACGATCATTGCGATCATACTGAGCACGCCCAGCATCACGATCACGCGCACCACCATCCTGCTGGCCACGGCCATTCGGACGAGATTGCGGCCTTCGTATTTCGCAGCGACCGCGCCTTTGATCCGGTTCGGCTGGAAGAAATGCTCGGCAGTCTGGTGCAGGTTTATGGGCCGCGCATGCTGCGCTATAAAGGCATTTTGTGGTTGCAAAATACAGAACGCAAAGTGATTTTTCAGGGCGTACACCAGACCATGGGCAGCGACCTGGGGGCAAAATGGGCCGACGATGCATTGCGCGGGAGCAAAATCGTCTTTATTGGACAAGCGCTGCCACAAAAAATCATTCTTGATGGACTGGCGCAGTGTCTGGTATAAACGATGGCAGCCTGTGTTGAGGACAAGGAGGCAGGCGAAATGTGGTGACCGTGATAGTAACGTCCACGCACCAAGGCTGCCTAAAAACAGCACAAGCACGCCTTTAGACCGTTAAAACTATTAAAATAGCGGCCGACTGGCCCAGGCTTCAGGCCAAGGCAAGCAGCTGTAGCATCAACCCGAATCGATGTGCCCAAGTGCCTGAGCAGTAGCAAAGCAGCATCAGGCCCGACCGGTAATATTCACCATTCCGTAGTTTCGAAAGTAAGCGACGTGGCAACCACTACCAAGAATCCGACTCCCGCCGTCAGTGACGGCACTCTGCTCACCGAGGCGCAAATCCTCAAGATGGGTGAACAGGATTATATGAACCCGGCACAGCTCGCTTTTTTCAAGGCTCGATTACAGCAGCTTGAAAAAGACCTGCTGAAGAATGCCGATGAGACCACCGAGCACCTGCGCGAAACCGTGCTGGTGCCCGACCCGGCAGATCGTGCCACCATTGAAGAGGAACACGCTCTTGAACTGCGTACCCGTGACCGGGAGCGCAAACTGCTGAAAAAAGTCCAGCAGTCGATAAGTTCCATCGATTCCGGCGATTATGGCTGGTGCGAAGAAACGGGCGAGCCGATAGGCGTGCCCCGCCTGCTGGCCAGGCCCACTGCAACGCTGTCACTTGAAGCGCAGCAACGTCGCGAGCTCAAGCAAAAACTCTACGGCGATTAAGCGACGGTCTTAGCACTGCGCATGAGGCGCACATTGACCGGCATGGATGCAGCAGCTTTGCGCACGTGCCGGTAAGCCGGCCTCTGTGCACCCCCCTGATCAAAACCCATGCAGCGTCGCATCTGGCGACGACCCTGACAGAGCCGTCACACAACGGCGCGTCATTGATCAGGCGACTTCGCCGGTACTTCCGCAAATTATCCCTAGCCCTTCCCGAATTTCATCGCGCACCCCACCGGCTGACAAAACCCCATTTAGCAGTCGCTCATCAGATAGGTAAATCTAAAATCGAACAGCGACGTCATTACAACAGATCATCTTAGCGGTTTGTTTGACAAAGTCTGCACGCATCGCTTTAATCGCAAAGCGGGCGCCACTGTGCCATTTCGCCTGCATTTTTATTCATGATTAGGCGACAGGCACCCTGTGAAAATGTTCAAGATTTTCGGCAAGCGCAGTGCCCGACCCGTGCGGGACAACAGACGAAGCGCGCACAATACCGAACCTAGTCCAGAGGCGCGCAACACGGCGGAAAAAATCAATGCCATCGAATGCGAGATGGCTGCTGAATTCAACGCCGCATCCAGGCTCACGCCGTCCCCTGAAGAGCGGCTGCCAAACACGCCGCAAGGGTGTGACGTTGCCGACGCCACGTCCACTGCCACTTTACAAAAAGCGATAGAAGAAGCGGCGATTTTGCATGCCAGTGAACAGTCTGATATCGCGCTGCAATTGCTGCTTGATGTCACGCAGGCAAAGACCTCGCAGTCTGTGGGTGCCATGAGCCAGGTCCGGCAAGAGCAAGAACAGCTTGCCTGGCGGATCGTGTTCGACCTGTGCCAGCTAGAAAATTTGCAGCAGCAATTTGAACAACTTGCGCTTGTCTATGCCAGTCGTTTTGAGACATCACCTCCGCAATGGAACCCCCGCCTGACGCAAGATAGCGGACAGGAAATCAATCCGCCTGCGCCATCGATCAGCATTCGTGGCACGCTCAGCGCCAATAGCCTGCCACTGCTGGAGCGCATTCAAAATCTGGCCGGCGCAGAGGCCGCACTCTGCCTGGAATGCAGCGGCGTGACGGACGTTGATATTCAGGGATGTGCGCATTTCCTGCACATGCTGCGGCAAATAGCCCCCAAAATTCAGCAATTAAGTCTGGTCGGTGCAAGTGGCTTACTCGAAAAAATTCGCACGCTGATTGAACCCGGCCGACGCGATGAAAACGATGCAGGATGGCTACTCCAAATCGAGTTACTGCGCCTGATGAACAAAGAAAAAGAACATGAGGAAGTCTGTCTGGAATATTGCGTCACCTATGAGGTTTCGCCGCCGGCCTTTGTGCCTCCATCAGGCTTCACCCGTCTCGCCGACCTGCCGGGCCGCTATTTTTATCTGCCGCGCGTCATTACCGCACCGCTTGACCCGCTCTGGGAAGCCATCAACCGACACACGGCCAATGCCAAAATCCTCGTGCTAGACGCCAGTCAACTCGCGCGCATTGATTTTACGGTGGCCGCTCCTTTGATCGAAGGGTTATTGCAGCTTCATGCACGTAAACCGGTAGAATTGCGCAATACCCATGTCGTCGTATTCGTCTTATTACAACTTGTTGGCGGCAAGGACAAACTACCCATCCTGGTGCGTAAGTTTTGATTCACAGATCGGTTCTGCGGTCTGCACAATAAATAAACATAGACTCGTGAGATTTCAGCGCACATTGCGGGTCTGATCTTCATTCACCCCGATTGCAGGCAGCTCATGGAACAATTTCACGGCACCACTATTTTGTCTGTCAGGCGCGGCAATGTTGTTGCGCTAGGCGGCGATGGTCAAGTCACCCTGGGCAACGTCGTCATGAAAGGGTCCGCGCGTAAAGTGCGCACACTCTTTCACGGCAAAGTGCTGACGGGCTTTGCCGGCGGCACAGCTGATGCATTTACCTTGCTGGATCGATTTGAAGCCAAGCTCGAAGCGCACCAGGGCAATTTGTTGCGTGCCTCGGTTGAGCTGGCTAAGGACTGGCGCACGGATCGCGTATTGCGTCGCCTCGAAGCCATGCTACTCGTTGCCGACCGCGATTCCACGCTCATCATTACTGGCAACGGCGATGTGCTTGAACCGGAAGATGGCATCGGCGCTATCGGCTCTGGCGGCAGCTACGCGCAGTCTGCGGCAAAAGCCTTGCAAGAAAACACTGAATTGCCTCCGGCGGAGATTGTCAGCAAATCGCTGACCATCGCCGCGCAGCTCTGCATCTACACCAACATGTCGCACACGATAGAAAGCCTGGGTTAATTCCGGCACGAGACCTGATCATGAATCTCACACCCCAACAAATTGTTACCGAACTTGACAAACATGTCGTCGGCCAGGCTCGCGCCAAACGTGCTGTCGCCATTGCCTTGCGCAACCGTTGGCGACGCCAGCAAGTGCCCGACCCGCTGCGCCACGAGATCACCCCGAAAAACATATTGATGATAGGGCCGACCGGCGTCGGTAAAACCGAGATCGCACGGCGACTCGCACGACTCGCTGATGCGCCTTTCATCAAAATTGAGGCCACCAAATTTACTGAGGTCGGCTATGTCGGACGGGACGTTGACACCATCATCCGCGACCTGATCGAAATCGGCATCAAGCAAACCCGTGAAGCTGAAGTACGCAAAGTGCGCACGCAAGCGGAGGACGCTGCCGAGAATCGGATACTCGACGTACTCGTGCCGCCGGCACGCGACTTTGGCTTTACCAGCGCACAGGCAGAGGGCGAAGACAAGGCGGGCAATGCCACACGTCAGACATTTCGCAAACGCTTGCGGGAAGGTGCGCTTGATGGCCGCGACATAGAACTTGAGTTGGCCGAGCCACGTGCGCAGATGGAAATCATGGCGCCGCCCGGCATGGAAGAGATGACCGAGCAAATCAAGGGCATGTTTTCGGGACTGGGTGCCGGTCGCAAGAAATCCCGCAAACTCAAAATTAATAAAGCGCTGAAATTACTGATAGAAGAAGAGGCATCACGGCTGGTTAATGAAGATGAACTCAAGCAAAAAGCGATCACCAATGTCGAACAAAACGGGATTGTTTTCCTCGATGAAATCGACAAAATCGCGTCGCGTGGCAGCTTGAACGGCGCTGACGTATCGCGGGCAGGTGTGCAGCGCGATCTCCTGCCATTAGTGGAGGGCACCACCGTCAACACCAAATACGGTACCGTCAAGACCGACCATATCTTGTTCATTGCCTCCGGCGCATTTCATTTGGCCAAACCATCCGACCTGATCCCGGAATTACAGGGCCGCTTTCCGATTCGGGTCGAACTCGAGTCTCTGGCAATCGCCGACTTTGAGCGTATCCTCACATCGACCGATGCCTGCCTGACCCGACAATATCAGGCCTTGCTTGCCACTGAAAATGTGATCATCACTTTTACAGACGACGGCATCCGCAGGCTGGCCGAAATCGCCTTTTCCGTCAATGAAAAAACCGAGAACATCGGTGCACGCCGACTTTATACCGTGATGGAAAAACTGCTCGAAGAAATCTCGTTCTCCGCGGGTACCAAGCCCGACCAGCGGGTAGAAATTACTGCCGCCTATGTCGATGACAAGCTCGGAGCGCTTGCGACTAACGAAGACCTGTCACGCTACGTACTGTAAGGCTAACCTGAAGCGGCTGGCAGCATCCGCAGCGCTTTGAATCACCCCGCATCATCTGGCTGGCGCGACCGGTTGCGGAAATTCCTGGCGCTGGCGTGATGCTGGCAACGGTGCGTTATTCTGCTGGCTTTGCGGTTGCTCTGGTCGCTGCTGCTGAGATTGTTTTTCCCCTTGCGGTGTTGCCGTCCCGGCCGATGTATTGCCTGTTACCGCACCCGCTGCACCGCTTGCGCCAGCGCTCACGTCGGGTACCGGTTGTGGCTGGACGCCACTCTGACTGTGTGTAGCAGGGTTAGCCGCTGCGCCACTGTCAACAGCACCGCCAGCGCTGAAATCCGGCAAGCTCACTTCACGGTAGACCCCGTGATCAGACAGCACCACATAACGCGGATGGATTTCCTGCACCTTCACGCCGGGTAAGACTTCCCCCTCCACGCGCAGCGGCCGGGGAGCGCCGCCTTCTGCTACCAGAATCGCGACACTCTCCTTCGCCCGCCCCGCCATTATTACGCCCCGCAGCTGCACATTCATCATCGACTTGCCGCTACCTCGCCCGCCAAACACATTCGCCGCGGCCGCTATGGTCGGCGCTGGCCGACTAGATGACTGGGGCGTTGCTGCGACAGGGCGTGGTGGCGGCGCAAGTAATTGCATGGCCCAATAAGCGAGCGACGCCACCAGCGCCAAGAACAGTAAAAATGCAGTAATCAGCGGCGCACGCCCCATATCAAAGAGTCCTCTCAGTCTTTACGACATCAGCCTCAGCGCACCAGTTGATTAATTTCGATGATCGGCATGAGTACCGCCAATACAATCAACAGCACCACCACGCCCATCGCCAAAATCAGCGCTGGCTCCAGCAATCCGGCAATCGTCATGGCGCGTCGCTCCAAGTCTTGCTCTTGCACACTGGCCGCACGATTCAGCATGGCAGGTAATTCACCCGTGACTTCACCGGCGCGAATCATGTGGATCAACATCGGTGGAAAATCCTGATGTGCCCCCAAGGCACGCGCGAGGCTCACGCCCTCGCGCACACTATTGCTCGCTTCTTCGACTTGCTGACGCAGCGCGACGTTAGACAACGTATCGCGGCTCGTTTGCAAGGCGCGCAAAATCGGCACACCCGAACTCGTCGTAATCGCCAGCGTGCTGGCAAAGCGCGCCGTATTCAGACTACGCTCAAAACGGCCATACACCGGCGCGGTCAATAACCAGCGATGCCAGCGCATTTTAATAGCCGGGTCTTTTAGCGCGCGCCGCCAGACGATGAAAGCGGCAACGCCCACCATCGCCACCAGCCAACCCCAATTGCGCACAAAGCCCGACAAGGCCAGCATGGCCACGGTGAGAAACGGCAGCTGCTGTTTGGTATTGGCAAACACCGACACAATCTGCGGCACCACATAGGTCAGTAGAAAAATCACAATCGCAAACGCCACCACCGTCACAATAGCCGGATACGTAAAGGCCAGCTTGACCTTTTGCACCAGTGCATTACGCCGTTCGATATAGTCTGCCAGTCGCGAGAGCACGCCTGCCAGCTGACCGATCTGCTCACCCGAACCCACCAAGGCCCGGTAAATATCGGCAAAGTCACGCGGATGCTGGGCCAATGCGGCTGACAAGGACGCGCCGCCCATCACCTCGGCCCGGATAGCAGCAATCAAATCCCGCACATAACTCCGCTCGGCTTGTTCCAGCAAAGCGGAGAAAGCCTGCTCCAGCGGCAAGCCGGCCTCCAGCAAAGACGCTAGCTGGCGGGTGAATAAAGACAGCTCGGTGGTCGAGAGTTTGTCGCCAAAGCTGCGTGCACGCAGCTTACCGCTGGCGTCGAGCTGTCCGGTGATGATGTCGACGGCCAGCGGCAACAAGCCGCGTGCGCGTAAGTCAGCACGGGCTGCACGCGGATTATCTGCATGCACCACGCCCTGACTCGCCGCGCCGTCCGCGTCTACAGCTTCGTAGCGGAATGCAGGCATGCTGGCTCCCTCCTTACTCTTTCGTCACCCGAATTAATTCAGCCGGACTCGTTGTGCCATCAGCAAGCCAGCGCTCACCGTCCTCACGCATTGACACCATGCCGTCGGCTTGCGCGCTCTGACGGATCTGGGCTTCAGAGGCGCGGTTATGGATTTGTTCACGAATCCGGTCAGTGGTCAGCAACAGCTCATAGACACCGACGCGGCCTTGATAGCCCGTCTGCCCACAGTGTTCACAGCCCACGCCGTGCCAGCCGCTGCCGTCATGATGACGACAATGGGTGCAGAGTTTGCGCACCAGCCGCTGGGCCACCACACCAAGCAAGGAAGACGACAGCAGAAAAGGCTCAATGCCCATGTCCAGCAGGCGCGTAACAGCCGCTGCGGCGTCATTGGTATGCAAGGTGGCCAACACCAGGTGACCCGTCAGCGAAGCCTGCACCGCAATTTGCGCGGTCTCAAGGTCGCGGATTTCCCCAATCATGATCACGTCCGGATCTTGCCGCAAAATCGCACGTAAAGCCTTGGCAAAGCTCATCTCGATACGCGGATTGACCTGAGTCTGGCCGACACCGGCAAGCTCATATTCTATCGGGTCTTCGACCGTCAGAATGTTGGTACTAGACGCATTCAAACGTGACAGCGCCGCATACAGGGTGGTCGTCTTGCCAGAACCCGTTGGTCCCGTCACCAAAACGATGCCATGCGGCTGGGCGATCAGATGATCAAATTGCGTCAGCGCGTCCGTGCTCATACCCAGATGCTGCAAATCAAGCCGGCCGCCTTCTTTATCGAGCAGGCGCAGCACCGCCCGCTCACCATGGCCAGTGGGCAAGGTCGAGACCCGCACGTCAACGGGCTTGCCGCCCACGCGCAGGGTGATGCGACCGTCTTGCGGTAAGCGCTTTTCTGCGATGTCCAGCTGAGACATGATCTTGATGCGCGAAATCAGCGAAGGGTGTATCGCCTTTTTCGGGCGCACCACATCCCGCAAGCGACCGTCAATGCGAAACCGCACCACCGAAATTTGCTCAAACGGTTCGATATGAATATCCGAGGCCCCCTCGCGCAGGGCTTGGGTCAGCAGGGCGTTAATCATCCGAATAACGGGGGCATCATCGGCGGACTCGAGCAAATCTTCGATAGCAGGCATGTCTTGCATCAGACGTGCAAGGTCCAGGTCTGATTCATATTCGTCAATTACCTGTGCCGCGTCGCCTCCTGTACCGGCATAAGCCTTTGCGATGGCATGATCGAGTTCATCGCGCGACACACTCACTAAGCGCACCCGACCGTAGCGGCGACTGATTTCCGCGACCGCCGTGGGTGGCGTGGCCTCTGAGACCCAGCATTCAACGGCACCGGCAGCACTATCCGCAGCTTGCGCTAATATAGAAAAATCGCGCGCAAAGCTAAAGGGCAACAGGCGCGGCGCACTCATCATCGTGGTCATGGCAGAAACATCATCGTTGGTGATCGTTGGTTATCGTTGGTGAATGACAGGTGGCTCGACCGGATAGATGTCTGGCGGCGGCACCAGGTCTGCTGGTACCGATGGTAAGGGCACAACGGGAACCAGCAGGGGTGGATACATTGGGTCAGTTTGCAAAAATGCCCCACCGACCGGCTTGCCATCTTGCATGGGCGGCAAGAGCGGCGCACCTACATCGGGTAAGAGCAGCGTATTGCCTGACTGGTTCACTAATTGTGCGCCGCGCATATAGTCATAACGGTCCATGGAAACTGCCATGCTTGCGGCATCGCTGCGCACCACGGTTGGCCGCAGGAAAACCATCAGGTTGGTCTTGCCGCGCCGTTTGGTCTGATATCTGAAAAGGTGGCCAATAAAGGGAATATCCCCCAGACCCGGCACCTTTTCGACGCTCGTGTTGAGCGTGTCTTCAATCAAGCCGCCGAGGACAATAATCTCGCCATCATCGACCAGCACATTGGTATCAATTGAACGCTTGCTGGTGATCAGACCGGACGTGGTGGATTGCTGAATATTTGACGTTTCCTGATAGATCGCCAT
>Ga0105050_10009663_pt1 | contig 10755 bp, 7 predicted proteins | sample FRY01_FD_78088 | JGI IMG/M metagenome (GOLD analysis project Ga0105050, IMG submission 78088) | Freshwater microbial communities from Lake Fryxell liftoff mats and glacier meltwater in Antarctica - FRY-01 | ecosystem: Environmental > Aquatic > Freshwater > Ice > Glacier meltwater ... | reverse complement strand
TCTTGCTTTGGTTTTGTCACTTGCCCTTCGCTGCCAAAGGAAGTTAGGTTTTGTGTCCAAAAGAATCAAGCCGTTTTGAATTTGAATAACAAATATTTAACAAACATGAAGAATGTCCTGTTTTTATCGCTCTTGGTAATATCCCTCCTGTTTTATGGATACGATATTAAGAGGCAAGAAATCAATGGGGATAATATCACAAGATACACCTATGAAAGCCTTTCTATTTATCAGCGATCCCTTTTAAATGATTTTATTGAATCGATGTTTCTTCAGGAAGTTCAGGTTCAAGAAATTTTAACTGGACAAGTAAGTATTAGAAGTACCACGCGGCTTGCATCTGCACTATTGTTTAGAAATGAAACAGCAGATAGGAAAAATGCCATTGAGATCATCAAATGGGTTCTAAAACATCAACATCAGGAGAAAGATACCAAAATCTATGGTATGTGGAAAACCTCGGTTATGAATGATGGTCAGGATCAAAACTGGAGGGAATTTATCGGCTGTGATCTGATTGTGATTTTTGAAAATTACAAAAATATTTTGCCTGCGGATTTGCTTTTGGATATAAAATCCAGTTTGATCCATGCAGCTAAAGGGGCCTTAATACGGGATGTTCATGCTGAATATACCAATATCTCAATAATGAGTTCATTTTTGATGCATTATGTCGGCACTGAATTCGGAATTGAACATTTGGAAATTGCTGGTTTGAACAAAGCCCGTGAGATATATGATTTATTTCATCGATACAATACCTTCAGTGAATACAATTCCCCTACCTATGATGGTGTTTCACTCATTTCTCTTTCCTTATGGAGAGAACTTGCTAAGGGGGAAATGAAGATTATGGGGGCGATTCTTGAAAATTCTTTGTGGCAGGAAATAGCCACACATTATAATCCTATTCTCAAAAACATGGCGGGACCCTATTTCCGATCATATGGAATGGATATGAGCAAATACTATTCAATCACCGGAATAGTTATGGCAGTGGCTTTGAATGATGAGAATCTCGCACCACTACCTAAAGGAAAGGCTCCTAAATACTTGGAAATAAGTAATATTTCACCTCTGCTTCATCTTGGCATACAGGTTCCGGAAAATACTTTTCAACATCTTCATAAAAATTCTTCCGATCGGTTTCTGGAGCGATTCATTACAAATCAATATTTTGCAGGTGATTCCTTAAAAAGAATTACAGCCTCCATCCAGCCCGATTGGATGATGGGGGGAATATGGGGAAACCGGCGCGTGTGGAATCAAACCTATACCGGTACCATTCATTGGAAAAATCCCGGTGGGGAAATTGGATGGTTGTTGGTTCCGGGAGATGGAAAGACAAATGTGCAGGTAAGCAATACCAAAATGCTTATTTATAATGGGGAAGATGGAAATCTGAAATTCCGCCGAAGCGATTTTTCCATTTATATTTTTTCACATGACCTATCCGAACAGAACTTCTCCGAAGATATTTGGACATTGGGCAACATGAAACTCCATATTACAACCAGCCTTGAAAGAACCTACACGAAAATCATGGACAGTTCCATATTACGTACTGAATGTGCACTCAGTGAAAATTATCCGGCAGTGATGAAAATCACTTTTCAAGTTCCTAGAATCTGGGGTAGGGAAATCTCACTTCTTGAAATTGAGCCGGAATATTTAAAAGAATAGCAGCTTCAAATTAAATATAGAAATGTTGATTTGTTTTCTAAAATTATGGAATAGAGAAGAAAATTTAGCAGATTAATTTATTACAAAACCATGAATAGATAACTCGCTTTAAAAAAAACAAAATATGGATCTAAAAAAAACTACCTGTAGCCTGTTTTTGTCCCTGATTCTTACTGGATCTATAGTTGCCCAAGGCAATTGGACTTCCTTATTTAATGGCAAAAACCTCAAAGGGTGGAAGCAACTCAACGGAACTGCTCCCTATAAAGTAATCGACGGGGCGATCGTGGGCACCAGTAAATTCGGTACACCCAACAGTTTCTTGGTCACTGAAAAAGAATACGGGGATTTTATCCTGGAATTTGAATTCAAAGTAGCGGATGGTCTAAACTCAGGGGTGCAATTCCGAAGCGAAAGCAGGCAGGACTTTAAAGACGGCAAGGTTCATGGTTACCAGTATGAAATAGATCCTGCGGCGCGTGCCTGGTCAGGAGGTGTATTTGATGAAGGGCGAAGGGGATGGCTTTATCCCTTGACAAAAAACCCTGATGGAAGGTTGGCTTTCAAAAAAAACGTCTGGAATACCGCCAGAATAGAGGCGGTGGGAACGTCCATTAAAACCTTTCTCAATGGAATTCCCACGGCAGATCTGCTGGATGACATGACACTTTCCGGTTTTATTGCCTTACAGGTTCACCAGGTCAAAAACTCTGACCGAGCAGGTTTGACTGTTTCCTGGCGCAATATAAAAATCTGTACCCAAAACATTGAGGAAGAGAGAATACCTGTTTCGGCTCGAATTTATCAGGTCAATGCCATCGACAATACGCTTTCGGAGCAAGAAGCAACAGAAGGATGGACACTGCTTTTTGATGGAAAATCCACAAAAGAATGGAAAGGTGCCAAGTCAAATCAGTTCCCCACAAATGCATTCGTGGTGGAAGACGGAAACCTGAAGGTGCTCAAGACTAAAGTAAATTCAGGTGGCATCATTACCCAAAAGAAATACAAAAACTTTGAATTGCTCATTGACTTTAGGCTGACAGCAGGTGCAAACAGCGGCATCAAGTATTTTGTCAACAAAGAGGAATCCACCGGACAATTTGCCACCATTGGTTGTGAATATCAGATTTTGGATGACCAGCTGCATCCTGACGCCGTCAAAGGTGTCATGGGAAATAGAAAACTGGGATCCCTTTATGATCTGATAGCCGCTCCGGAGAATAAACCTTTCCGCACCAACACCTTCAACCATGCCAGAATCGTGGTGCGGGACAACAAGGTAGAACATTGGCTCAACGATGTTAAAATCCTTGAATACGAACGAAACACGGACATGTGGCAGGCTTTGGTCAATTACAGCAAGTTTTCCAACCAGGCTAATTTCGGAAATGCTACCGAAGGCAATATTCTCCTTCAGGATCATGCCGATGAGGTGTGGTTCAAGAACATCAAGATCAAAGAATTACAATAATTCTCCGTACGAAATTTTAAAGGGTCCAACTATGAAAAGAAGAGATTTTATCATTAAAACAGGAACAGCCATTACCGCGGTAAGCGGGTTTTCAATCATTCCAGCAGCAGTTTTAGGCAAAAGCCTGGGATATGTAGCTCCCAGTGACAAGGTAAATCTGGCCTGTTGCGGGATTGGAAATAGGGGTGGAGGCATTATCAAATCCCTGCACCAAACAGGCCTTGCTAATATAGTTGCACTATGTGATGTGGACATGGGTGCCCCGCACACACTGGAGATTATGGGGAAATTTCCAAATGCCCCTCGTTTTCAGGATTTCAGAGAGATGTTTGATAAGATGGGCAAAGACATTGAAGCGGTCACAGTCGGAACCCCCGACTTTTCCCATTTCCCCATTACCATGTTATCCATGTCTTTGGGCAAACATGTCTATGTGGAAAAACCTATGGCACGAACCTTCCAGGAAGTGGAGCTGATGATGAAAGCCGCTGATAAATACAAAGTGGCAACCCAAATGGGCAACCAAGGACATTCTGAAGGTAACTATTTTCAGTTCAAAGCATGGAAGGAGGCCGGTGTCATCAAGGATGTCACTGAAATCACTGCCCATATGAATGGCCGCAGACGTTGGCATGACTGGGATCCCAATATCACATCTCTTCCTACTGGTGAACCCGTTCCCAAAACCATGGATTGGGATACTTGGCTTTCCACGGTACAGCAACACGATTACCACAAAGACCTGGTGAATGGCCAATGGAGGTGCTGGTATGACTTTGGAATGGGAGCTTTGGGGGATTGGGGTGCCCACATTATGGATACTGCCCATCAATTTTTGGATTTAGGTTTACCGTATGAAGTTGATCCCATCCGGATTGACGGACACAATCCTTTTTTCTTTCCGATGGCATCCACATTAGCCTTTAAATTCCCAAAAAGAGCAAAGATGCCACCACTGACCATCAACTGGTATGATGGTGTGAATAACCTGCCCTCCGTTCCGCAGGAATATGGGGAGGTGGAACTTGATCCCAATAAGCCCAGTACCAGTGATGGAAGAGTCCAGCCCACAAAATTACCTTCGGGGAAAATTATTTACAGCAAAGAACTGATATTTAAGGGTAGAACTCATGAAAGTACCCTTTCCATCATTCCCAATGAGAAAGGATTGGCAATGGAATCAAAATTGCCGGAAGTTCCGGATAGTCCCTCTAATCACTTTGCGAATTTTTTGTTGGCCTGCAAAGGAGATGAAAAATGCCGGTCTTCATTCGATATCGCCGGACCATTGAGTCAGGTCTTTACCTTAGGCGTAATTGCCCAAAGACTGAATACGAAAATTGTATTTGACCGCAAGAAAAAAACAATCCAAAACAATCCAGTGGCTAATGCTCTGCTGGCAGGGGCACCTCCCAGAAAAGATTGGGAACAATTTTACAAGTTATAAGCTGGTCAATCATGGAAAAAACCATAAACCCATACAAAATAGGTGTCCATCAATGGGCAGGCAGCATGCTGTTGATGTTCTCTTTGCTGCTGATGCCCCACACGAGCGGAATGGCTCAGACCCTTCCAAAAAATCAAATGCTATTGGAATTGATCAAAGGAAATGATGCTGCTATACCAAGAGCTTTGAAAAACCAATGGACAGTTGAAAATTCACTTTATTATGGAGCCGCTTTTGGTGCAGACAGTGTCGTAAATCCCATTGGAACAGCTGATCTGATCCAGAGATTGATGTGCAGCTATGTCTCGCCCAGCTCTGAGTACTTCCATTCCAAGGAAATTCTCCAAAGCATGACCCTTGCCGCCAAAGGGCTTTTATCCTTACAACACGAGGACGGCACCATAGATCTGATATCCACCAATTTTCATTCCACCCCGGATTTGGGATTTACCGTATATCCTTTGGCAATGGCCTACTCCATTATGTCACAGCAACAGAATCCCAATTACGGCGAGCTCCCTGGATTGATGAAACAGTTCTTACTCCAAGCTGGCGAAGCCCTGACTATCGGCGGGATACATACCCCCAACCACCGCTGGGTAGTGTCGGGTGCATTGGCTTGGATACATAGGTTTTTTCCCAATCCAAAGTATAGGGCAAGGATAGATCAGTGGCTTGCAGAAAAAATTGATATTGATCCTGATGGGCAGTACCATGAAAGAAGTACCGCGGTTTACACCCCTATAACCAACAGAAGCCTGATCGACATTGCCCGCTTTATGGATTATGATTACCTCTATGCGGACATTCGCAAAAATTTGGACATGTCCTTTTATTTTGTCCGTTCCACCGGCGAAATCGTAACGGAATCTTCCAACAGGCAGGATAAGTACCGCATCAGCAATATGTCAGGTTATTATTTAGCTTACAACTATATGTCACTGCTCGATAAGGATAGCCGCTACGCAGGAATGGTAGATTATATAGAAAAAACGGTTCCCCTAGCAGATTTAAGAGGTATTTTGCCTTATTTGTTAGATGATTCTTCCTTTTTGGATCCCTTACCTGATCCCTCGCCTATTCCCATAAATTATCACAAATATTTTGAATATTCGGATATGGCTAGAATCAGAAAAGATGAAGTAGATATGTCTATCATCGCAAATAACTCCACCTTCTTCACTTTTTTCAAAGGGCAAGCAGCCTTGGAAGCGGTAAGGTTATCTGCGGCTTTTTTTGGAAAAGGGCAATTTCAGAGTCAGAAAATAGAAAAAGTCGGGGACACCTATATTTTATCTGCCACCCTTTACAGTCCTTATTATCAACCCTTGCCCAAGGAAAAAATTCCCCTAACCGGAGAATCTTGGGGCCAGGTTCCAAGAACAGAAAGAGCACAATCCGAAATACAGGAGCTTCATACAAAAATCTACATCACCGAATCAGGAGGGAAAGCGAAGATAAAAGTGTCGATTGATGGCCCCAAGAATCTGCCGGTAACCTTGGAATTGGGCTTCCGTATGGGGGGTATTTTAAGCAATGTGATTGAAAAACAAGGAATTTCGGATGCCTTTCTGGTTAAAAATGGCGAATATGCCACCTATGATTTTAACGGAGACACCATCAAAGTAGGACCTGGTCTAGTTGCTCACAAATGGACACAGCTAAGGGGTGCACTTCCTAAACTCCCTGCAACAAGTTTATACATGACGCTTTATGCCCCATGCGAATTTGAATTTATTATCGAATAGTGGGGAAAAAACTTTCATAATTCACAAGGGTAAACTACTTCTGCTTTTAACGAACTGGGACAATGAATAAAGCCATCACCAGCACGTTTCTTGCGATTGCTTTTTTTTGGATTCGCCGAGACTGGATATTGTCAGAAAAATGACAAAGATTATCTGTTTACCAAACAGCATACCTATGCTACGCTTAGCCATTTACAAAGGAAATTGTTTGATGATTTTGTGGAAGAAATATTTCCAAATGGGCTGACTGTGCAGGATATTCTGAATCAAAAAGCGAGTGTGCGTAACAAGATGCGTTTAGCCGAAGCTTTTTTTAGAAACCAAAACAACGATATGCTGATGCGATCAATATAATAAGCTGGGTCATTTCTGACTGGGTTTTATTCCCGTATGCATTTTTGGCCTGTCCAAATTTCCCCTCAATTGGGTTCCTCTCTCCAGGTCTTACGTGGTTTTCCACTGCCTTTGCCGAAGGACGGCCTAAGGGTTTGTCCGCCAGTTTAATGTTTTTTTTAGTCAGCCATTTCCTGTTTTCCCTAGTGCAGTAGATCTGGTCTGCCAGTACTTTTGCAGGATAAAAGCCAAAGCGTTTTCGGTAGTTCTCCACATAGTCTTTCAGATGGCTTCCTTCATTGAAGGCCTCCCAAGAGATGGTATCTAGAAAGGAATACCCATCCACCAGACTCAGATGGATTTTAGGTCCAAACGAGGTCTTGGCTCTGGCTTTCCCACGGACAATGCGCCGTACGTGGGGCTGATCGATACTGACTAATCGGTGATCTACCTGATGGTTTCCAGCTTCAAACATCGCCAGTTGCAGCCCATAAATGGTCTGAATAATCCACTGCCTCCGATGGGAGAGCGGAACCCTGTAAAGCCATCCAGCTGTTTTTCAATCGTCTTGATGTTCCTTTTTAAGTACTGAAGCTGGGATTTGATGCCTTTTCGGATGACTTTCCTGGAGGGACTTCTGTTTTGGGCAACCTTCAGATAGCGCTTTATAGCTACTTCTCGGTAGGTTCGGGGCTTCTTCCCCATTGGGTTTGCAGCATGGAGTTCATCAATGATTGCTTCTGTGATTTCTCTGGATTTGCTTAGCAACACCAGATCCGTAGGATAGGCGATGTCTTGGGGACAGGCAGTGGCATCATAGATCACTTCGCCTTTGTTGAAGCGATCTACTTCAGACTTATCGTCAACGGTAGCGGTATTATCTTTTTTTTTACAGTTTTGACCAGCGAAAATTCATGTATCTTATCGTTCATCTCGGCAATCAATTCATCGCCGAGTCGTTATGGAAGAATCTATACGAGTGCATGGGTTTTTATTTTCTCGGGTATAATTTTTTTTTATTTTATAAAAAAAACTTTAAATTGAAATGCTATAACTGTAAACCCAATAAATCAGGATTTTGTTCTGCGGAAAATAATTAACGCCAAATAAAAGCTGGGTCCTTCGATTTTTTGAAAAAGTTTATGGAGCCTATGATTTGGGGATGTTAGGAAAACATAGTGATTCAGAATTATTAGACTGTCTCAGACAGGGTGACATCACGGCATTTGATGAACTTTACCATAGGTATGCGAAAAAAGCTATGGCTTTTGCTTTATCATTTTTTTCTGATAGTGATTTGGCTGAGGAAGCAGTGCAAATAATTTTCATTCGAATATGGGAAAAAAGGCAGGATTTGGATTCCTCCAAAAGCTTTAAATCTTATCTTTTCCAATCGGTTAGATTTTTTATGTATAACCATATCCGGGATAGAAAGCATTCCTGTAGGATAGAGGAAGCCCCCGAGGAATCCTTTTTGGAAGAACATAAGATTGAAGATGATCTGATTTACTCAGAGCTTGAGGTAACTATGCACATTTTGATAGAAAAACTCCCAGAGGTCCAGCAACGCGTTTTCCGATTAAATAAGTTGGAAGGTTTGACATCCTCTGAAATAGCGGACAAAATGAATCTTTCCAAAAGAACCATTGATCATCATATCTACCTGGCGACCAAAAAAGTTAAGATCGCCCTATTGCAACATATTTCTTTGTCCGCTTCACTCTTTTTACTGGCAATCTGGACTTGGAAACAAATCCTTTGATGTGAAATAGCTTTAAACAATTCTATTCCACAAGTACATTGAGCTTCTTTTATCCCTTCATTTTACAAAGTCTTTTGACCTTAGGTATCGGCAGGTTTACCTTCCGAAAGGTATCAGATTTCGATCCTTTTCCAAATCAAATTACTGGCATAGTGGCGGATTTTATTAAATTTTTCCATGGTCATTAAGTATTCTCCTCAGCTAATGTTTTCTATATAAAAGAACGTAACATTGGAAGAACATATACTTATGAAATTTCTGGAGGGCAACTGCTCTCCCAAGGAAGAACACGAAGTGCTCAGCTGGTTAAAACAACCTGGGTCAAGTGAAAAATTCGACCTCTTTTTGGAAAAATATTTTGAAAATCCACAGCCAAAACTGGATGATAAAACAGATTATCAGGAGCTTTTAAAAAAGATCCACAGTAAAGTGCTCAAGCCGGAAATAAAGAAAACCGCCAAGTTCAGAAAACTACTGGTAGAAAGCCTGCGCATTGCTGCCAGCATCACCTTAATCCTCTTTTCAGGATATCTCCTGATCGAAGGGTTCAGATACCGGGACAAAAACGAACTGGCAGTTACCAAACCCGAGGTTCAGACCATTTCCCGGGTTACAGGAGTTGGGGAGAAACTGACCCTTTGGATGCCTGATAAAACCATAATTACCGTGAATTCACAATCGGAAATCAGCTTTACCTCGGAGTATGGAAAAAAGGACAGGCTGGTAACGTTAAAAGGGGAAGCGTTTTTTGAGATTTCACCTGATTCCTTAAGACCTTTCAGGGTGGTGTCCAATGGGATCACGACAACCGCACTGGGGACAGCTTTCAACGTTTTTGCCCGGGAGGGGCAATTTTAAATTGCCCTGACAGAAGGAAAAGTATCGGTGAACAAGGCTGAGCAACAAGTCGTGTTGGTCCCAGGACAGATGGCCTTGTGGGAATCAAAAAGCCCGCCCCAAAAATATTTTTCAATTGAAAATTTCAATGCCGATGAAACCATTTCCTGGAAATCAGGCAACCTGGTCTTTGACAGGGAACCTTTGGGAGAAATACTGAATGACCTAGCGGTTTGGTACGGTGTGGAAATGCATATCGATAAGGAAATTGACAGGAAGAGAAAGGTAATCGGGACTTTTGCTAACAAGAATCTGAAAGATATCCTCACGGGTCTGGGCTTTGCGATAGGCTTCGACTATGAGATCCAAGGTAAAAATGTCCAAATCAACAAACAGGAGTCTATGTAATAGAACAAAAAAACAGGGTAAAGTCTCCATCGCCAAATGAAATCATTTACCCTGCGATCTTAAAGCGTTAACCTCAAAACCACTTAAAATTATGAAATTAAAATTACTGTACCTATTAAAAATGGTATCCAAAAATCTAATGTATGGTCTCCTCCTTCAATGCCTGTTTCTCACGACATTGATGGCGCATGATATTCATGCGCAGGTCAAGCCGATCGACAAAACGTATGTTGTGCTGGCCAAAAGCGAGTGGCAGCTGCAGGAAATTTTCAAGAAGATCGAAAATATTACCGATTACAAATTTGTATATCCTGAGGATATCCTCAACAACAAACCCATAATCAACACCAATAAGAAAAGACAGTCCGTAAATGACCTTTTGGTTGAAATAGGTACTGCGGCCAACCTGAAATTTAAACAGGTGGACAATTCCATATATGTGGGAGAAGGATCAGGTAAAAAAGAAATAATCCAAATTGAAATAGAGGAAATTACCGTCTCCGGGAAAGTAATTGATGATAAGGGTGAGCCTTTGCCGGGAGCAACCATTACTGTGTTAGGCACTACAACCGGGACGGTCACGGATATTGACGGCAATTATTCGATGACTGTAGCGGACGGATCGGTTTTGGTTTTTTCATTCATCGGGTATGAGCCGATGCGTGTTTCGGTGGATAATCGGTCACAGATAAACATTACTTTACAAACTGATATTTCTTCTTTGGAGGAAGTGGTGGTAGTGGGGTATGGCACCCAGAAGAAAGTGAACGTAACCGGTGCGGTGGATCAACTGTCAGGTGAAGATATTGCCAGACGTCCTATTGCCAATGTGGTACAAGGTCTACAAGGCATGAGTCCCGGGCTTAACATTACTTATCAGGGAGGTAAGCCCGGGACTGTTCCTACGATCAATATTCGTGGATTCACTTCAATTAACGGTGGAGGACCATTAATTGTGATCGATGGTATTCCAGGCAATGAAAATGATCTTTTGAGGCTGAGTCCATCTGATATTGAGTCTTACTCAGTACTAAGAGATGCTGCCTCTGCAGCCATTTATGGT
>Ga0105050_10009659_pt1 | contig 10757 bp, 13 predicted proteins | sample FRY01_FD_78088 | JGI IMG/M metagenome (GOLD analysis project Ga0105050, IMG submission 78088) | Freshwater microbial communities from Lake Fryxell liftoff mats and glacier meltwater in Antarctica - FRY-01 | ecosystem: Environmental > Aquatic > Freshwater > Ice > Glacier meltwater ... | reverse complement strand
TTTCAATGAAACCAGAAGGAAACGCATAGCCATCTCTCCCGGTTGACAAAGAAGGGCATCGCTCTGCGCGACAGACTACTAGAAACACTGACACAGGACACCAGAACATGACGGTTCACCAACGGGGTAACACCTATCAGGCTGACATCAGGTTCATGGGTGAGCGCATCCGGCACAGCTTTGCCACGCCCGATGCTGCCCACTTGTGGATGCACGATGCCGAGCGGGACGTGATCGCGGGACGCCGCCCATCGGCACCCCTCGAAACCAACAAGTCGTTTACCCTAAAGGAAGCACTCGACCGAGTTGCATCACAGGAGTGGCGGCGCTGCAAGTCAGGCAAGCACCTGACCCACAACGGCACCGCTGTTGTGAACCTCATTGGTCCCTCACGCCAGCTTAGATCGATCACCTTCACCGACGTTGAGGACTTGGTTACGGCGCTGCGAAAGCGGGGTGATGGCAACGGCACCATCAACCGCAAGCTCGCGGGCCTGTCGAAGCTGTTCACCTACGCCAAGAAGCACGACCCATCACTCAACAAGCCATCCATCCCCCGGCTGCGTGAGGCACCACCTCGCCAGCGCACTCTGACTGACGACGAGTTCACTAAGCTCCGACAGTGGGACGGCTGGCGGGATGAGGACCTGCACCTGTTGGTCTTCCTCTGGTACACCGGAGCCCGCATCAGCGAGGCGCTGCGCCTCAAGGTGGCCGATTGGGATACCGACAACGTCACGTTCAAGGACACCAAGAATGGCGACAGCCGCACCATCCCCCTTCACCATGAGGCCCTGTATGCACTGCGTGCTGGCACCATGCCCAACCCTTGGACCTTTCGTCACCGCTTCCGCGAGGCGGCCCAGTCGCTTGGCCTTGGGGAAGATGTCGTGGTCCACACCCTGCGCCATAGCTGTGCCTCACGCCTTGCCAAGAAGCAGATGAACGCCTTCCTCATTCAGAAGTGGATGGGGCACAAGTCCATTGCCACTACTCAACGCTACGTTAAAGCTGCGCCGACAGACCTCGGCCCATTAAGGGATGCACTATGAAACAGATCAACGCCTATGACGAGCTCGCCAAGATGTTTAGTACCGACAGGCACACGGTAAAGCGGGACTTCTATCTCACGGTGGTTAGTCGTAACTACCCAACCCCTATTTATGCAAAGCCCGCTGCGTGGTCGGCGGCTTGTAAGCTCGCCTTTGCCGTCATTGCCCACCAACACGGGTAAAATATCTGAGCCGAAAAAGTTGTGACCAAATCGGTGACCATCGCTTGACCAACAAGGAGAACAGACAGTGACCACCAGCGATTACATAATGATCATGCTTTATTGGATACCAGTTTTAGTTGTGTATTACCTTGCCACACGGTAGTGGGCACAGTACAAGAACGATAGGGGAACAACTCAGTAGGTGACCACCCTTAGACCACCATCAGTTCCCAAGTAGGCAACCATCAGGAGACAAGATGCAAAGGCACGCCAATTGGAAGAGACAAGAAGAACTAGAGAACATGTCCCAAGTCATGGGCGTGGACCGATACACCCGCCGCATCGGAGCGGCTGTTGGGCGGGGTGACCCAGCCGGAGCCGGGGCCACTGCCGGTCTGTTAACCCACCTCCTCAACCCCACAGTCATCAGCATCACTGAGTTCCTTAAGCAGTCGGAGACGCGCGGCAAGTACACCAAGGTCATATCCCACATCAAGGACGTGGCACCCGACACACTGGCCTATGCCACCGTGCGGTCCCTGCTCAACTCTTGCGGGGTAAAGGCCACCACCACAACCCGGGCCGCCAAGGCCATTGGTCTGCTGGTCGAAGCCGAGGCTCGGCTCACCGCCTTTGAGAAGGCCAACAAGGCCCTCGTCTCAGGCTGGATACGGGACCTTGACCAGCGCACCTCGTCACCAGACTGGCGACGCGTCGTCCTCATCCACAATCTAAACAAGCGGGGTGACAACTGGAACCCGTGGAACGATGAGACTAAGGTTCGCATTGGCTTGGCCCTCATGGAGTGCATGATCACTGCGTGTGACGCGGTAGAGGTGCGCTCTCACATGGTGCGCCGCAAGACAATATCCGAGGTTAGGCTCACCGGACCAACCCGCGCGTGGATTGAGAAGGCTGATGCATACCGCGCACTGCTTGCACCCGCCTTCCTACCCTGTGCCATACCACCTAAGCCGTGGACTGACACCAAGGGTGGGGGCTACTGGCTTGAGACTGTTGGTCGCCCGTTGTCATTGGTCAAAGCCGACCGCTTCTGCCAACCAGCATCTGAGTTGGCCGACGTGATGCAGTCCGTCAACCTACTGCAGAACACGGCATGGCGTGTGAACCACAAGGTGCTCAGCGTGCTCCGTGAAGTGTGGAACAATGGGCTTGACGTGCCCGCCCTCCCCAAGCGCGAGGCCGAGCCATCACCTACCAAGCCTGCTGACATAGACAGCAACCCCGAGGCCCTTGCTGCATGGAAGCTGGCTGCAAAGTTGGTGCATCAACACAATGCGCACTCCGTTAGCCGCCGCATTGCCGTTGCCTACACCCTAAACGTGGCCACCATTGTTGAGAAAGACGAGAGCATCTACTTCCCGTACCAACTTGACTTCCGTGGTCGTGCCTACGCTGTCCCGATGTGGCTCAACCCACAGGGGCCAGACTATGCCAAGGCTCTGCTCACCTTCTCGGAAGCAAAGCCCATCGGAACGGAGACAGGCCCCGGCTGGCTTGCAATTCATGGTGCCAATACATTTGGTGCCGACAAGATAACATTGGAGGAACGCATTGATTGGGTGGAACAGAACCAAGAATCGATACGAAGCTGCGCCGCCGACCCCTTGCGGGATATGTGGTGGACCTCGGCGAATAAGCCTTGGCAGTTCTTGGCCTTCTGCTTTGAGTGGGCCGAATACTGTGAGTGTGTCGACGCTGGCGGTGGCGGAGAGTTCATGTCAAGTCTGCCAGTTATGGTGGATGGCACATGTAACGGACTACAACACTACTCGGCAATGTTACGCGATACCATTGGCGGCCATGCTACCAATCTCATCCCCTCCACCAGACCTCAAGACGTCTATGGTTTAGTTGCAGAGCGCGTCATGGCCCAGCTTGATCAGGACTATGTCACCGGCCTAGACAATAGCATGATCGCCAAGAAGTGGTATGACATGGGCGTTGATCGCAAGATCACCAAGCGTCCAGTCATGGTGATGCCATACGGCGGGACGCAACACGCCTGTCATGCCTATGTTGACGCCGCAGTTCGGGAGCGGGGCATCACGTTTGACCGTGCCGAACTCAAGTACCTATCCAAGACTGTGTGGTGTGCCATTGGTGACGTGGTTGTCTCCGCCCGTGAGGGCATGGACTGGCTCCGCACCATTACTCTCATCCTCGCCAAGGCTGGCATCGCCCTACAGTGGCGCACGCCTATGGGGATGGTGGTCACGCAGAACTACTTAAAGCACCAAGCTACAGTGATTACGACCTACTTGTTTGGCAAGCGGTTCCGCCCCACACTTGAAGTGAAGACGAACGAGATCGACCCCCAGCGCTCAGCCAATGGGTTACCTCCAAACTTCATCCACTCACTGGATGCGGCGGCACTACAGGCCACTGTGATCTTGGCTGATGGCAATGGCATAACCGCCTTTGCTGCAATCCATGACAGCTATGGCACACACGCGGCCACCATGCACACCCTTGCGGCGTGCTTGCGCCACTCGTTCGTTGAGCTATACGAGAACAACGACCCACTGCTCAACCTACGCGAGTGGACCATCAGCGTACTATCACCGGAAGAAGCTGAGAAGGTGCCACCCCTGCCAAGCAGAGGGACGCTGGACCTGAGCCTCGTTAAGAACAGTGACTTCTTCTTCGCATGAGGTCACTGTGCTAGGTTGCCACCCTTAGATCATCTACGAAACCAACTGCCCACTAGAGGGATACCAATGAAGCCGAGGATTAACATACACTACGGCGCGGGCGTTCACACCGCAACCATAGACGGTCACAAGTTCGATCTTAACCGCATGACCAGCGGTGAGCGCACCCACCTACGCAAGATCGTGGTGGGGGTCCTGACTAAGATCGGAGCACTGGCTTGAAGAACCTCAAGAACAAGAGGCCATTCAGCCGGGACCGTATGCTCAACGCCAATCGTTTCAAGGTAGCTTACGCTGCAATGGGTACGATTGACGGGGTGCAGACCTTTGACAAAGAGGTCCAGCCTCTCGGCATGGCCGTGGCTTTCATACTCATGTGTGAAGCCTACGGTGTGGCCGCGCCTGACGTGTTCACGGCTGCTGGTAACATCATCGTGCATACAGAAACCAAGGACGCATCCCCTGAGATCAGGGCCGTCAAACAATACATACAAGAGGAGTTAGCAAATGGCTGATGAAGCAAAGAAGAAGACGAAGCTTGAACTGTGGACCCCGCGCCTCACAGGTATCCACCCGTGGTTACAGAAGGCCGACACCAAGTTCGTTGCAACTGGTAAGTTCCGCGTCAAGTGTCGTGGTCCTGCTGGGGAGTTCGCTGCACTGCAGAACCAACTGAACCCGATCCTTGAAGCCTACGTTCAGGAACAGAAGGACAAGGCCGAGGGCGAGAAGCGGGGCAAGCTCATCAAGAGCAAGATCGCAGACTTCTTCAAGCCTGTCATTGACAGCGAAGGCAACGAGACTGGCGAGATGGACGCCACGTTTAGCATGAACCAGATCATCACCTACAAGGAAAAGGACGGTTCTGAAACCATCAAGAAGCTCAAGCCCAAGGTGTGGGACAGTAAAGGTGCCGTCACCAACAAGAACCCGTGGTCGGGCTCCGTCCTCCGCGTGCTGTTCTTTCCGTCGCCGTACTACTCGGCAAAGGACAACGAGTTCGGCATCTCCCTCAAGATGATCGGCGTTCAGATCATCAAGCTGGTTGAGGCTAGCGAACGTGATGCTGCAAGCTACGGCCTTGAGGTCGTTGAGGATGGCTTTACTGACGACTTCGATGGCAGCGCTGTGCCCACCGAAGACAACTCTGGTGGGGCCCCGGCCTCAGCTGATGCCAAAAGCGCGTCCGACTTTTAAGTATAGCGCAATCGTGAATGGATACCGTAGCGGGCTAGAGGTAGTGCTCGGGGAGCAGCTGAAAGCTCTCAACGCCACTGCCCGCTACGAGGAAATCACGATTGGCTATACCCCTCCCGTCAAGTCACGCAGGTACACCCCTGACTGGGTACTGCCAAATGGTATCATCATTGAAGCCAAAGGGCGGTTCGTGACCGCTGACCGCCAGAAGCATAAGGCCATCAAGGACGAGCACCCTCATCTGGATATACGCTTTGTGTTCTCCCGTCCCAAGACTAAGCTCTCCAAGAAAAGCAAGACCACCTACGCAGACTGGTGCAAAAAGTACGGGTTTAAATACTCTGACTGCACCGTCCCGCCCAAGTGGACGAGCGAACCGGAGAACCCCTTGGCCATCAATGCCATCCAACGCGCCACTGTCAAAGGACAATTCTAGATGAACAGCACCATCATTATCATAACCTTCTGGTTGAATGGCAACGTGGGCGTGACCACCCAGTCCTTCAAAGAGCCATGCCCATCTCAGTCTTCAATGAACCTAGCCGCTCAAGAAATCAAGGATGTGACCAAGGCCATCGCAGGCATAGTCATCTCCTGCTCACCAGCTACGGGTAAGATACACTCATACACCATCCCCGGTGGCAGGCCCGCTTAACTTAACCTACCCACGAGAGGGAACGATATGCAAGAGCAACCATCAGACTTCGTAATGCACGTTCCCTGCAGCAAGTGTGGCTAATCAGATGCAAACTCACTGTTCACTGATGGCCACACGTTTTGCTTTGCCTGTAACACTTACCAACATGGAGACAGAATGACAGGCGATACTGACTGGGCCAACTGGGCTGCACCAAAACCAGACAAGAAGCTCATCCCCGCTGGTGAGCACGTGGCCCTATCATCCCGCAAGATCACGCTGGATACGGTGCGTAAGTTTGATTACACATGCAGCACGCTCGATGGTAAGCCAGTGCAGATTGCAAACTACCACGACGACGCGGGCACACGTGTCAGCCAGAAGCTGCGCTTCCCCGACAAGACCTTCTCCACCCGTGGCAACCATGCCAAGTCGCTGCTCTATGGCAAGCACCTATGGCGTGACAAGGGCCGCCGCATCGTGGTCACAGAAGGCGAGATCGATGCCATGTCCGTGTCACAAGCATTCAACAACAAGTGGCCAGTCGTGTCCATCCCGAGTGGGAGCAACGGCGCAGCCGCTGCCCTAACCGCCAACCTCGAATGGCTCCAAGGCTACGAGGAAGTGGTGCTCTGCTTTGACCAAGACGAGGCCGGACGAAAGGCAGTCGAGGAGTGTGCCATCCTGTTCGAGCCGGGTAAGTGTACGGTCGCCTACCTCCCTGTCAAAGACGCCAGTGAGATGCTCAAGGCTGACCGCATTGTCGAACTGGTGGACGCCATCTTCGGGGCCAAAGCATACCGCCCCGACGGCATCATCAACGGCACCGACATGGCCGACAGCATCATGCTGGACGACGATGAGTTCTCATACTCCCTGCCGTGGAGCACCCTCAACCAAATGACTGAGGGATACCGCGAAGGTGAGATCATCATGTGGACCGCTGGCTCCGGCGTTGGTAAGTCAGCCGTGGTTCGTGAGGTCGAGTTCGACGCGCTGATGAAGGGTGAAGTGCTCGGCATCCTGCGCCTTGAAGAGAGCACCAAGCGTGCTGGCCGTGGCCTCATGGGCTTGGCCATCAACCGCCCTGCCTACAAGAAGGACGTGTGGAATGAACTCACCACCACCGACCGCCAGCGTGCATACGACCTGACGCTGGGTACAGGCCGCGTGTTCCTCTATGACCACTTCGGTTCAACCAACATCGACAACCTCGTGGGCCGCATCCGGTTCATGGCGAAGGGCTGCAAGTGCAAGATCATTGTGCTTGACCATATCAGCATTGTTGTGTCTGGCGAAGAAAACGGCGACGAGCGCCGCTTGATCGACAATCTCATGACCAAGCTCAAGTCGGTAGCAATGGAGTGCAAGATCGTGCTCCATGTAATCTCCCACTTGAAGCGGCCATCCGGGGACAAGGGTCACGAGGAAGGGGCACGGGTATCCCTCTCACAGCTACGGGGCTCCCATGCAATCGCCCAACTTAGTGACACAGTCATTGGCCTTGAGCGCAACCAGCAAGCTGACCAGCACAAGAACATCACGACTATCCGCATCCTCAAGTGTAGGTGGACGGGCGAGACAGGCGAAGCCGGATGGCTGGCCTTCGACCCTGACACCGGGCGCATGAGCGAGTGCACGAGTGACCCGTTCGCAGAGATGCCGGGTGGCAACAACACACCACAAGAGGGAGACGACTTCTAATGGACCTCCGCGTACAGAAGTTCGTGAGGCCCAATGGCTCCGCGTACATCCGTCTACAGAACTTAGAAACAGGTGATGAGCTTATGTGCAACGTCATTGACTGGCCTCGCATCCGTGACGGCATCGACCAGATGCTCACACCAAAACTCAACTAGGAGTACAACATGGACCTCGTCTTCGATTGCGAGACTAACGGTTACCTTGAGCAGACAACAAAGCTGCACTGTCTGGTGATCAAAGACGTGGGTTCCAAGCAAGTGTGGTCCTGTCACCACGCGCACAACGTCCACGCCCCACGCGAGGGCATCACCCTCGCCAGCATTGAGCAGGGCTTGGAGTTACTGGCCAAGGCCGATACGCTCATCGGGCACAACATCATCTCGTTTGACATCCCCGCCATCCAGAAGGTCTATCCTAACTGGGCCTTCCGTGGCCTACTTCGGGACACCCTCATCCTCTCACGTGTCGTCTGGTCTGACATCAAGACTGGTGACTTCGACCGTATCAAGAAGGGTAAGCTCCCCGGCAAGTTCCTTGGGCGCTACTCCCTCGAGGCGTGGGGCTTCCGCATGGGCAACTACAAGGGCGACTACCAAGGTGGCTTCGACGAGTGGAACATGGACATGCAGGACTACTGCATCCAAGACGTTTCAGTCACCGAGACACTGTGGCTCCGCATCCTCAAGAGCATTGCGAGCTACACCCGGCCCGCCCACCGTGACGACTTCGTCCAGCTTGAGCATGACGTTCAGGTGATCATCCAGCGCCAGATCAATCGCGGCGTGTGGTTCGACGTGGGTGCGGCAGAGGAACTCTATGGTGTCCTCATTGGCAAGCGCCATGAACTTGGCTCTGCCCTTCAAGCTGTGTTTGCCCCGTGGTATCGGCGTGGCAAATACTTCGTGCCAGCCCGGGACAACAAGACACTGGGCTACATGGCGGGGTGCCCCATCAACAAGGTGGAACTGGAGCCGTTCAACCCACGCTCAACCACTGACATCTCCGACAGGCTCATAAAGCTACGGGGCTGGGAGCCAGAAGAATATGGCAAGGATGGGATGCCCACCGTTGATGACGAAATCCTCAACAGGCTCCCGTACCCAGAGGCTCCGCTTCTGGCTGAGTACTTGATGGTGTCAAAGCGCATAGGCCAGTTGGCCGAAGGCAAAGAGGCCCTCCTCAAGCACGTCAAGGATGGCAAAATCCACGGGCAGGTTGTCACCAACGGTGCAGTCACGGGGCGGATGACACACATGAAGCCAAACATGAACGTGCCCAAGGTGGAGTCGCCATACGGTGCTGAGTTCCGTGCGCTGTTCACATGCCGACCCGGCTTCAAGCTGGTGGGCTGTGATGCCGACGCCCTCGAAGCTCGTGTCATGGCTGGGTACATGGCCCGCTACGACGATGGAGCTTACATCAAGATCACCCTTGAAGGTAACAAGAAGAAGGGCACCGACACCCACTCAGAGAACGCCCGCACCCTTGGCCTCGACCCATTCAAGCTTTACTCATTTGACGGTAAGGAAAGGTCGGGTCGCGAGATGGCCAAGACGTGGTTCTATGCGTTCGTTTACGGCGCTCAGGATGTGAAGCTCGGATTTGAGTTGGGCGTTCGTGGGACTAAGCGCAAGCGGCTGGCGGCTGGTTCTGCTGGCCGTGCGGCTATTATGAAGAAGGTCCCCGCTCTCGCCAAGCTTATCGAAGTCGTTCACGCCTGCATAAAGCAGCGTGGCTACCTAGTTGGTTTGGACGGACGGCACCTACCGATACGCAAAGTAAACGCTGCCCTCAACACGCTGTTCCAAGGCGCGGGTGCCATCCTCATGAAGCGTGCTCTCGTCATTCTTGACAAGGGCCTTCAAGAGGCTGGCCTCATGCCGGGTGAAGACTATGAAATGGTCCTCAACGTACACGACGAATGGCAGATAGAAGTCCTAGACAGTAGTGACTTTCCAGAGTTTGTGGCGATCAAAGCCACCGCTGCAATCAAGCAAGCTGGGGAATACTACGGGTTTGTCTGCCCACTGGCGGGCACGTCTAAGATCGGAAACAACTGGAGGGACACACACTAGTGCCCCCTACTCCCACTCGTAAACCACACAGAAAGGCAGGCTTCATCTATGTCATCGTTCATCCATCGTTTCCGGGCTTTTGTAAAGTTGGACGCACTTCTAACTTACAGGCGAGAATTAACGTATACAACTGTAGTTGTCCGAAACGCCGCTTTGCCTATTTATACACCCGTTTCTTTGAAGACTGTGTCGGAGCAGAGGCAAAGCTCCGTACACGAACCATTGCGGTCAAGCTCCGTGGTGAGTGGCTGCGCATCCACCCCGACGATGCCCGTGCCCTCGTCCAAGGAATACGCTGACGCCATCCGTTTAAAGTATGGCATCGCCACCCCAATAGGAGACAACGAATGAAGACTATACTGCTTATCGATGCTGACATCATCATCTACCGCTTTGCGGCGGAAGGTGAAACGTCTGTCGAAAGTCCCGAGGCTCCCGGCACATGGATGGTATCAGCCAACGCCGACGTGTCCGTCGCCAACGCTGCAGCCTACATCAACAGCATGGTCACGCGGTTCAAGGCTGACGACTATGTGCTCTGCGTCACCGACCACACAAACTTCCGCAAGGCTGTGTCACCTGCCTATAAGGCCAACCGTAAGGCCACCCGCCCACCCATCCTTCTTGACCACATGAAGCAGTGGCTACACGCATTGCCTCAGGTCAGGTTTAAGCGCGGCCTCGAAGCCGACGACGTCATGGGTATTATGAGCACGTCGCCCTACAGCTACCCCGGTGCAAAGAAGATCATTGTGTCCATCGACAAGGACATGGAGCAAATCCCCGGCTGGCTGTTCAACCCATCCAAGGACGAGGCTCCCCGCGAGATCAGCAAGGTCGAGGGTGACCGTAAGTTCTTTGCGCAGGTTCTCGTGGGCGACCAGACAGACGGCTACCCCGGCCTCAAGGGCTGTGGCCCAAAGACAGCAGCACTAATACTGGAAGGATTGACTGATGAACAAGCTCTATGGGTCGCCGTGGCAGGAGCCTTTGCTGCCAAAGGACATAGCGAGGCTGAAACACTTGAGCAGGCTCGGCTCGCCCGAATACTTCGCTATGAAGACTTCGACTTCACCACCGACCAACCTAAACTCTGGAGCCCATCCAATGCAGAATGAAGACCACTGGACCAATCCGCACTGGCGCAAGAGCAAAGCCGACGGGCCACTCTACCCAACCCCGATGCCTGACCTGCCATGCGAAACAACCCACAAGTCCAATGGGGGCTCGACGGACTACTACACCGTCCCCGA
>Ga0105050_10009658_pt1 | contig 10759 bp, 12 predicted proteins | sample FRY01_FD_78088 | JGI IMG/M metagenome (GOLD analysis project Ga0105050, IMG submission 78088) | Freshwater microbial communities from Lake Fryxell liftoff mats and glacier meltwater in Antarctica - FRY-01 | ecosystem: Environmental > Aquatic > Freshwater > Ice > Glacier meltwater ... | reverse complement strand
GTATAAATCTACTTTTCAGCAGTCCGCCAGTCATGGGCTTACGCAGTGAACACGATCGCTAGCGTCGCCCAGGCGGTGGCAGAGGTCGATATGGATTGAGCCTTGGTATGCGGGAAACCGGTTTCGTAGTAAGCTTGAAACGGCCGACTGCCGCTCGTGACGTGCCATGAGCCGTCGTCATGTTGCGACTTCACCAACTAATCAAGCCCCTTGTGATAGGCGGGAGCATTGGCAGCCAACTATTCTGTTTGGAAAAGTGCAAACATCGCGGTTCCGGTCGCATACGCGTCGCTGTCCATGGTCTGCTTGTGACCATCCACCGTCTTCCCGCTGGCTGTCGAGCAGTGAGGTGGCCTGGGTTTCGGGGGCCACGCGTCCTCTTCGTTTAATGAGGGACGGTTAATTCAAATCGGATTGGCGAGAGATAGCCAAGCGATGAATGAAGTCGCGACGTGTTGTAGTAATCGATGAACTCTGTCAGCTCCTTCGATGCATCACGATAACTTTCGTATTCGGTCATCTGAAGTTCATTCTTGATCGTTCCAAAACAAGATTCCATGAATGCGTTGTCGTAGCAGTCACCTGCGCGACTCATGCTTTGACGCATTGAACTGCGTGCGATCATTCCCCGGTATTTCAAGCCCGCGTACTGGCCGCCACGATCGGTGTGGTGAATCAAATCTTTGGGAGGCTGTCGTGATCGGATCGCTTGCCGAAGCGTTTCGATCACCAACGATTCCGTCATGTCCATCTTTATTGACCAGCCAACGATACGCCTTGAAAATCGATCCATCAGCGTCGCCATGTAAGCGAAACCATTACGCACGATCGGAATGTAAGTGATGTCGCCAACCCAAAGTTGATTGATCGTCATTGGCTCAGGTTGATCAAGCAACAGGTTCTCGTTGTAGCCTAGCGTGTGCCTACTTTCGGTCGTTCGAGGCTTAAACGATTTCGGCTGATTCGCCGAAATTCCCGCAATTCGCAGCAATTTTGATACACGTTCTCGCCCACAAGACGTTCCTTGAAGCTTCATCTCTGCGGCAATGCGTCTGGCACCGTATCTTCTTCTGTGCCGATGAAAGGTCGTGATGACGATCCATCAGCTTCAAAGGAGCCGTTCAGATAATCGAAGCATTCCGACCTCTGATCGCGATTCACGGCCACTCGAGCACCAAGAAACTGTTCGAGATTTTCGGCCAAATCCTTAACGCTCTCGTATCGCATCGTGTCGCCGACCGGCCAGGACGATTCGAGCCGCGAAGAAGGAAACGGCGTAACGACCGATACGAACTGCTAACCAAGCCGCGAGACGCGATGAAACGGGAAATTCAGGAACAACTCGTGCGTAACTAAGTGCCATTCGTGTCGGACACCGGTGCACCGAACAGAATCGTGAAAATTCACTTCGGTGTGCGTCACCGAGTGCATTTTGCCGAAAGTCTCCGCGCCTGCGGGCGGTCCAAACGCGCCGGCCGTTTCCGGATTGGGCAGAACGCGGGAGTTGGCTGATGCGACAAAGGAAAATAAGGCGGCGATACTTGATGAAAAGTATCTTCTAGGCAATTGATTTTTCGACGTACGCACTCGCGTGGGTGGCATCCGCAGTGACGTGTTGAATCCTTCTGACTGAATGCGCAGCTCTTTAGAAACGCAGCATAGGTTACCTGAGATGGAGGGCGTGGTTGCTCTCGGTCGGGTTCGCGATTCTTTCAAAAGGCTGCTTGTGGGTAAGACATCCAATGATGGTACGGAGACATCGTCTCCGGTGCAGCGACGGCGATACGTGGCTGGTTTATTGGCACGTGCGGTTCTGCGGTGGCGGGCTTCGTTGCGGGTAACTGTTTCTGGAACTCTGCCCGACTCTTTACCCGAACGGCTTGATCGTTGTTCGGTTCCAAGGCTCTCTGTGGATGACGCGTTCTCGATCGGTCGAGACGACGCGTCGGATCTCTCTTTTCAAATCACAGGAGTTGCCAAGAATGAGTGATCAACGAAGTAGCGCGATCGCTGCGATTCTCGCCAAGGGGCTCGATCGATGCCGAAGGCTTCAGGACGATGAGCACGAATGTCACATTGCGAACGAGCAGAGCAATGATGTTGCAAAGCCAGTCGCGGTGACGAACGACGTGACTGTCGGTCACGATCAAGATAGCCGCCAACGATTGGAGGTGGAACAATGAAACCTTCTACTGAACTGGAGATCGCGAAGTTGGCTGACATGACGGTCGACCAATTGATTGCGATGTATGAAGAGTTGTTTGATGAGGCCTGTCGCAGTCGGCATCGGAAATATTTGACTCGCCGAATTTCCTGGCGATTGCAGTGCCGTGATGAAGGTGGATTAAGTAATGAAGCCAAGACGCGGGCTCGCGAATTGGCGGCGACGTCCGACGTTCGTACGACACCACCCCGCGAAGACGTATTGGATCGAAATCGTCGAAAGATGCCGGAAGTCGATGGGTATGTCGACTGGGATCCTCGACTGCCGCCGCCGGGCAGCTACGTAGAACGTCTCTACAAGGGAAAGATGGTTCGCGTTTTGGTTTTGACCGATGGCTTTGAGTACGAAGGACGGCGTTATCGGTCGCTGTCAAACATCGCCGGCGAGTTGAGTGGGTCGAGTTACAACGGATTCGTGTTCTTCAAACTGGGGAGCAAAACGAAATGACAAAGGCTCCCAAACCAGAAGTGCCAAGGATTCGCTGCGCGATCTACACACGGAAGTCGACCGAAGAAGGGCTCGACCAAGAATTCAACTCGTTGGATGCTCAACGCGAGGCGGGCGAGAACTACATCGCGAGCCAACAACAGGAAGGTTGGGTCGTGATTCCGAAGCACTACGACGACGGTGGGTTCTCAGGCGGAAACTTAGAACGACCGGCGATGAACCGGCTCTTGGCGGACATTTCCAACGGCGAAGTGGACTGCGTGGTGGTCTACAAAGTAGATCGGCTGAGTCGTTCGCTGCTGGACTTTTCTCGCATCATGGAAGCATTCGACAAGCAGGGCGTGTCGTTCGTCTCCGTGACGCAGGCGTTTAACACGACGCATTCGATGGGTCGATTGACGCTTAACATCCTTCTTTCATTCGCGCAGTTTGAACGAGAGATTATCGGTGAGCGGATTCGAGACAAGATCGCGGCTCAGCGACGACGAGGTAAATGGGCGGGTGGAATTCCCGTGCTGGGCTACGATGTTGATCGGTCAGGGCCAAGCCCAAAGCTGGTCATCAACGGGGACGAGGCAGCGCGTGTGCGGCGTATCTTTGGCTTGTACTTGGAACTGCAATCGTTGACCCCGGTGGTCGAGGAGTTAGAGCGGCGTGGTTGGACGCTGAAAGAATGGCGGACTAAGTCGGGCAAGCCCAAAGGCGGTCGTTCGTTTGATAAGTGTTCTTTGCATGGCTTGTTAACCAACCAGATTTACATCGGGCGGATCAAACACAAAGCGGAGTGCTACAACGGTGAGCACACGGCAATCGTTGACGAGAAACTGTTTGACGACGTGGGAGCGATGCTTCGTAGCCACGGTCGTGGCGGCGGTAGTCATCTACGCAACATGTACCAATCGATATTGCGGGGCTTGCTGTTTTGCCCAGCGTGCAACCGTTCGATGGTCCACAACGTTTCGAAGCGAAATGCGAAAGTCTATCGCTACTACACGTGTGTCACGGCGATCAAACGCGGGCGAAAGCACTGCCCGTCACCATCGTTGCCGGCGGCGGCAATCGAAGCGGCTGTAATTGGTCAAATTCGATTGATTGCTGCGGACGACAACTTGCGACGTGACGTTCTTCAACAAGCCTTGGAACAGGTTGGCGAAGAGCGGAATGAATTGCAAACCCAACGCTCGCAGTTGCAGACGCAGTTATCGCGCACGGAGGAACAAATTGAAAACGTGATTAGCCGTAAAGAGGCAAACGCTTCATCGCGTCTGATTGCATTGCACGACCAACGCGAACAAACGCGGCGGTTGCTTGCGCGCGTTGAAGCAGAGTTCAACCAACTGGATGCCGAAAGGGTTAATGAGTTGGACGTGAACAAGGCGTTCGCCGACTTTGACAATGTTTGGAATGCATTGAACACCTTGGAAAAATCGGAGGTGCTTTCGCTGTTGGTTTCACGGATCGAGTTCGACATCAGCGACAGTTCGCTTTCGATCGAGATGCATCCAGCCGGCATCAAATCACTAGCCAGCAACCTGGAGGAATCAACCACATGATCAAAGTCAAACTCAAAGTCGCGGTCGACATTAAGGCGGTCTCCAAGCAGGGCGAAGATAAGCGAATCGACAAGCCCGTCATCCGCCGGGGCAAAATACCGAGGGTCTCGCGTTTAATGGCGATCTCGCTTCAGTTCGATCGGATGCTACGAAGTGGCGAGGCCAAAGACATACTGCATCTGGCCGAGCTGCATTCGATAAGTTCGCCGCGAGTGACGCAGATCATGAACCTGTCGCTCTTGGCTATCGACATTCAAGAAGCATTGCTTTTCTTGCCACGCGAGTTCGTCGGCCGATCGAAGATCAACGAAAAAATACTACGACCGCTGTCGGCGGAAGTGGATTGGGATCGGCAACGTGCCATGTGGCGAGCGATTCAAGCAAAGCAACTAACAAACAGCTCCAAGATCGTTCTTCCTTAGATTCCGCCCGCCATGAGCTGTCCTGTGTCGACTTGCCGTTCTTTAGGGCTTCTGGCACCCATTTTTGGTACGCGAGCACCAAGTTCAAGAAATGGAGCGTGATCCGCGACTGCTCCGGGCTGTCGAGCACCCGTTTGGCCGCGAAATCGACGAGCGGATCGATGCCGATGGTCATCCAAGTGATTTGAAATGCGAGGAAATGGTTTCCGAATCGATCCGGATTTTCTTCGGTTGAGCAATGTCGCACCATGCCACGTCAGCAGCTCCGATTGCTCACAATTTACATTTGCTCGTGGAGTGAATCTTTTCTAGCTCATCAATACTGGCGGAGACAAGCATGGCGGCGGCAGTGCGGGTCCAGCAAGCGTATGACCATCGTTTGAAGTTGAAGGTGTTTCAGGGCGTTTGTGAGCCAGACATCGAGGACTATTTGTCGATTCCTCGCTCGACGATCGCTACATGGAAAACTCATCCACCTAAACAGGTCGTGACGCTTGCGTGTGAGCAGCCGTTGGCGATCCAGCTTGAGCGGGAAGCATTGACCGCTGAAAATCGTCGTCTGAAAAGCCGGCTCGCGGTCATGCGATCGATCTTAGTCCTGTTGCTGACAGTATTGCGGCTATCGCGGTTCAACTTCGAAGGCGAACGCCTACCGGAAGGTCGTGACAAACAGCGATTGATTCGTTCGATCAAACATGCAGCCAACTACATTCCGCTATCGAGTCTACTCAAGCGGCTCGGCCTTTCATCAAGCCGCTATCACGCTTGGGTTCACATGGAGCTGTGCGAACTGACAGATGTCTCATCGTGTCCGCGAACACGGCCCACACAAGTTACGACCGATGAACAAGTAACGATTGGCAAGCTGCTGCAAGATCCTGAGTACGCGCATGTGCCAACCGGTACACTTGTCAAGTTGGCGCAGCGACTGAAACTCGTGTACGCATCGGCGACGACTTGTTATCGGTTGATGAAGACTCACGCATGGCGACGACCGCGAAAACGCATTCATCCCAACAAGCCGACCGTTGGTGTTCGTGCGAGTCGTCCCAACGAAATCTGGCATGTGGACATCAGCGTCGTAAAATTGCTTGACGGGACACGAGTCTACCTGCAAGCCGTGATGGACAATTTTTCCCGCAGGGTGTTGGCGTATCGCGTCTCGGAGAAATACGAACCGACCGCGACCGCAAGATTACTGGAAGAAGCTGCCAGTTGCCTGCCGCCAAGTGCTCACGACACGACGCAACCATCGCCGGCGATTTCGGTCTACTGTGACGGCGGCGTCGAGAATTTTAACCTAGCCGTCGATCAGGTCCTATCACGCTTTCAGATGCAGCGTGTTCAGGCCCAGATCGACGTTCAGTTCTCGAACTCGATGATCGAAGCGTTTTGGCGATCGGCAAAACACAATTGCCTTTTTCAACAACGCCTCGATTCGCTCACAGCAATTCGTAAATGGGTCGAGTTTTACATTCAGCAGCATAACGAGGTGATGCCGCATCACGCCTTCAAAGGCCAGACTCCCAACGAGATGTACTTCGGAAGCGGCAAGAGCATCGAAGGCGACCTGAAGCAAGCGAGATTCGCTGCACGCCAAGCACGCATCGAAGCCAATCGTAAACGAAGCTGCACCGCTTGTTCGAGCAAAGAGCCCGAGTTGCATAGCATTCAACTTGACAAACCGTAACGCACTCATTACCGCCCACCGCACCATGACTCTCAAACGAACCAAGCCGCTGACCTCGGCACGTCTCAACGTCCGCGCCAAGGTCCAAAAAACGACTAAAAACAACCAAATTTTCAAAGATCAATTTCTAGTCAAGTCGCTTCTCAGCGTTTGACTGAGCGAGTTCGTGATTCAACATCACCACTCGCTCCCGCTGGACGGTGGTATGTTCGAGTTCTCGAACACAAACTCCAGAATGTTATGGTGTTTAGCTAGGTGAATCCTCATCAGCATTCACACTGAAAACTTCGGCGAGACGTTCGAATCGGGTGTGTTCATCTGCGTCGTAGGCATCGTCACCGTGTCTGCGTTGTAAAACTGCGAAGAAACCCTGCATCGCTTCTTCATTAGCGATGCCATGTTGACGTTTCTTCCCCGGGAAGCGATGCAATTGGCAGGCGACCAGTTGCGTTAGCCATTACTGCCACGCGGACGCTGTATGCCGGAAAAGTCGGGCACGCCCTATAAAACACGAAGTTTGACATTTTTAACTTGACAACATCATATTGACCCATACACTCCGCGTAACACGTAGGCCCTTCTCCCTGAACATGAGGTGCGGTATGTGGTCCGATTCTCGCCCGACGGCAAACAAACCGCTTGGTGCTTTGTTGCGGTTAGAAAGGTGGACATTAGCTGGTCTGCTTTGGGCAATATCTTATGTAGGGGTCATTCCCTATGCCGCTGCACAGGCACCCGAGATAATCGAGTTCTCGTTGGCAAATTCTGTCCTAGACAAACTTCCGGTATTTCAATCCGTTGTTTTTGACGGCGCTCCGCAAAAAGCCGAAGTTGACTTAGGAAAGAAGTTCATTGGAGATGCGATCGTTGGTGCAATTCGAGTAACGAACACAACGAATCAGACCTTAAGCATCGATTCCGTAAAAGCTTCGTGTGGATGTACGACGGCCCATCCATCGGTGAGTACAGTTGCGCCAAGTGAATCTGCAAAGATATTGACCCGAATGCAACTCGCAAAAGGCGGTGCCTTTTCGAACTCTGTTGAGGTAGCTACGTCTACAGGGGTCGCACTTGTGACATTTTCCGGGACCGCTCAATTGCGAGTAGGTTTGGTTGACGAAACAGTTCGCGTAGCGATGGATAGCAACGCGATAGAGTTCCAGGTACAGGTAAATGACCCACAGTTAGACTGGTCCGATTTACAACTGCGCAGCGATTCCAAGACAACCGTCACCAAGCTGGAGAAACTCAGTCCAACCACTTGCGCATTTTCTGTCCTGCTATCAGGCACGCCAGCTCCAGTGTCAACCATTTGCCTCGTTCCCTTCACGCACGATAAAGAGCTAGAGCCGCTATACCTGAAGGTCACTAGGGCTGGCACCGTAAAAGTCACCCCCAGCAATGTATACGGGAGTGTAACCGACGGTGAACTACGATTTAGAGTATTTATATCAGGTGACATATCGGAAGCTGATAGGCAGGTTCGTGAAGGGACCTTGGTTCTTTCCGATGGAAATAGCCGTTTATCAAAACAAGTTGGCATTTCTTCAAAGTCCTTAGGAACATCTCAGTTGTTAGCTGTAGCACTTGCGTTCGACAGTGGACTTGACGCATTTGAAGGCTCGGATATGCAGGCGAGTCTTACGATCGGAGAAAAGGTTCTGCTCTTCACGCTGTCGCGTCGTTAATTGCAAATCCGTAGGTGGAACCGACTCTAGGCTATAAAGGATGTATATAATGAACTGCCGCCGTCTGTCTTTATCTCTAGTCTCAATGGCTGCGCTTTCGTTATTGGGATCTCAAAAAGCGTGTGTTGCCGAAGATCCTCAAAAGCCTCCTACGGCGATTACGGACACTACTGGCATTGCACATGACAAACTGTTTGATTTCTTGTTGGCATCGCAGGCCATTAAAGAACACCGATATTGTGTTGTCGTCCGAGGCAATCGCACAGTCATCAGGTCAGAGGGACCAGCTGAAACAGAACTGATCCGAATCCTTGCCTCTGATCCAAAGCGAAAGCTACGTCTAGATGCTTCGGCATTGGTTGAGAACCCATTAGGAAGACGCTCTGAAGCCTGGGCCCAGCTGTTAACAGTTGGAACTCATAGCATTTACAGGGGCGGGTCGCCGAACGGGAAATTTGACGAAAAGAAGTTTTCCGACGCGACTGATGAAGACGACATTCCTAGAATGTCTGTTCGAATAATAGATCCGTTCGAAGACGCTGTGTTAATGGCACACGAAATTGGAGTCTGGGGGAGGAGGCAAATGAATGTGCCAGAAAAATTGTTTGTTCATGGATTATTGGAGTTCACGAGCGCGAAGTTTTCTAAAGAGGGAGACATTGAGACGGCGTGGCGAAACGTTCCTGGTAAGCCAGAGCTAAGAGTCGACTTATTGTTGTCCAAGAAAAGTGGGTATATGCCTACGCGAGTGAGATTTACCGAGATCCGGGCCGGCAAACCCACACTAACGAGCGATTCGATGACATATTGGGAGAAGGTCGGAGACCGTTGGCTTCCTGTCAAGAGAATAGCGACATCACTTTCCGGAAAAACTGAAACGCACTATGAACTTAATTACAGATGGAAGCTGGAGGATTCTATGCCGGACGGTACGCTCGATGCAGAGCTAGCCGACTGGCGAGAGCCGATCAGGGTTCTATTTGACGAAGATTGGGTGCGTCCAGGCCGTGGTATTATTCGCTTACCTGAGGAACTACAAACGCCTTCTTTTCCTTGATTCTATTGGTGCACACTGTCAAACGACGTTTCTTAAGTCTTCTCTACTCTAGGCGGTCATCAACATGAACAGAGCAATTGTGTCAGTGGTCTGCGTCTTATGTGTAATTACGGTACATAAGGCATTCGGACAGTTTGAATGTGTTGTTTTCACTCAGACTACAGGTTCCTGCTCCGTCACACATCCAAATCCAGAACCGGAGTGCGAGGAGGTAGTTTGCGACCCTCAGGTAGGCTGCGACCCAAATTGGTTCCGACGCGTGGAGGAAGAGGATTATTACAAAACGTGGGATGCCTATAGACTCGCGGTCGGCACTGAATCCGGATATAATTTCGAAGAGAATTCGGGCCAAGAATTCCATTGTATCGTAGAAGGCGATTGTGACTGCGTGTTGCGTTTGGGAACGATGACACATTACTGCATAGAGGTGAACAGTTACCATCCTCATACGTACGAGCGGTTTACACCTAATATTAACGATCCTTGTCCGGATGAATGAATTCTGAGAACCGAAGAGAAGGGCATATGCGTTCGGAAGGTTGCTGCCTCGCTTGAACCTAGAAAGCCATGACTGAAAGACATTCTTCTCGGCTGCTGAATGGGCAGACGCCATTCGCAGGCAGCTAGTCAAGTTAGCGACGCGTCTGGTAGATCGCTGCCAGACACGTGGCGAGCCGACGATGTCCACAGTTGGATTAGTGCGGCGAGGGCCGGGCGTGAGTTTTGGTGATGTCGGTTTGTATGGTTCGGGTTCTTTCGGGGTCAGGTGGTTGCGGTGGTACCGAAGCATCCAGACTTCGGCTTCGTTGGATTGGCTTGTTAATAGCGAAGCGGCATCGCGATGTGATCTGAAAGCGTTAGCAAGCAGTCCACGCTCGGGCGGTACGCCAGCATGCGAAGCTTCAGTTGCCGGGCACCGCGGATCACCTGGGCAGGGACCAGCATCAGTGAATTCAGATACGTCGAGAACTCCATCCAGATCACTCGGCGACGCACCGCCTCACGGACCTTACGTTGGTTCGCGTTGCCTTTAACACGAACCATCATCCCGCTCCAAACTTTCAATGTCCAAGCCAGCGATGCGATCACCATGTAAGCCCAATTGCTTTCCAAGTTATCCAGCGGAGCGGCCAAGGCATGGCACGCCTTACCTTGACTGATCGTGTTCTCTTGGTTGCACCGTTTGTTACCACCACGAACCACTTCACGAGCAGGAAGTTCAACGACCGATTCGTTGGTGATATAAAAGAAGAACTTCTCCTTATCGAACAACAAACATTGCCCCCGAGTCACATCAATTTCTTTGCGAACGACGACCATTCGGTAAGCCCGGTCACATTTTCCGGGTCGATACTCGAATTCGGCGTAACTTTCGCGGCGAAGAATTTGGTTCTCGTAACCGTTTTCGATAACGATCTGTTCTTTGTAGTTGGGCCGCTTGGCCCGTGGTGCAGTGGACTGCGGCTTTTCACGCACAAGCGGTTTCCAAGCTGATTCTTGCAGCGAATCAGCGAGTTCGGTTAACTTCTTGTTGGCGTCAAAACCCAATACGAAGCGAATGCCGTCGTCGTCCCAGCGATCCAAGTGCTCCGTCGATGAGAAGTCGGTGTCGCCACGCAGTGTAATTTTCTTAAAGCCCGCTTTTTCTCGCCATAAGTTTCGACCATTGTTCCATCGG
>Ga0105050_10009655_pt1 | contig 10762 bp, 15 predicted proteins | sample FRY01_FD_78088 | JGI IMG/M metagenome (GOLD analysis project Ga0105050, IMG submission 78088) | Freshwater microbial communities from Lake Fryxell liftoff mats and glacier meltwater in Antarctica - FRY-01 | ecosystem: Environmental > Aquatic > Freshwater > Ice > Glacier meltwater ... | reverse complement strand
ACCTCCCAACTAACTGACATCTGGAATAAAGCTAATATCGCTGGTAAAAAGCCCGTTGGTTTTATGATACCGCCAAGTAAAGATACTGCTTTTATTTCTAAACAAGACGAACGAGCTATTATGGAAGCTGAGTTTATCAGGACTAGCGAACCTACAGCAGATATTATTGACTTTATAAAAGAGAGTGGTGGCATGACAGTATCTAAAGATATCGATACTGGACATGGTACGCAAAAAATGGGTGAGGAAATGACACAGCTAATGAAGCAAGCGCCTTATCTATTTAAGTCATCAAAGTCAGGAGCTATGGATGCTCAGGAGATGATACAGTCACTGCAAGATGCTGGATATAAAATTACCGATGAAGTTGGTCTTGCCGAGGCTATTAAAAAAGCACAGACAAGACGCGCCGAGGCTAAATTGCAGGTAAGTATAGCTAAGGATATATCAAGGGTTATTGATTTATCAGAGACAGTTATCCCACCGGCGTTTCAGAAATATATTAAACCTAGTGGCAGTGAGACTCAGGCCAGTATGAAGTTATTTGAGTCGGAGGTTAGGAGTCTGCCTGAATTTATAAAGAAACACGTTATTGATGTTGAAGTACCGCCGGCTTCTAGAGTTAGTCGCGCCTTTGGTTTACTGGGCAACAAAGCCACCACAGCCGCTCTATTTGATGATATTTACGGATCATGGGTGGCTAATGGGGTAAAAGCTATTATTGAGCCGTACGGTGGCGCATTCACAATTGGCACAAACTCTATGCGTTCGGCATTTACTTCCGGACTTAAGGAATATCACGCTAATATTTATGATTCTGAGAAGTGGCATATTATTGATGCTATAAAAAGTGGCAAGCTAGAATATATCCAAAAGCATATTGCTAGTACGCTCAAGGATATGACTGACATCACCTTGCGTATTGCCAAGCAGTCTGATCCGGTGGTGCATGGTGTACTACAAAAATTCTTTACCCAAAATCCTAAAAGCTATATTGGCAGTAATGCGTTTGTCGATTATATGGTGCGTAGCGGAGTCAATGCTAAGGTTAAAAATTATAAAGAATATTATAATAGTTATAGTAAATTATTCAACGCTGTCTATACTGAAATGTCTAATGTTCAGGTCACTAATCTTGAGACAGCGGTTATTAGGGCGGTTTTAGAAAAGACCGGCGTATTTTCTCAAGCCTCGCAAAAACTTATCAGCAGTGAAGGATTTCAGAGTATTGAAAAATCTATTTATGATAAGTACGGTATGATTGATGGACTTAATGACATTGCCAATACATTCAAAATAGCCGAAGAGAATGGCACAGAAGTGTTTATTTATGGCCCACAAAAAGACGGTACGGATTTTATTAATGAGTTAAAAAAGAATATCCAATATAGTCCGGCTGAACTTGGTATATATTCTGATCCGCCTTACATAAAATCAGCCAAAGTCTATAAGCAAAAATCAAAGGGGACTGAACTTGATAAATATGCCAGTGGTAAATCATTTGTAGAATCACACAAGGCTATCTTTGATTGGGAAAATCAAGGTGCCAAAGTCGCCTTTACTAACGATATTGAGCCTGAATATATTTCTGAGGTGGTAAATAGTATGCGGAATGGTCCGGCTAAGATACACGCTTATCGTGAAAACAACACACCTACCAGCCTTATCGTTTCCGAAGATACTTTTTTAACTGCTGATGACTACTTCGCTATCGGCAAGGATGGTTACTCTCGCCTTGATAAATGGCAAGACCTTGAATATCTATCTAAAGCTATACGCAATTCCGGCTATACCGACAAAACCCTTGTAAGGTTGCGTGGCCATGGCGTATCAAAAGAAGTTATTGATAGTTTAATAATTGAAGATAAATATTTCAAAGATTTAATAAAAGTCAAAGTTGAACAAAACGGCGAGATCAGCACCATGATATCTAGACAAGCTTTAGATTATATTAGAAAAACCAATAAAATAACAAGTGAAGATGCTGAGTGGATAACCCTTACTAGGTGGGATAAAGTAAAATCAAATTTAGGAGATTCTATGCAAATGGTGGAAAGTGGTTTTCGTTTTTTCCGTAGAATGGGCGAGGGATATAAAAATCTTATCTTTGATCCTATTAGATTAGCAGAAAGACAGGCAACTAAAGAGGCTGAAAAATTACATAGTAGATTGAATTCTGTCTGGGATTTGAATAAAAAAGAGGCAAAAGAGTTGTTTGCTTATACTGCTAGTCAGCAAGGTATTAATATCGGATCCAAACCGTTCAATGAATTACCGCCCAACATACAGACAGCTTATAATGATATTCGTTTTATAATGAACGAGTCTCGGCAAAGATTGGTTGATGTTGGTAAAAAGAACGGCCGAGATATTGGTTTTATTAAAAACTATACCCCACTATATACCGACGACAACATAAAGTTTATTAATCAGGGTAATGTTTACGATTTTATTGGTAAGGATCCTAGATTTGCATCTATTAAAGAGCGTAAGTTTAACAAAGACCCTAGAATTTATAACTCAGATTATCGTAAAGTTATGAAAGCTTGGATTAATGGCCATTCACGTTATGTTAATATTGGCAGTCGTAGTTTAGCTTCTAAATATTTATTAGAAAGCAAGGAACTAAGAATGATTGCCGGTCCTGATGCTCAAAAAAAGATGTTAGAGTTTTATAAGGAGTCTATTTCCCCGACAGTTCCTAAAAAAGGTTTTCCTCTGGTAGCTAGATTTTTTAGATCATTAACTTCCATTGCTATCTTAGGACTTAAATATGGAGTTATCGCTAAACAATTCTTGAATGTATTTGATGCCCGGGTGGTTGTTAAAACTAAATATTTGTTAAAAGCTATTAGCAAAGTCGGTGGCAATTCACTTACGGCCAATACCGCACGGTTCACTGGATCTGTTTTGGAGCGTCATTTAGGCTATGAGATAATGGATTTGACTAATATTGCTGTTAAATTCTTTTCTGCGCCCGCTCGCTATACTGACAAATTAACCGCCAGGATAGTTCATATTGGCGTCATGGAACAGCAACTAGCTAGACATAAAGCAAACGGTTATCGCTTAACGCCAAAGATTTATAAGAAAATGGTTAGATTCGCCGATGATATGGTTGATGCTATCATGGGTAGTGCATCTAATCTGGAAAAGCCGGCTGTTTATCGCTCAGAAACTGGCAAACAATTATTAATGTTTACCTCTCAGCTTAACTCTAAGATGCAGTTTCATTTGACTGACATTTATCGTGATCAGAATATAATTGAATTTTCTAGGTTCAAAGATGGAACGTGGAGAGCTAGAAGTAAAAGAGATAGAGATTTTATTAGACTATTATCTAGATCACTCACTTCTCTATTAATATCCGGGTTTGTTGAACAGCTTATTACTAAGCTTTATTGGGATGACGAAGAAGAGATTGCTATTGATACCCTAACGCAGGTAATCAATAATATACCAGGTCTTGGTTCAGTCTTGTTTGCTTTATTATCTGATCGTGAATGGCAGCCAATGTCAGTTATTGGTAATATCTCAGAACTTATAAAATCAATAGCCAAGGGTGATCCTATTGATGTTGCTTGGAAAACTTCACGAATAGTTGGTTTTTCTGATCAATTACAGAATATTATTGAGGGTGTTGGTGTTATAAATGACTATGGAGTTTATAATAAAAGTGGCGAGCTTTTATTTCTAGTTATCGATCCTTTGGAACAGGCGCGTACCTTAATCAAGGGTAAATGGGGATCTAAGGCGGCCAGTGAATATTTCAAAGAAAAAGAATACTCTAAGGAGTCAGAGTCTGCTTATAAAGATATAGTTAAATTACTAAAAGCTGGCGACTCAGTCGGTGCGCAGTCTATAGTTGATTCTCTTACCTATGAACAATACGAGGAGTATAAAAAGATATTAAAAAGGGAGGAAAAGCCAACGGTTACCGGTAAAACTGTTATGAAAAAATATCAGGAAATAAAATCGTTATTAAAATCTGGTAATGAAACTGAAGCCACTGATTTACTCTATAGTCTTACCGAAGAGGAATATAAAATATACGAAAAAATACTTGAGAAAGACTCTTAACAATAGGTAACTACCCATTTGAATAAAGAGATATGTGGTTCATCGAGGAAATATAAAATTACCAATCCTACAGCTATTCCTATAGCTATTAAATAAATTTTCTCCGCTGTTTCTATAGACATATATTTACTATAATAATTATAAATAATCCTGTTGCTATTACCATGCCAATCAGAGTGAATAGGTAACTCTGTTTGGTTTTTTTTATTAGTGGGCCAAGTAACATATATTTATTTTAATTATAATTTTATAAATTTAGCATAAGGATCCTGGCACGCTGGACACATCATTTGCTTTGGATGATTTTTCTTGCGGTATTTGCCTTTCCTGCTTGCGCCTGGCCGGCGTATCTCTCGCACATAGCCGCAATAATGTTTGTAATACTCTGCCATATTTTAGTGTATTAATGTTCAATAGATTTTAATTCTCTTTTTATTATTTTATAATAACTGTTTAAGCTACCTACCCATAGTTTTTTTTCTCTACATAATCTCCTGAATGTTTTTCTTGTGGGTTCGTGTCCATGATTTATTTTAGTTAAACACTTCCTGCAGATAATCTTGTATCCTCTTTTCCTGTATAGCAATACTTTTAATGGCAGTCTTATTTCCGCTAAACAAAGGTCGCATAAATCTACTACCGTTGTTTTTTCGTTATAAGATTTTTTTGTTTCGTAGTTGTATTTATACATATTTTAATTTATTAATATCCATCCAAACCAATCGCCGGTTAGGTGGTGGTAAGTTAATGAACCTACACTTAACCCCATGATTAATAATCCTAGCAATTGCAATGTTAGTTTAATAACATATTCTTTTGGAGTCATTGGATCTAGATTATACATATTTTTTTATTATTTTATTTATATCATCAACGCTTCTGACCACTATATATTCATATCCTAACTTACCAATTACCTCAGCAAACTCTTTTTGTTTGTCGCTAAGTTTTCCGGTTTCGGATTTTACTTCACAAAATATACAAGCTTGTGCGTATGGAAACCATATTATAATATCGCTTATCCCTGGTCTACTAAATCTGAAAAATCTACTCTTTGTCTGCCCTTGTTTATTGGTATAGCTAGATGCTACCGCCCCAGTGTTATTGCGCATGTAGTAAAGTTTACCCATATTTTCATACATGGCTAGCAGGTTGCATATTGCTGTTACTATCCCTGATTCTTGTGTCATATAATTATTTTACAGTGATTTCTTTATAAGTTTTTTCTGATTTCTAATTCCTCGCAATACGTTTGATCTGTTCCTGTTGTATAGCATACCAATTTCATCATCGGTTAGATTGGTGTGTTCTTTAGTCCAATACCAAGCATCGTTCCGGGCTTTCACAAGTCGTAATTTTTTACTCTCACTTATTATTTCCCTTACTGTAATGCCATGTTGTTTGGCTATGTCCGTTCTTATGTCTAGTGCTTTTTTATATATGTTTGTCATATTTAATTTATTAAGTCTAATTCGTAGTCATACAATCCCTGCTCGTTTATCAACTCTGCTAGTGACGGGAAGTCATTCACCTTTGCATAGTTTGATTCTAGTATCTCATTGGTCATCTGGTTCAAGGTTATTTGTAGTGGTATTTCCCTCTGGCCGGCGAAGAATTCTTTGGCCCTGCCCATGTTTATACCAAACCAGGCTTTTTCACTTTCGTTGTCATCGTTTTTAGGCCGATAAATTAAGCCACCAAATCTTACAAGATCACCAAATCTGGCGTAGCAATTCTTATCAAGCATGTGTTTTATGTCGCTGGTTTTGAATTCGTGTACTTTATTTTTACCACACCAGCAATACACGTGATATAACACATCTATTAATTCGTTGAACAGAGTAACCTTGCGATCCTGTATGCTTGAATGGCATAGTGGGCATTGCCCTAGTCTATTTCTGACTACTGAGCTGATGATCAGTCTACCGCGCCAGGCTTCGACTACGCGCATATCACGTTTTTCATCTATCATTATAAATGGGTCTAGTAAGTCTGTTTGTGTCATATGATTTTATACTATTCTTTATGATTTTTGACTTGTACTAGTGTTGTTACTGATTGAGCGATTAGCCATAGTGCAAGTATCATAACCCACCCGGCTATCGCTTCAGCATCCTCAACGTAAGAACTCCAATCTATTACGTAGAATGCCATTATTCCTAAGGCGGCTATTACTAGCCCGATGATTGATAAAATTTTTAATGTTTTCATAAATTTATTATTACTTAGTTAATTAGTTCTGCTTTTATATTTATCAGTCCTAGTTTTAGATCCGCTATTAGTCCGAATGCTTCTGACGATAAATCTACTATCCTATCCGGGTGGATGTCAGGATCGGGACCGAAGTCCGTAACATAGCAAATTACTGATTGTCCATTTTCTATATTGGTAACTCTTAGATATGAGTAGCGAGGGAAGTCCCTAGTGGCGCAAACCCGGTGTCCGACAGAAGACCAGCCAGATGGCAATATGTAGTCATAATAGCTACCAACGCCCTCAATAGCTGGATTTGTGGCTTCAGATTCGGGCTTTACAGGCGATTCTAGTCTTGAGGTGTCTACTTGTGCCATATCTCTGACATTCAGTTCAATCTCGGCAATTGCTGGCGCATAGGTTATCCCAATGGACGCAAGTCCTATCATCCAGACTATTATTATAATTTTCATATTTTATTTTTCTATTATTGGTCTGTAAGCTACTGACTTTGTTTCATCGACCTTTAGTTCTATCCCGTCTGGCCACCCGCCTTGCAGTTTGCCGGCGCGTAAGTCCTTATCAAAATTTTTCTTAATTCTGGGATCGGTGTCTAGATAAAGAACTATGTTATTTTCTTTTAGATATTCCATTACCTTTTCCTCATCGTACTCATATTTCTTGGTTGTCTTAAATGATAGCACTCCGTAATTGTTTTTGTAGCTTTCCGTTTCCATTTCAACGAGTAGGTTTTTTATGGTTTCCTTTAGCTCAATTTCTCTCTGGTCTATGTGTTCCCTCACCTCTCGGATCTCGTTTAGTTCAATTGTTGCCTTGTCTAAGGCTTCGTATTGGATGTTTGTTTTGTGTTTCATATATATTTATATTAAAAAGGTATTTCTTCGTTCAACTTATTTATATCAATTTCCTCGTCAACATCTATGGTTGGTATGTCATTTTGAGGTTCGTTCTCTGGCGAGTCGTGTTTGGTTTTTTCCCACTTATTCCATTCACCAGTTGGTTCCTCTTGTTTAGCTGGTGCCGAGTTTGTTTTTGGTCTGTTTGGTAGTTTGGTTAAATAGTCAATCACTTCGCCGGCTATTGCTATGGTGTAGGTGTCTTTATTTTTACCTATTTTTTTTAGCAGGTCAGGTGGTACTTCTTTTTGGTATACAAGACTCTCTATGTAGCTTACCTGCTTGTCTGACGCTAGTTTGCTGGATCCATAATTTTGAGCTGGCGCTTTTACGTCTTTATCTACTTTATAAGTATTTGTTATTTGGCTTTGATCCATATCCTCTAAATCTTGGGTATAGAAGTCTGATAGTCCTGATGATCTAAGTACAGCATCTATAAATGCCGATTTTTGAGCCATTTTGAGTGTTTTGTTTGGATCGTTGTCGTTTTTGCTTAACATGCTAGCGCCCCGGCCTTCGCCCATAAATGTGTTGCCTTTTTTTAATGTGCAGATGTATGCCACACAGCCGGTTATATCGCCAAGCATTTCCAAACTTTCATTGCTTTTAGTAAACCTAGCTCGCCATCCGAATATACTGGCTATCTTTTCCGCGCCACCTTTGGCCATTGATTTTTTGTTTTTTATTATATGGTAGTCTTTGCCCTCTACCATTATCTTATTTACTTTTTCTATGAATTCTGATCGTTTTTCTAGGTAGCCGTCTATATTAAACTCTTTTTCAATAATGAGTTCGTTTTTGTTTTCTTGGACAACTATGTCCTTGTTTTCTTGTTTCATATGTTTATGCTAATTTAATTATTAATGCTTTTTCATCCTGGCATAGCCGGCATTTCACCGTAGACGGATTGTATCCAAAGAACGCCAGGTTAGGCTCGGTTATCTTGCCACTGCATTTTACGCATCCCATTCCTAGTAGCCGGGCGTAATTTATGATCTCTGAATATCTGCCTGACTCTCTGAATGCCGTTTTAAGGTTTCTGTATGGGAATGCCTCTAGTACCTTTTTTTCTGCATCCAGGTTAATTTCAATTTGCTGGTTTTGGTTCATAATATCACCTCACTTTCTGTTTTAGGTATTGCTATTAGGCATGACCCGCATGGGTTGCTCACCTCATACCCGGTATATTTGCCATCCTCATATTTTTTATAATAATCTCTATTTCCGCCTACTAGCCAAAAACCAGCTATCCCAAGAGTATTTTTGTCGTCTTCATTGATTGTATCAACTTTTCTAAAATTATCTGCTGTTGGCATAACACAATCCACCATACCGTCAAATGTGCTTTCTTGTTTTACATAAAGATTGCCATTTTTTGCTTCTCTTTTAATAAAACTTTTAATCGTTGCTCTGGTGATTTTTGTCATATAATTTATTTGTTAGTTTGTTAGTGGACTAATACGGGCCGGTCATATACAGAATGTCCGCTTGCTTGCTGGTCTGGTCATAGCTATTTACCTATGTCCGCTAGGTTGGTTTAGAGTTTGTTTTCATAACCAGCCATGGATCCAGTCCTTTAAGCTTAGGTGTGTTCTGTCCGGTGCCTGCTTACCATTCCCTTTGAATGTACCCTGTTAGTTTGTCCATTTACATTGTTGCATAGCTGTTGCGATAAGTCTAGCCCAAGAAGTGCATAACTTTTGCGTTGTGTTTTTTCTATATAGTGCTATTATGGGATTGTAGATTGTTCTTAATTTATTTATTGTTTACCGACTGGGCGTAGTCAGCCTGGTATACATACCTAAAAAGTATGTCACCGTCTTGTCTTTTCAACTTATGTTGGAAGCGGTTTGGGAATTGCCTATCCCTAGCCGGTAATTAATAAATTAATACCTTGTCAGCTGAGTCCTTTTGGGATTTAGTAACCACGTTGCATGAGCGTGGGGAAACAGCTAGACAGGCAGGTAGTAAGTGAAACTGCCTCTTAGCTGATAAGGTATTAATAAGAATAGTGGATAGCTAGACTTGTATAGCCGGGTAGGTATGGTACTATAAAAATATGGAAAATATTATAAAACAATTTGATAATTATTGTACAAGAGGGATTGCTCATGCGCCTAATAAGCGCACAGGTTTTTATAATTCCTGTCCATTGGGCAATCCCTTTTGTATTGGAATTATTATATGAGAGAAATTTATTATTTCCAACACGACTATAATCCCACTAATGATCCAAAGGTTATTTGTCTTTTAGGCAACCATGGTGGACTAGGTTATGGTGTATTTTGGAGGATTATAGAGATGTTACACCAAGAGGAAACACACAAATTACCTAAGAAACTATACATCTATGAAGCAATTGCTAAGCAAATGCTAGCAAGTGCTAAGCAAGTGGAAGCAATAGTTAACGATTGCATAACAAAGTATGAATTACTTATGGGTGATGATAATTTATTTTGGTCAAGTCGGGTAAATATAAATATTGAAAATAGGCGAAGAATAAGCGAAATACGCAGTATTGCTGGTAATAAGGGAGTTGTTGCTAAGCAATTGCTAAGCAAAGCCAAGCAAAGCTTAGCAAAGGAAAGGAAAGGAAAGGAAATTAAAGGAAATAGAATAATATCTATAGTGGATAAATCCGCAGATCCTATAACTGAACATATAAATGAAATAATCAAAATCTTTTATGATATGGTAAATCCTAATATCAATTATGGGAATAAGACATTGCGAACAGCGGCCGAGTGGCTTATTAATAAGTATGGGTTTGATAGGGTTTCAAAGATTGCTGTCTATGCCTGCTCGGTCCAGGGCCAGAAATATGCACCAACGATTACTACGCCTTATCAGCTTAAAGAGAAAATGGCCGAACTTAAAATTTATAAAGACAAAGAAAAGCCTAATATTACTATTATTGAATAATTTATGGATAATTATATATTAAAAATAATGGACGGAAACTCTTTTACTATCACTCACGATGAATTTCAACAAATTGGTCGGGTAAAAACTGGTATGGTATTTATAAAGTCTTGTAATTCTATGGTTAATATATCCTCAGTATCTAGTATTATTCCTGAGGAAAATATTAAAAACAAAAACCAGCAATATGGTGTACTCCACGACGGCACAAAAGTTCGCATGCACTATGGGTCTTGGATTTTAGATGATGGCTTTATACCAGATGATCGTGGCAACTATAATCCAGTAAGACTTAGCCGAACTTACTACCCGGAAATTGCACTAGATAAAGTTTTTTCTACTGAGCAATACGAAAAAATAAAACACTTACCACTGGAAGAGCGGAAAAAGCTTGTTTGTGGTGAACAGCTTGCTCGACTGGAAAGTAAGCCGACTAGTATTAAAGAAATCTCCGAGAAATTAGGTTATGAAGTAGAAATTATTAATAAATAAATAAAAAAGAGTAATGGTGGAGTATTTAATAATTAAATAAATATATGAAATACAAATTCCTTAATAAAGGAAACAAATCAAATTCAGGAAATCATAAATGGGTTAAAGGAAAGTGGTATAAGTTTGATGATAAATTAGATATGTGTAAAGCAGGATTT
>Ga0105050_10009653_pt1 | contig 10765 bp, 10 predicted proteins | sample FRY01_FD_78088 | JGI IMG/M metagenome (GOLD analysis project Ga0105050, IMG submission 78088) | Freshwater microbial communities from Lake Fryxell liftoff mats and glacier meltwater in Antarctica - FRY-01 | ecosystem: Environmental > Aquatic > Freshwater > Ice > Glacier meltwater ... | reverse complement strand
GCCAAGTATTCTTATCTCCAATTTGGCGTCATCGTGCCCTATATCGCCTTAGGTCCGACCATCGTCTCCGGCGTGATTACCTTAGGCGTAATGCAGCAAATCGTGCGCGCTTTTGGCCGTGTTGAATCCTCGTTCCAGTTTCTGGTACGTAGCTGGTCAACGATTGTGGAATTAATCTCTGTCTACAAACGTCTGCGCGCTTTCGAAGCCGAAATCGGCACCTTGCCAGACCCTGTGGTCGCAGAGGCCTGAATGTCTGCATCGCCTGCCGTACACATCGATCCTAAAAAGCTCTTGCACAGCAAGTGGACGGCAGCCGTACCGCGCAATAAGGAAAAACACTTTATCGTCACGAAACTGATTGAACCTGAACTGCCGGCAACGCAGATTGCATTGATCGAGCTCGAAGCCGTGCACTCGCGCAGGGTGTTGAGCCTGCCGTGGCGCGAGCTGAAAGATCGGCAGCACTGGCTACAAGGCTGGGTCTGAAAGGCACAGCGTTATTTGATGCCATAGCCGTCATTGAGGGTAGCGAGAAAGGTGACGAGGTCATCAATCTCCTGATCAGACAACGCCGGCTTGTCACCTGGCTTTAAGCCATACGGTGCTTCGTCACGGTTGACGTTGCCGTGATAAGCCAGCGGCAGATCATCAATTTTTTTGACCCGGCCTCCGGCTGCCGCCGGATACCATTTTGCAGGATGGGTGTCGCGCTGAACATAGAACGCCACCGCTTCACGCAAGCTTTTGAATTGCCCGTTGTGAAAAAAAACCTGACGCGTTGCCACATTACGCAAAGTGGGTACTTTGAATTTGCCGCACTCGGCTGCCTGGGAAAATTTGCCGCCACGGCCTGACTGGCACAGACCGAGGTCGACATGTGCTGCATCGACATTGGCCGCAATAGCGGCATTACGCGGCACCCCCAAGCTGTCGTACGTAAAGTCGGTAAATAGCGGCGGCGCGCCATCGTCGCCTTTGGCACTGGGGTGGCAGGCCGCACAGTTGCCTTTGGCTTCTTCATTAAACAGATTGAGTCCACGCGCCTCGGCTACAGTGAGTTGGACCTTGCCCGCGAGATACAGATCGTACCGGGAATCAAAGGGCGCAAACTCTGGCGCCAACAGCTGATACTGCTGCAGCGCCAGGGCCATTGTGTTGAAGGCGCCATTGACGTCGTCGAGACTGCCTTTGCCAAACACAGTAATAAACTGCGCCGCATAGGGCGCACGCCGCAATTTTTCAACCACGGCAGCGCGCGTGATATTGGCCATTTCATTGGCCGCCAAAAGCGGCCGTTCGGACTGCTCTGCCAGCGTGGCGGCGCTCCCATCCTGGTTAAATCCACCGGAGCTCGTGCCCGCTTCATCCATCGATAAAGCCGGGGTGCGCGCCAGATAACGGAGCGACGGCACGGCACGCGTGCCCGGCTGGTCCATTGCCGGTCCGCCTAGCTGCACAGCCAGCGCATTCGGCTGCGCATGGGCATGCAGGGGCGAGTGACAGCTAGCGCAAGATTGAAGACCCGAAGCTGACAGCGTGGCATCATGAAAAATCAGACGGCCCAGAGCGACTTCAGGCGTGGCATCCATCGCTACTGGCTGCGATCTGTCTGTTTGCTTATCTGCTTCGTTACTACAAGCGGTCAGGATAAAGAAACCCGCCAGAAGCACAGATTTTGCCAGACGAACGCTGCCTGGGGCAGTCATCGTATTAGGCAGCTTCATCAATTCGGTATCGCCTTGTTGTGTGCGCGTTAAAACCTGCCGCAATAAAATTAGCCGCCAAAAATGAGGTAAAGGCGACGAAGTCTTGATTTTAGCAAAGCTTTACGGACAGTATCTGAGCGTTTATCGACTTGTAAATAGGGGGTCCGGAAATGCATGCCATTCGCATACGTTATACTGTTGACGGACTTAGTCTGCTGTCGCTACGCTGGCTTTATTCTCCCCAGCGCTGAACCAAACTTTTTCATTTTTCGCGGTGACCAATGGATACCGTACCCTTGTGGGTGCAATTAAGCGCACTCCTTGCTCTGATTTCTTTATCGGCTTTTTTCTCGATTTCCGAGACCGCGTTGATGGCCTTGAACCGTCACCGGGTCAAGCATCTGGCGCGGCGCGGGTCATCGCTTGCGCAAATCACGCTGTGGCTGCTAGACCGCACCGACCGGGTACTGTCACTCATCCTGATCGCCAATACGCTGCTCAACGCGCTACTTACCGGCATGGTCACGGCGCTTGCCATCAGCGCCTTTGGCAACAATGAACGGGTCATCACGATTGCCACGGGCTTCGTCGCTTTCTTGCTCATTATTTTTGCTGAAATCACGCCAAAGGTGATTGGCGCAACCTACCCTGAGCGCATCGCTTTACCGGCATCGTTTGTCATCAAGCCACTCATGCGCGTCGGCACGCCTCTCATCTGGTTTGTTAATCTGTTCGTGCGGGCACTGTTAAAGCTTCTTCGCATCAAGACCGGAGCCGGTGCACGCGACCAGCGACTGTCTCCCGAAGAATTGCGCTCCATGGTACTCGAGAGCGGCAACTTCATACCTGTCAAGCACAAGAGTATCTTGTTAAACCTGTTTGATCTGGAACGCGTCACGGTAGAAGACGTCATGACGCCGCGTGCGCAAATCGAAGCGCTCAACCTTTCCGTGCCTGTCGAAGAAATCAAAAATCAGCTAGCCACCTGTTATCACAACAAACTGCTGGTGCACGACGGCGAAATTAATCAAATCATCGGCATCCTCCATGTGCGTAAGGCCATGGCCTTGCTCAATGAAGAAGAGGAACTCACGGCTGCGCATTTTCGCGCGCTGCTCAGCACACCTTATTTCATTCCGGCCGACACGGATTTATTCACGCAGCTGCAGTACTTCCAGGAAAACCATGAGCGACTGGGTGTGATCGTTGACGAATATGGTGAAGTGCAAGGGCTCGTCACGCTGGACGATATCATCGAAGAAATGGTCGGGGAATTCACCACCTCGACACCAGGCGCCACCCGTGCCGACCAGTTCGACTGGGACAAAACGGGTAGCTGCCTGCTTGAGGGCAGCATCTCGCTACGGGATGTTAACAAGCGACTCGGTCTGGCTATGCCCCTGAATGGCCCCAAGACCCTAAACGGCCTGCTGCTCGAAATCCTGCAAGACATTCCCGAAGCCAGCACCAGCCTGAAGCTGGCCGACTGTGTGATCGAAATTGTGCAGGTCCAAAACCAGGCAATCAAAACCGTCAAGCTGCATAAGCTGCGCTGAGGCCTGCCTGTTGCGCAGCCACACTGCCTGACCCCGACATTCCCCCTTCCTGACACACTTTCCCACGAGCGGGAAGAGGCAGTGCTTTGCAGTCGGGGCACACGCGAGGATGATCAGGCGTGGTCTGAGCGCTGATGTGATCGACCATTTTTAATTGACCAGTCGACTTTGTCTATTGGTCAATTTTATTGCTATCCGGCCCTTCACATTCCCTAAGGCTCCATGTCGGCACATTCTGCGTTTACCTCTTCACCGTCGGCCTCTGGCTTGCCGCATGCCCTGCTACAAGCCGGTCTCTTAAACACGGCGCAGTTAGACAGCTTGCAACGGCGTTGCACAACTGAAAAAATTCCCTTTGCTGAAGCAATCGTCAGCAGCGGCTTGATGGAGGGGTTGGCGCTGGCCCATTTTTGCTCGCAGACCTTTGCCTGTCCGTTAGTGGACGTGTCAGCGTTAAACCTGCAAACGCTGCCGGACAAAATCATTGATGCACGTTTGATACAGAGCCACCAGGTGGTGGTCTTATCAAAGCGCGGTAAGCGTCTGACCGTTGGCATGGCCGATCCGACGCAGACGCAGGCGCTGGATCAGATCAAATTTCAGACCGGCCTGTTCATTGAGCCAGTCGTTTTACCCCAGCAGCAGCTCGCAGAACTCGTACGCAGGCTCGGTCAAAGTGCCGAACAAAACCTGTCCGATCTGATCGGCGACGATCTTGACAATATCGCGTTTATCGATGAAGCGGCCACGGTCAGTGACAGCGGCGGCAATGAAATCGATGACGCGCCGGTCGTACGGTTTCTGCAAAAAATCCTCACGGACGCCATCAACATGGGCGCCTCAGACCTGCATTTCGAACCCTTTGAAAAGTTTTACCGGATACGCTTTCGCGTCGACGGCATATTGCGCGAAATGGCGCAGCCACCGCTTGCCATCAAAGAAAAAATGGCCTCGCGCATCAAGGTCATTTCCCGCCTCGATATTTCTGAAAAGCGGGTACCCCAGGACGGCCGCATGAAGCTGACTGTCTCTGCCACCCGCACGATCGATTTCCGCGTCTCGACCCTGCCCACGCTGTTTGGGGAAAAAATTGTCATGCGCGTACTCGACGGCAGCCAGGCGCAGGTGGGTATCGATGCACTCGGTTATGAGCCAGAGCAAAAAGCCACGCTGCTCGCAGCGATCCACCGTCCCTATGGCATGGTGCTAGTGACCGGGCCTACCGGCTCGGGAAAAACCGTCTCGCTTTACACCTGCTTAAACCTGCTCAACCAGCCCGGCATCAACATTGCCACCGCTGAAGACCCGGCCGAAATTAATCTGCCCGGCGTCAATCAGGTCAACATCAATGAGCGTGCCGGCCTGACTTTTCCGGTTGCGCTGAAAGCCTTTCTGCGACAAGACCCCGACATCATCATGGTGGGCGAGTTCCGTGATCTTGAGACCGCCGACATCGCTATCAAGGCCGCGCAAACCGGCCATATGGTGTTTTCGACCCTGCATACCAATGATGCGCCCGGCACCCTGACCAGACTGATGAACATGGGGGTCGCGCCATTTAATATTGCGTCCGCCGTGCAGTTAATCACGGCGCAAAGGCTGACGCGCCGCTTATGCAGCTGCAAGCAGCCCGCTGTGTTGCCACCAGAAGCCCTGCTTGAAGCCGGTTTTCATGAAGCCGATCTCGATGGAAGCTGGACCCTTTTCGGCCCGGCAGGTTGTGAAATCTGTAGCGGCAGCGGCTACAAAGGCCGGGTCGGTGTCTATCAGGTCATGCCCGTGTCGGACGCCATGCAAAAAATCATTCTCACCCAGGGCAACGCTATCGATCTTGAATTGCAGGGTCGCCGCGATGGGGTCAAGACCTTGCGCGAATCTGGCCTGATGAAAGTCAGGCAAGGGCTGACCAGTCTGGAAGAAATTCTTGGCTGTACCAACGCCTGATCCAAGATTCAAACGCGCATTCACCAAAAGGGCAATTCATGGCAACGGCATTATCGACGCGCACAGACAATGAGTCTGTATTTGTATGGAAAGGCAAAGACAAGAGCGGCCGCCCGATGCAAGGTGAGCTGCGTGCCCACAGCGCGGCGGCTGCCAGCGCCACATTGCGGCGTCAGGGGCTTGTGGTCACGCAGGTCAAAAAGAAGCAGCTGACCCGCGCCAAAAGGGTCAGCGAAAAAGACTTGTGCATGTTCACGCGCCAGCTGGCCACGATGTTAAAAGCGGGGGTGCCGCTATTGCAGAGCTTTGATATCGTTGCGCGCGGCCATGAAAATCCGGCGGTGACCAGGCTGCTACTCGATATCCGTGCTGAAGTCGAGACTGGCACCAGCCTGAATCAGGCATTCCGTAAATACCCGCAGTATTTTGATGCCTTGTTTTGCAACCTCGTTGGCGCCGGTGAGCAGGCCGGCATTCTCGAAGAGCTGCTGGATCGCCTCGCGCTCTACAAGGAAAAAACACTGGCCATCAAGCGCAAAATACGCGCGGCGCTGTTTTATCCCGTGGCGATCATGGTAGTGGCCTTCATCGTCACCACCGTCATCATGGTCTGGGTTGTTCCCGCCTTCAAAGGCATCTTTGCCAGCTTCGGCGCCGAGCTGCCGCTCCCTACCCGCATCGTCATCTGGCTGTCGGATCAGTTCGTCGCGTACTGGTATGGTCTGATTGCCGTCCTCACGGTCAGCGCAACGCTGTTTTTACGCGCCTGGAAAAAGTCAGCCGCCATGCAAGCGGCGGGCGACCGGATATTATTAACGCTGCCTTTATTTGGCCCCCTTGTGAAGAAAGCGGTGATTGCACGCTGGACGCGCACGCTCTCGACCATGTTTGCAGCGGGCGTGCCCTTGGTAGAATCGCTGGCGTCGGTCGGCGGCGCATCAGGCAATGCGGTGTACCATGAGGCCACCCGCAAAATTGCAGCGGCAGTCAGCGGCGGCACGAGTCTGACGATGGCGATGCAACAGGTTCAGGTCTTTCCCTCCATGGTCACGCAAATGGTCGCGATCGGCGAAGAATCCGGCGCGCTCGACCAGATGCTGCGCAAAGTCGCCGAATTCCACGAAGAAGAGGTGGACGCCGGTGTCGCCTCGCTGTCATCCCTGATGGAGCCTTTCATCATGGTGATTCTGGGCGTATTGATAGGGGGACTTGTAATTGCCATGTACATGCCGATATTCAAGCTGGGTTCGGTGGTGTGATGCCCGATGAAGCGGCAATGATGCTGCTGTTTGCTGCACCTGCGAGCCTGGCGGCAGCACTGAGCTGGGCCGCCATCGGACTCGTGGTCGGTAGCTTCCTCAACGTCGTGATCCACCGCTTGCCGCTGATGATGCAACGCGAATCCGAAAACGATATGGCACTCGAAAACAGTGAGCCGCCGCCCCACGCCACCCGTTACAACCTGTTTGTGCCGCGCTCCGCATGCACGGCGTGCGGACATCCACTTCATGCATTAGAAAATATTCCGCTGATAAGCTACCTCTGGCTGCGTGGCCGGTGCCGGCATTGCCGCGCGCCAATCTCGCCGCGCTATCCGGTGGTTGAATCTATCACTGCAGTGCTGTCCGCGCTCGTAGCCTGGCAACTCGGCACCGAGGCCATGGGTCTGGGTGCGCTCGTGTTTCTGTGGATGCTGATTGCCATGAGCTTCATCGACGCCGATACCCAAATACTGCCCGACGACCTGACACTGCCTCTCTTGTGGATGGGCCTCCTGATCAACATTCAAGGCGTGTTTGTACCGCTGGCCGACGCGGTCATTGGTGCTGCCGCCGGCTACCTGACGCTGTGGGTGGTGTACTGGTTGTTCCGGCTGCTGACCGGCAAAGAAGGCATGGGTTATGGCGACTTTAAGTTGCTCGCCGCGCTGGGCGCATGGATGGGCTGGACCATGCTGCCGCTGATTATCTTGCTCTCCTCCGCAGTGGGTGCCGTGGTTGGCGTGTTGATGATCGCTTTTGGCCGTCACCATCGCGACATACCGATCCCGTTTGGTCCGTACCTGGCCGCAGCCGGCCTGGTGGCCATGCTGTTTGGCCAGCCTCTGCTCAACGCCTATCTGGGCAAAGTCTGACCTCCGGCCATGACGATCTCCGAGGGTAAATTTTTAATCGGTCTGACCGGCGGGATAGGCAGCGGCAAATCGCTGGTGGCAGACCTGTTTGGCAAGTTGAACGTGCGCATTATCGATACGGACCAGATCGCCCATAGCCTGACTGCAGCCGATGGTGCGGCCATGCCGGCGATCCGCGCGGCATTTGGCCCGGCTTTTATCACGCCCGATGGTGCGCTGGATCGCACCGCCATGCGGGAAAAAGTATTTGCTGAGCCGGCTGCGCGCGGGCAGCTCGAAGCCATCTTGCATCCCATGATCAATGCGCAGACCCTGAGAGAGGTAAACGCGCCTGATGAAGCCCATCGTTTTGCTTATCTGATGGTTGTGGTGCCGCTGCTGGTTGAATCGGGCCGCTGGAAAGAGCGGGTAGACAGAGTACTGGTGGTGGATTGCAGTGAATCTCTGCAGCAGAAACGGGTCATGCACCGCAACAATTTGCATCAGGCGCAAGTGGCGGCCATGATGGCAACGCAGGCCAGCCGGGCACAACGCCTGGCCGCCGCGGACGATGTGATCGTCAACGAGGACGGCATCGCGCTGTTAGAACAGCAGGTCACCCGTCTGCATGCAGGCTATCTCGCACTTGCGGAACGAAAATCGAAAAAATAGCGCCAAAAACGGGCAAGATGTTTGTAATTTCCTGCAGCTTCGGTCAGAATCACACTCATTAATTTCTGGCCAACTATTTAGGAATGCCACTTTGATTGTTTACGAATACCCTTTCAACGAGCGTATTCGCACCTTGCTGCGGTTGGAAGACCTTTACGAAAAGTTCTGTTTCTTCGCTCAGCAAGATCATCCGCTGCAACACCACGTTGCGCTATCGACTATCTACGAGATGCTCGAAGTAGCGGGTCGCGCCGACCTTAAATCCGACTTGCTGCAAGAACTGGAACGCCAGAAGCAAATGCTGATTGGCTTCAAATCCAATCCCAATGTCGAAGGTGAGCGCTTAAACGCCGTCATTGCGGACGTTGAAAAAGCCAGCAGCGACCTGATAGCCACGCAAGGCAAGACTGGCCAGCATATTCGCGACAATGAATGGTTGATGAGCATACGCGGGCGCACCATCATCCCGGGCGGGGTTTGTGAGTTTGATTTACCCTCTTACCACGCTTGGCAGCAATGGCCTGCAGAGCAACGTCGCGGCGATATTTTTCACTGGTTTGCCCCCCTCAGCCCCTTATTTTCCGCGATCACCATCATCCTGCGCTTGTTGCGGGAATCCGGCCGGGTGTCTCAGATCGTAGCCATTGCCGGCAGCTTTCAGCAAATGCTGCAAGGCCGCAGCTATCAGATGCTGCGCGTGGCGCTCGACGAGAACCTCGGTGCCATTCCCGAGATCTCAGCCAACAAATACGTGTTGTGGATACGTTTCATTTCACAGGGCGGCGACATGAAGTCCAAAGCATTTGATGCTGATGTACCGTTTGAACTGACCTTGTGCAACTTCTGAAGACGCGACACCCGCATGGCTACCACCGTTGATTGCCCAACTTGCGGCAAAAAAGTGGACTGGATCGAAGCAAACAAGTTTCGCCCTTTCTGCTCTGAACGCTGCAAGAAAATTGATTTGGGCGCATGGGCCGAAGAAAAATACGTCATTCCGGGCGCTCTGCCGGTTGACGACGAAGACCCTGATACCGCCTGAAGCCGGTCTGGCTGGTATCCCGCTTTTACCCGTTAATCGCGCTTCAACCGCGCAGTGCAGGGATAGGGCTGACGGGGCTGGTTCATTTGCGCCTGCTCATGCGGCAGCAAATCAAGGCGGCGCATCGCGCTAAATCCCCTGTGAAGCGGAAGCCGCTTGCCCAAAACGTAAGCGGTCCAGCCATTCCAGTAAGGGTATGGTAGCCGGCAAGACCGGCTCCACTGCCACACTGCCTTGCCAGGCCAGTTGCTGGCCTTCGAGGGCAACTGGCTCGCCGGACCAATGACGGCTGATATAAAAATGCAGTCTCACATGGGCATGGGGATACACATGCTCGACACCACACCACGGATCAGCAGCGAGAATGCGCACACCGATTTCTTCTTCAAATTCACGTTTGAGCGCCGCCAAAACAGACTCGCCCTTTTCGACTTTACCGCCCGGGAATTCCCAGTACCCTGCGAACGGCTTGCCTTCGGGGCGGCGCGCGAGCAGTACATCGCCACTGGGCCGCATCAAAATGCCGACAGCCACATCAATAGGCGAGGACGTGAGCGCCGACGGGAGCGCATTATCCGGCATGCGGCCTCAACGCTCGTGACGACCGGCGTAGTCGCGCGCAAACTGCCACGCCACCCGGCCTGAACGGGAACCACGTTGCAGCGCCCAGCGCAAGGCATCAGGCTCAGCATCCCGCAGCTGCGCATCGTCACAGCCAAAATGCTTCAGCCAGGCATGCACGATATCCAGATAATCATCCTGGCGAAACGGGTAGAACGAGACCCACACGCCAAAGCGTTCAGAAAGCGAAATTTTTTCTTCGACGGTTTCACCAGGGTGCAGGTCGCCATCATCGGTATGGGTATAACTGGCGTTATCCGACATGCGCTCAGGCAGCAAGTGACGGCGGTTCGACGTTGCGTAAATCAGCACATTGTCAGACTGCGTGGCAATGCTGCCATCCAGCGCCACTTTCAACGCCTTGTAGCCGCTTTCGCCTTCTTCAAACGACAGATCATCACAAAAAATAATAAAGCGCTCGGGGCGCGCTGCCACTAGCTCGACGATATCGGGCAAATCCACCAGATGGTCCTTGTCGACCTCAATTAAGCGCAAGCCCTGTGGAGCATACTGATTCAGGCAGGCTTTGATAAGCGACGATTTACCGGTGCCGCGCGCGCCCGTCAAGAGCACATTATTGGCGGGCTTATGGCGGACAAATTGCAGCGTATTTTGTTCAATCTGCGCTTTCTGCACAGCGATGTTGCGCAATTCGTCCAGCCGTATCTGCGCCGCCTGGGTCACAGGGTGCAAACGGCCCCGTCCGTCGCGGCCCACGCGCCAGCGAAACGCTTTCGCCGTCCAGTCCACCGCGGTCGGTGCCGGCGGCAACAGAGGCTCCAGCCGGGCGAGCAATGCCTCGGCACGGATCAATAAATTGTCGAGTTCTTTCATGGCGAATCAGGACCGGTAATCTGCATTAATCGTGACATACGCATGCGACAAATCGCAGGTCCAGATCGTCGCATCAGCTTTACCCCGTGCCAGCGTCACCCGCACTGTGATCTCGCTTTGCCGCATGACGCGCTGACCGTCTTCTTCACGGTAGTCGGGGTGACGGCCGCCCTGCTTTGCGACCCACACATCGTCGAGATATAAATCGATCTTGCTGACATCAAGATCATCGACACCCGCATAACCAATCGCCGCAAGTATGCGACCCAGATTC
>Ga0105050_10009649_pt1 | contig 10767 bp, 8 predicted proteins | sample FRY01_FD_78088 | JGI IMG/M metagenome (GOLD analysis project Ga0105050, IMG submission 78088) | Freshwater microbial communities from Lake Fryxell liftoff mats and glacier meltwater in Antarctica - FRY-01 | ecosystem: Environmental > Aquatic > Freshwater > Ice > Glacier meltwater ... | reverse complement strand
GCCGATATGTCCATGTAGTCCCTGTCCGCGCATCACCATGTTTTCGCCAAAATCGATGGTGACATCGATATCGGCAGCCAGCGCTTTGCCCTGTTGGGCTTTGCGCCCGACAATGATGACGTCGTCCGACAACTGTGGCTCGCCGGCGCGGCCCAGATCAATCAGGCCAGCGTCGACGCTTAGCTTGCCGTCAAGGCGTGCGCGGCCGTCAGTAAGGGCAAGCATGGCGGTGCCACTAAGCGTGAGCTTGCGGTCCACACGGTCAAGTACGGTGAAGCGAGCCGCACGCACTTGCAGCATGGCAGCGATTTTTCCAGCCTTGAAGGTAACAGGGCCAGTGGCGGCGATCTCACCGTCGCCGCTCGAAAAACGCAGCTGCCGGATATGCAGCGTGTCATCTGCAAAATCACTCTCCAACACGCCCTGCTGCAAATCGATACCGCTGCCTACAAAATGCACACGCAGCTTTTGCCCGCCAATCTGTCCACGAAACTGGGGGTCGGCCAGCGTGCCTGACACAGCCACATTACCGCGCACACTGCCCGCTGTAATGAGTAGGGGAGACACCACCGGTCCGACCCACACAATCGACGGCAGCGCCATTGTCAGCTCAGCCTGAAGGGGCGACTGCGCATCTGGCAGAAACGCGGTATTGCCTGCCCGGACGGTGCTCGACCCATTCAGTGAGACTACGCCAAGCTGGCTGCCCTCAGCGGCCAGCCGCAGACTCAATCGGCCGTCTCGTACAACCGCGCTCGCCTCAAATTTTTGCAAGCCGAGCGCAAGCGGTGTTTCGCTACGCACGCGTACGTCGCCTGCTGTCCTGCGCAGCGCAATCCGGGCTTCAAGCGTATCGGTGAGGCGCAAATCCCAATCACCGCCCAGCAGTAAATCTGTCGAGGCAACAGGGTGCGCGCCAAAAAATGGAAGCAGGCTCGCGAGTTGCACGCCACTAAAGCTGCCGCGGCCAGTGAGCGCTGCGTCATCGCGGCTGAAGTCATCGAGGCGCACTTGGCCATAGGGTGTGGAGAGCGCCATTGCGCTGATGTGCAGACGTTGTGCTGACAGGACAACTCGCGTATTGCCGTTGAGCTGTACCGGATATTTGCCACCCAGGGTCGCGCTGGTGAGCAAGCCTTGCCACTGTGGCTGCGTCGTCAAATCCGCTAAGCTGCCCTCTGCGGTGAAACGCAGATTCAGTGGCATATCATGCGGCAGATTGCGGATGCGGCCATCGATTTTTGCGGTGATGTCGTGTTGCTGCGCACTGCCATCGACGGTGAGCATGAGCGTATTGATGTGGTGCCCCGCGAGCGCGATGTTGTCGGCCTCGGCCATGATGTGCAAGGGGGCCTCTGCGTCTGGGCTGGCTTGCCACTGTATCTGCAGCGCGGCGATGCGGTCCGCTCGTCTGGCCAGATGTGTCGCCCGAATAGTTGCCGTGACCTGCTTGAACATGAGTGGCTCGCGTGGTGCGAGTATGAAGCGCGCGTCCCCCTTTGCGCTGCCAATCGCCAGGTCGCCGGGCAGGCGTAATTGACTGGCCTGGCCTTGCAACGCCAGCGTTGGGGCAAACAGGGTGCCATTCGCTGTTCCGCTCACCTGCAGGGCGCCACTGAAACCCGCGCCTAATTCAGACAGGCGCGGCGCTTGCAGCGTAAAACGCACGCCTTGCATCGTGCTTTCTTTTGCCAGCAAGCGGCCCTGCAGGCTGAGCGTATTGGCCCCGGCAACGATACGCAGACGGGGAATGTTGAGCTGCTCTGCATCGAATGAAAATTGTCCCTCGGCGCTTAAGTGTTGTCGGTCTATCCGGCTGTCAGTCAAGGTGAACTGCATCTGTAAATGGGCCTGCGGTTGCTGTTGGCCTTGCGCGTCAAAACGGCCGCTTAATATCGTGTCGGGCCAATCAGGGAAATGGCCAAAATCGTGCAAACGCAAGTGTTGAAATTCACCCTGCGCAGAAAAACTTTGCGCGCCGCTCAGATCAAATGTGCCTGCCAGGTTGGCGCTGCCTTTGTTCCGTTCTATGCGTGCATCTGATACGACGAGCCTGGCATTGTCCAGCGTTGCGCTTGCTCTCAGGCGCAGAGGCTGGCTCTGCCAGCTATCGGCATTGTTGACATGGCCAAACGTGAGTGCATCGATCTCAAGTTGATCAAGCTGCAAACGGAAAGGCAGCGCAGGAAAGGGTGGCGGTTTTGTGTCATCTTGCTCAGCCAGACTGAGCTTGACTTGATCTGCCTGCAGCAGAGACAGGTGCACCAGGCCCTCCCGGACTCTGCCTGGCTGCCAGTGCAGGCTGAGCTGCGAGGCCTGCACGATCGTGCCGTCTTTCTCCAGCCGGAGTTCACCGATTGCCAGTGGACCGATCAGCCGGCCCTGTACAGACTGGACGACGATGGCATTGCCCGACCATTGCTGCAGCACCGTGAACGCGGCGCGTGCGCCAGACTCAGTACCGATGAGCCAGAGCGCCAATAGCAGTGCGAAAATAATCAGCGCCGTCACGGCACCGCTCAGCCAGACCAGATACTGCCGCCAACCCCGTCTGTGCTCAGAAGCCATAACCCACCGAAAAATGCAGGCGCGTCTGTCCCGTGTCGTGGCCGCGCGCGATGTCGAGATTGATCGCGCCTATAGGACTTCGCCAGCGCGCGCCTGCGCCGCTACCCTGCTTGAAGCGAAACGCCTGCCACGATGCCGCTGCATTGCCGGCATCAGTAAACACAGCCACGCCCCATTGCGGGGTGATCTGGTAAATCAATTCTGCACTCGCCACTGCCATCACATTGCCACCGACAATCGCCTCGCCAAACGGTACCCCCAGACTGCCAAATGTATAGCCGCGCACGCTCTGGTCGCCGCCGGTGCGAAAGAGCAAATCAGCTGGCGTATCGTTGATATTGGCGCCGACAATCTGCCCGACTTGCGCACGCAATACGCTGGTCCAACGCGGACCGAGCGGCTGCAACCATAAGCCTTGTGCCAGTACCCGCGCAATGGATCTGTCGCTCAGCACGCCACCAAGGCCGGCGGATAATTCGACGCCGACTACCGTGCCACTGCGTGGCGCAACCGGCTGATCGAGCCGGCGTCGCACGTAGCTGTACCCCGCTACGAGTGCTTTGCGGATGGCGATCTCCTGGCCTGGAATAGCGCGCCGGTCCAAAAGTAATGCGGCTGATAGTACGCGCTCATCTTTGCGTGACGGTGTCGACAAGCGTGCCGTGTTGCGAATTTTGTCGACCGTCTCGCCGGTTAATTCAGTGCGTTCATAATTTGTGCCCACGCTGGGTATCCATCCCTGGAGATGGCCGCCCAGCAGACCCTTTTCCAGCGCCGGAAAATAGACCTCTGCGCCAGCCAGTTGGGTCTGACGATCAACACGCAACACCGATTCCAGCCGCCAGTCACGGCGCATGAAATGCCGATCCAGCCACTTAAGCTGGGCCCGCGGACCCGTGTCGGTCGATATACCGAGACCGACACCCAATCGCTTGCGCTCGACTTCACTCACGTCGAGACGCACCGGCACGCTTGCGGCCTTGGCCGGATCAGGGTCGATCATGGCAAACGCTGAACGAAAATACCCTGTGCCAAGTACGCGTGCCTGCAGTTCTGATAAGCGTTCCTGCGAATACGGCTCGCCTTGCCGGATCATGTTCAGGTTCTCAAGCATCTTGCGTGAATAGCGTTCTAAGCCCTGCACCTCAAGCGCCCCAAAACGGAAGGCCGGCCCTGAATCTATCGTGACGGCAAGTTCAGCGCGCCGCGTTTCGGGTGTAATGGCAGCGCGGCTTTGCGTCATTTGGGCGGCGGGATAGTCACGCACCAGCAAGGCGGCAAGCAGATCGTTTTTCGCCGCATCCCATTGTGACTGTCGGAATACTTGCCCCGCTTTGAGCGACCAGCGCGCGCGCAAGTCCGCTATGCGGGTTGCTGCCGCATCATCGTTTGCGATGTGTCCGGTAAATTGAAGATCAGTTTTTGTGACGAGCGTCGGTAGGCCAGGCGCCACGTTGAAGCGGATGATTTTTTGGCTGGCTTGGTCTGCGTTGCTGCTGATAGAGGCTTCGCTGATCTGCGGTGAAAAATAGCCTTCCGTGGCTAGCAAGTCTTTGATCTGGTCAGGGGTCAGACGGATGAGCCGTTGCAACTCATCTGGCGGCGGCTCTGCGTCACGGGTAGCGCGGATGATTTGCAGATTGTCTTCCAGCAGGGGTAAAAATGCGTCCGCTCCTTTCAGCTCGATCAGGACAGATTGCGATGGGTTTGCCATGGCTGCCGGCATAAAAATCCAGAGCAGTGCCAGCAAAATAGATGGGCCAGTGAGAGAGTGAAACCAGTGAGGGCCGGGCATGAGGCTTGGCAGTGGAGAGGCGGCAGAAAGAGGACGGCGGAACGCATGAGCCGGCCTTAAGATTACGCCGGGCAGTATGTTGCAGCTTGATACTAATCAAGTTCAGGGAAGAAATGTGTTGCCGGCTTTAGCCCAACTTAACAAAATGTATGAAGCGGCCTCAGTCCTGTCTTGATCTTTTCGTTATGTCCCCCATAATAAAAACAATAATTGGTTTAATCCTGCATGAGGGAGTCACTGTGCGTAAATTTTTCCTTGCAATATGGCTGGTGGTAAGCGCAAGTCTCAGTGGTTGCGGCTATAACGCCCTGCAATCAACGGATGAGCAGATCAATGCCAGCTGGTCGGAAGTGGTGAACCAATACCAGCGCCGTGCCGATCTCGTACCCAATCTGGTCAATACGGTCAAAGCCTATGCTTCGCATGAAAAGCGCGTACTCACGCAAGTCACTGAGGCACGGGCCCGGGTAGGCTCAGTGCAAGTGACGCCACAAATGCTGGATGATCCTGCCGCGCTGGCGAAATTTCAGGCAGCCCAGGGGCAGCTAAGCGGGGCGCTGTCGCGCTTGCTCGTGGTCAGCGAAAACTATCCCCAACTGAAAGCCGATACCGGCTTTCGTGATTTGCAAGCCCAGCTCGAAGGAACCGAAAACCGCATTACCGTTGCCCGCAACCGCTACATAAAATCGGTGCAAGACTATAACGTGACGGTGCGATCCTTTCCGACTAATCTCACGGCGATGGCATTTGGTTTTTCAGTGAAACCGAACTTCACGGTCGACAATGAAAAAGCGATCGCTACCCCACCGACGGTCGATTTTGGTAATGACACACAATAAGCTAAGTAAAGATCATGCCCTGACGCGGCTTGCCCCTGTCTGGGCACTGCTCGTATTGTTGGCCTGCATGGGGTGGGCCAGTGCGCAAAGTCCTGCTGGCTTAGTGCCTGTGCCGCCGCTGACAGGGCACATCGTTGACCAGACCCAGACTTTCAAGCCCGACCAGCGCGCCATGCTCGAGCAGCAGTTGCGCGAATTTGAATCGCGCAAGGGCAGCCAGCTCGCTGTATTGCTCGTGCCGGACACGCAGCCGGAGACGATTGAACAGTTTGCACTGCGGGTGGCAGAACAATGGAAAATCGGTCGCAAAAACATTGATGATGGTGCCATTCTCGTGATTGCAAAAAACGAGCGTGCGCTGCGTATCGAAGTGGGCTATGGCCTTGAAGGCGCATTAAACGATGCCACTGCCAAACGTATTGTGGAAGAACGTATCGTGCCGCGTTTTAAAGAGGGAGATTTTTACGGTGGCGCAGTCGCCGGTGTCGAGACGATGATGCGCGTGATTGAGGGTGAGTCTTTGCCGGCGCCGTCGGTGGCAGCGGAGGCGTCGGATCGCGGGGTGGCCTTGTTGCCCGTCTTGTTTTTTGCCGCCTTGATGGTGGGAGGCATCGCTCGCGCTCTGATGGGGCGCTTAAAGGGCGCCTTGCTGACCGGTGGGGTGTTGGGCGTGGCAGCGTGGTTGCTGGCAGGCGTAGTCGGTATCGGGGTTCTGGCTGCGGTGGCAGGTTTCGTGCTGACGCTCGCTGGTGGTCGCATGGGCGGCGGCTGGCATGGCCGCGCAGGACACTACGGGGGGTATGGCGGCTCGTCCCGTGGCGGGGGATTTCGCGGTGGTGGCGGCGGTTTTGGTGGCGGCGGTGCGTCGGGGAGGTGGTGACATGCTAAGGCGATTTATGCGCCACTTTTTGGCCAGCTACTGGCAAGTGGACCAATGTTTTCCGCCCCCGGTGCTTGATGCGATCAGGCAAGCGATTGAACAGGCGGAAGTCCGCCAGGGTGGTGAAATTCAGTTTGTCATTGAAGCGGGCTTGAGCCCGGGCCAGTTGCTCCGTCGGCTGACACCGCGTGAGCGTGCCATGGCCTTGTTTTCCGAGCTGCGGGTGTGGGACACCGAAAACAACAACGGTGTGTTGATTTATGTATTGCTAGGGGACCATGCGGTCGAGATTGTGGCGGATCGCGGTGTGCAGCGCCAGCTTGATGTGCACCCCACTAACCCGCAGTGTTGGGCCCCGATCGTGACCGCACTCCAGCATGCCTTTGCGAGCGGCCACTATCAGCTTGGCGCAGTGGCAGCAGTAGACGCGATAGCGGGGGAGTTGCTGGAATTTTTCCCGCCTGATGGCAATGCGAATGCACTACCGAATGAAGTCCGGCTGATTTGAAGACACAGACGCTATCCGGCGAAGCTGTCGCTGTGACGGCTTCGCCGGGACTTGCATGAAAATTCATCGGTCACCCTCAACTGCGCTGCTCAGGCCTCTGTGTTGCCTGACTCTCGCGCGCCGCCGTTGCGATGAGATTGGATTCATAAGCTTGCATCTGGAGTGACAGCTCACGCAGATCCAGACCGGAGTCTCTGACCGCAGGAAACAATTGTTCTTCTTCCGCCTTGATGTGATCCATGATCGCCTCATGCAGCTGCTGTATCAGATCGTCGTAATCGGGTTTGCCCGCTTCCATCGCTTGTAGCTGGCTAATGATCTGCTCAGCGTCATGGTGTTCCTCAATACAGCGTTCAATGAGTGCCGTATCGGTCTCTTGCACGCGAGGATAAAATATCGCCTCTTCGAGTGAAGTATGCATCGTCAGCGCCTCGCAAATTGCCGGCCCCGCTTGCTGCTTGACCTGCTGGTCACGCGTAGTCAAATAGCGGTCAAAGAGCTGTCGGACATAACGATGGTCATGCTCTAGTCCACGGGTCGGATCATCTTCCGGAAAGCTGCCCTGGTTGCGTACTTCGATTGTGTCTTGTGCCATAGTTGTCTCCAATGTCTGATCATGCGACCTTTGGCCGCGTTCTCGAAATTAACGCCCACCCAATTGCATCAACATGGGGCGTCGCCCACAGCGCGTTTGATTCTGAATTGGGCGTAGAATTCCGGCAGACTTCACACAATCCGGAGATAGCATGCACATATTGGGACTGTCAGGCAGCTTACGTAAAGGCTCCCTCAACACAGCGGCACTGCGTGCCTGCCAGGCCATGTTGCCGGCTGGCGCTACGATGGAGATCGCTGATCTAGCGGACATACCGCTTTATAACGAAGATGTGCGCCAGCAAGGCTTCCCGCCTGCCGTGCAACTGTTGCGAGAAAAAATTGCCGCTGCCGACGCGGTGGTCATCGCTTCGCCTGAATATAACTATTCGATCCCAGGTGTTCTTAAAAACGCTATTGACTGGGCTTCCCGACCGCCGAGTCAACCTTTTGACGGTAAGCCTATTGCGTTATTAGGTGCCACGCCAGGCGGCTTGGGTACCGCACGCTGCCAGTACCATTTGCGGCAGGTGTTTGTCTATCTGAACGGTCTGATACTGAACAAACCCGAAGTCATGATTTCCGGTGCGCCGGCAAAGTTTGATTCGGAGGGTAATTTAACGGACGCTGCTACCGCAGAGCAGATCAGCAAGATGCTGCTTGCTTTGGAGGCGTGGACGGGCAGAATGGGGACAAAGCCAGGCGCTTGAAGTCAGGACACTTAAAGTACCCGGCCTGCACCTTCATCCGATCGCGAGAGCGATCGAATTAAAAGCAGGCAATCAACGCCGGCGACGCGCGGGGCCGGCTGGACCGCGACCTTCGATATGACGAAAGGTGATGCGACCCTTGCTCAAGTCGTAGGGTGACAACTCCAGCGACACCTTGTCACCCGCCAGAATACGAATATGGTTCTTGCGCATCTTGCCGCCGCTATAGGCGATCAGATTGTGACCGTTTTCAAGTGTCACACGATAGCGCGAGTCTGGCAGCACCTCGTTCACGACACCTTCCATTTCGATCAGATCTTCCTTCGACATCAGCACATCTCCTGAATTAACTTAAAAAATTACAACAAGGGGGAATCCTTAAGGCGGGCAAAGCGCAAGCCGACTGGACAAAACAGGAAGGAAACATCGCCGCCGGGCGGCGGGAATTGAACCAGACAAGACCGCAGAGCTTAAAACGCGCTGCGCCGCACTATGCGCGAAAGTGGGAGGTTTGGCAAATGAAATCTGGGGAATGAGGGTATGCGGGTCAGTTAAAGCCTGAATTTAACGCGCGTTTTGGCCCATGCCGCGATTTTGCAAAATAAACAGCGCTGAGGGCTCAGGGAAAGGATCCAAAACTTGTCATAAGGAATAATTTCATTGCACGATACAAGGGGCACTTGTAAACTCGTTTTCAGGCAATAATGTTGTAAAAATCAAAATGGATTGGTATCTCCTTCATACGAAGCCCCGGCAAGAAAAATGCGCGCTGTTAAATCTTCAGCAGCAGGGCTATGAATGCTATCTCCCCATTTTCCCTTCAGAAAAGCTCTTTCGGCGGACTGTTTCTGTGGTCGATGTGCCCTTGTTTCCACGGTATTTGTTCATTCGGCTTGGCAAAGGCGACTCTGCCAAAAGCTGGAGCCCCATTCGCTCGACAAAAGGCGTGAGCCGTTTAGTCACTTTTGGTTCAGAGCCTGCGAAGGTGGACGAGGACATTGTTCGCATCTTGCGGCAAGGCGAACAAGCGCCGCAAACCCAAGCGCAGCGTCTTTTTGCGCGAGGCGAGCGCGTCGTGCTGACCGAAGGCGCCTTTGCCGGCATAGAAGGGATCTATCAGATGGCAGATGGAGATAGTCGTGTAGTGGTACTCATCGAGCTGCTCAGCAAGACAGTGCGGGTTAAGGTGTCGCCAGCAGCGCTGTACAAACTTAATTGAGTTTGCCTTGAGGCTTGCTTAAAAACTGTAACGGTCTCTGCCCCAAAGTATCTGCTGTACTTTAAACGCGATACCTTCATGTCTCGGGAATTACGGGCGACTGATGCCACCGTTGTTCGCCAGCGACTAAGCCGCCTTTTGCGCAAACGCCGCACGTGCCACACCGATGCCGCGCAAGTACCGCACCTGGTGCTGGGCGCACCAATCAAGACGCTTGCAAAATCCTGCTGACTGCAGTTGCGCTAGCAGCGCTTATTGCCCGGGTTTTCCCGGCGACTCATTCCTCCTTCATCGATGCAGCAATACGTTTCGTTAGCGGATGCAGCAAATAGGTGAGCAGCGAACGTTCGCCCGTTTTAATCAGTACCTCCGCGTTCATGCCGGGTTGTAAATTCCGGTCACCCAGTTTTTCTGTGCCTTCCTTAGTCAGACTCACGCGGGCAAGGTAGTAAGAAACAGTGCCACCCATCGTTTGCTCAGAAATCACGTCACCCGAAATCGAGTTGATCTTCCCATCGACCACCAGTTGAGGCGAGTGGGCGAAGGTAGAGAAGCGTATTGCAACATCATCACCCGTGCGAACGCGGTCGATCACATGAGGGGGTATGTGCGCATCAAGGACGACATTTTCAACGGCAGGCACGATATCCATGATCTTCTGTCCCGGTGACACCACCCCACCCGATGAGGCAATCATCAGCCCGACCACCTGACCGTCGACTGGCGCCTTGATCTTTACGCGCCTGAGTTCTCCTGCAGTTGCTGCAAGGCGTTCCTGGCCTGCCTGCACTTCGCGCCTGACTTCAGCCAGTTGGGCGGAAGACTCTTTGGAAGCCTCCATGACACGTTGCGTGCGACGCAGTTTCAGTTCAGCTATTGCACGTTCAGTACGGAGACGTACTCCCTGTAATTCTGCCATCACGGCGTTAAGTTCGGCCTGTGACTGTTCAAGCTGCAGGGCCTGATTACGGGGAACATACCCCTCTTTCGCAAGCTCTGCGACGTTCCTGAGTTGCTCGGATTGTTTTTCTGCCTGGAGCCTGCGACTTTCTTGTTGTAATAGATTGCTAGCCAGCAGCGCCTCTTGGCCAGCGATAGATTCATTGACTGCACCGAGTTCGCTATTCAGCGCTGAACGACGTGATTCGAATAACTGTATCTGCGTTAAGACATGGAGCTTGATGATAGGGTCATTACTAGCAGCCATTAAATCCGGGTGAAAGTTAATCGACGGTTGACCAGCGATTTCTGCCATTAGTCTGCTTTCTGCCGCGCGCTGCGACATGTAATTCTGCCTGACAGACTCGAAATTAGCCCGATTTACGCCGTCATTGAGTTCCAGCAAAATATCACCAGCCTTAACCTGCTGTCCCTCACGCACCATGACCTTCTCGACGATGCCGCCAGTCATATGTTGGATCGTTTTGCGTTTCGTATCAATGGTGACCGAGGCCGGTGTGGGTACCCCTTCGTCCAGTGGGGCAAAAGCTGCCCATGTCAGGAAACCGCCAAAACCGATGACCAGCACAAGAAAGCCCAGCCGTATTGTGGAGCCCGTATCTGTAGGCAGACCAGGGCTGAGTTCCACCACATTACGGGCATCAGAGGCATTCTGTCGGGATAGCCGGAGTTGCGAATTATTCATGATTTTCTT
>Ga0105050_10009647_pt1 | contig 10768 bp, 11 predicted proteins | sample FRY01_FD_78088 | JGI IMG/M metagenome (GOLD analysis project Ga0105050, IMG submission 78088) | Freshwater microbial communities from Lake Fryxell liftoff mats and glacier meltwater in Antarctica - FRY-01 | ecosystem: Environmental > Aquatic > Freshwater > Ice > Glacier meltwater ... | reverse complement strand
AAGTTGGGGCTCTTTAGTCTCTCATTAGCTTTTGGTAAACATAACAGCAAAACCGCCGTATGCGACATCGCTTGTACGGTGGTGTGAGAGGGAGTCTCTGTAAAGAGGCTCTCTACTCGATTGTCGTTCTTTGTACTCTTTAACATGCCTGCTAACGGTTTCTTGGTCTAGTAGCAAAGCTTCGGCAATATTCTTAAACGTCCAGCCAGTATCAGACATTAAGACAGCTTTAATTCTATCTCGAGTACGCCCGTCTGTTACTTTGCGATGTTGCGTTGCTAATTGATTGCGTTCATCTTTGTTCAAAAACTGTTTCATACCTATTTATTATAAGCTAAACCTTCTTGAGAATCTAGACCTTAAAGAAATATCGACACTCTCATTGGTGATGAGTATAAAAAGCGCAATGAATGCAGAAATAATTAAAAATAAGGGTATCTTTGCTGCATATTGTTTTTTTACAAAAACTCCATTACTGTATTTTTCATTGTTGACACACAGATTGTTCTGTGTTACCTTGATAATAACAGTAATCGAATTACAGAGTTTTGTCGAGATGATTTTAAAGTTAAAAGATATAGCCACAGTTTCATCAGGAGTGACTTTTCGCTCACGGATTGAGCCATCCAAGGATGGTGGTGTTCGGCTTATTCAGATGAAGGACCTCGGTGATGACAATTTTGTGCATCTAAGTGACAGCATCCGTATTGCCCATACAAAACCTAAGCCGAATCAGCTTGCCAAACTAGGGGATATTATCTTCCGCTCCCGTGGGCAGACAAACACCGCTGCTCTACTGCAGGTAGATGCGGAAGACACAATTGTGGCTGCCCCGTTATTTCGTGTGCAAGCAGATACTCAAAAGGTCGTACCTGAGTTTTTGCTTTGGTGGATCAATCAGCCTTCTTCACAGGCTTATCTGACCTCGCGATCAAAAGGGACTATGGTCAAGATGGTAAGTAAACATGGCTTAGAAGATTTAGAGGTCGACCTGCCATCATTGGAGCAGCAAAAAAAAATAGCTGCATTTTTTAGTCTCTCCACGAGAGAGCAGCAGCTCCTTGAAGAGCTGAAAAATCGCAAAGCGATCTATACCCAAGGGATTTTGATGCAAATGGCATCAGAATCTCGCCAAACGGCGAGTAATAAAAAACCCGGCTTCGATGCGGCAACATCTACCCCGGGTCAAACTCAGTCAAGAGCAAGGAATTAATACTATGACACGAGGAAAAAATCAACATGTAGTAAAGCGCCCGGACGGATGGGCCGTTAAAGGTGCAGGCAACAATAAGGTAACGAAAGTCACGGAGGCGCAGAAAGAAGCGATTGAACGTGCCGAGCAAATTGCCCGAAACCAACAATCAAACACCAAGGTCCATGGCCGCGACGGCAAAATTAGAGCTGGTAACAGCTATGGTAACGATCCACACCCACCGATAGATAAGAAATAAGGCGCAAGGGGCAAAAAATGACGAATGAAGCAATTAAACAACAAGACGTGAATAACGCTGCATGGGCTGCTTGTGACACCTTTCGTGGCGTAATGGATGCAGCTGGATATAAGGATTATATCCTAGTGATGCTTTTCCTCAAATATATCTCAGATGTATGGAAAGATCACTATGAAGAGTATCGCAAGCAATATGGCGATGATGATGAGCGTATCCGACGCAAACTAGAGCGTGAGCGTTTTATTTTACCAAAAGGGGTAAGCTATTACGATCTTTATGATCAGCGAAGTGAATCAAATATTGGCGAAATTATCAACATAGCCTTGGACTCAATAGAAACGGCTAATAAAGGTAAATTGGAAGGCGTATTTCGTAACATTGACTTCAACTCAGAAGCCAATTTGGGTCAAACAAAAGACCGTAACCGTCGGCTAAAAATGCTATTGGAAGATTTTAATAAGCCACAGCTTGATATGCGCCCAAGCCGCATTTCAGAAGATGTTATTGGCAATGTTTATATATACCTGATTGAACGCTTTGCCTCTAATGCGGGCAAAAAAGCGGGAGAATTCTACACACCCCATAAAGTTTCAAAATTGGTTGCTCAGCTCTGCAAGCCAAAAGTCGGTGCGCGTATTTGCGACCCGGCATGTGGTTCAGGTGGGCTTTTAATAGAGGCCGCCAAAGCCGTCGGGGACCGTAACTATTCAATTTACGGCATGGAAGTGAACGGTAGCACATGGGCTTTGTGCCGCATGAATATGTTCCTGCATGGTACTGACTCTGCCCGTATTGAATGGTGCAATACATTAACCTCGCCAACATTGGTAGAAAACGACCGCCTGATGAAATTTGACAATATCGTCGCCAATCCACCTTTCTCACTAGACAAATGGGGTGCTGGTGAAGCTGAGGCAGATACATACAATCGGTTCTGGCGCGGTGTACCTCCCAAATCAAAAGGTGATTATGCTTTTATCAGTCACATGATTGAAGCCGCTGTTGAAAAAGAAGGTCGCGTTTCTGTGGTGGTGCCTCATGGTGTATTGTTCCGGGGTGCTGCGGAGGGGCGCATTCGAGAAAAGCTAATTAAAGATAATCTACTGGATGCTGTGATAGGTCTTCCAAGCAACTTGTTCCCGAGTACATCCATTCCCGTCGCCATTTTGATTTTTGACCGCTCTCGTGAAAAAGGCGGTGCCAATGAAAACCGAAAAGATGTGTTGTTTATTGACGCCAGCCAAGATTATCAGCCGAGTAAAAACCAAAACGCCTTGCTTGATGAGCATATGGAGAAAATCCTGAACGCCTATGAAAAGCGTGAGGAAGTTGAGAAATACGCCCATCTAGCCAACTTCGATGAGTTAAAAGAAAACGACTTCAACCTAAATATCCCACGTTACGTTGATACGTTTGAGGAAGAAGTCGAAATTGATATCGAGGTTGTCCAACAAGAAATCAATTCACTTGAAGGTGAATTGGAAGAAGTACGGGGCAAAATGGCAAACCTTCTGAAGGAGGTGGCGGCATGAACCAAGTAACGAACCAACATCACCAGACTTTTGAAGGCATTCGCCAGCAGACGGATGAAGGGAGAGACTACTGGTCGGCAAGGGATTTACAACCCATTCTAGAGTATAGCCGCTGGGATAAATTCAAGCCTGTGGTCTTAAAAGCTATAAAAGCATGTGAAACCTCAGGAATCGACGCTTCAGACCATTTCCCCCGCGTGGGGAAAATGGTCAAGATTGGTTCAGGTGCAGAACGCTATGTTGTGGATTACGATTATCACTTGTCAAGATATGCCTGCTACCTGATTGTTCAGAATGGTAACCCGACCAAGCCTGTTATTGCAAATGGCCAGACATATTTTGCCTTGCAAACGCGCAGACAGGAATTGGCGGATGATTTGGCTTTCCAGCAACTAGATGAAGATAAAAAACGTGTCTTCCTTCGCAATGAGCTAAAGGAACATAACAAGCAGCTTGTTGAAGCGGCTAATCAGGCTGGCGTTGAAAGCGGGCTGGATTTTGCGATTTTCCAAAATCATGGCTATCAAGGGCTTTATGGTGGACTTGATGCCAAAGGCATTCGTCGGAAAAAAGGCTTAAAGAAAAGCCAACAAATTCTTGATCATATGGGCAGCACAGAGTTAGCAGCCAACTTGTTCCGCACCACGCAAGCGGAAGAAAAACTGCGGCGCGACGGCATAAAAGGCAAACAGAAGGCCAACCAAGCCCATTATGAGGTTGGCGCAAAAGTACGCCAAACCATTAAGGATTTAGGCGGCACAATGCCGGAGAAACTTCCAACACCAAAAACAAGCACCAAACCCCTTGAAAAACAGCATAAGAAGCAGATCAGCTCGGGAGGTGAGGATGAATAGAACACCTGTCAGATCAAGCAATATTGCGAGTGTTGGTTATGAGAATGGCACGCTTGAAATCGCCTTTGTTGATGGTGGCGTGTACCAGTATTTCAATGTGCCCGAGCACATCTATCAGGGACTGATGTCTGCTGCATCCAAAGGGCGTTATTTCCACGACCACATCAAAGATAGATATCAACCAAGAAAGGTGGATGGTAAATGAGTAATTGGCAAACCAATCGCTTTGATGAAGTTGCGGACATAGGGAACGGTCAAGTTGATCCCAAAAAAGAGCCGTATTGCAATTTTGTGCATATAGGCCCTGAAAATGTAGAGAGTGGCACTGGTCGTATTCTCAATCCTGAAATAGCAAAGGATTTAGGGCTTATATCTGGGAAGTATGAGTTTGATGAAAAATCAATTGTCTATTCGAAAATCAGGCCTAATTTGAATAAGCTGTGCACGCCTAATTTCAGTGGTTTGTGCAGTGCTGATATGTACCCTATATGGCCAAAAGAATTCATCAGTAAAAGTTACTTATATTATTTCATGCAAAGCCCCATGTTTGTGAATGAAGCTGTAAAGTGCTCTATGAGAACTGGTTTGCCTAAAATTAATAGACAGGATTTAAATCGTATTAAGATCAACTTTCCAATAAGCTTGGATACGCAAAAAGATATTGTAAATACACTCGAACAATGGGACACGGCCATTGAAAAAACCGAAGCGTTGATTGATGCCAAAGAGCGTCAGTTCCAGTGGTTGAAGTCAAAACTTCTCTTAAGAAATCCTAATTCCAAGCACTGGAAAACGGAAACGCTAGGCCATTATATTGAAGAGAAGAAAGACAAGAGCACTGTTCCTGATCTGCATCCATGTCTTACATCTTCGCGTCGAGGAATGTTCTTGCAAGATGAATATTTTTCAAAGCAAGTGGCAAGCAAAGATAATACGGGCTACAAAATTATGAGCCGTGGCGATTTCACTTATCGCTCGATGAGTGATGACGGCACGTTTGTTTTTAATAAACAAGATATTGTTGATAAAGGTCTTATCAGTCCTGCTTATGGTGTTTTTGCTCCCAACAAACACATGGATGCAGATTTTCTCTATTACTTCCTAAACTCATCGGTATTCAAACGTGCATTGGCTGGTGAAATCCAAGGAGGAACACGAACTGCATTAAAATTAAATGCCCTAAAAAAGCTGGATATCGATATTCCAGAGCTATCTGAGCAAAAAGCTATCACAAATAAACTGAACACCGCCAAATGTGAAATTGATTTGCTAGTCAAACTTGCCGATCAATATCGCACGCAAAAGCGTGGGCTGATGCAAAAACTGTTGTCCGGCGAGTGGCATATAAAAAACAAGGAGGCCGCGTAATGTCGGGGAGTAATATACAAGGCTTTCGTTTTAACGAAGAATATTTGTCGCAAATTCCTGCGCTGCAGGAGCTAATCGCGCTTGGCTATGAGTATCTCTCGCCCGAGCAGGCACTAGCGATGCGCGGCGGTAAAAACAGTAATGTGTTGCTGGAAAGCGTGCTGCGTGACCAGCTCAAAGAATTCAACCGCATCCAGTACAAAGGCAAGGAATATCACTTCTCGGAAGCAAATATTCAAGAAGCCATCCAAAAGATCAAAAACGTCAAATATGACGGGCTACAAAAAACCAATGAGGTCATCTATGACCTGATTACCCTTGGCACAGCGTTGGAACAAACGGTCGAAGGCAACAGCAAAAGTTTTAACTTGAATTATATCGACTGGAAAAAACCATCCAACAATGTGTTTCATGTCGTGCCGGAATTTGCTGTGGAGCGTAACCGCAGCGTAGAAACGGCCAGACCGGACATTGTTTTATTCGTCAACGGTATCCCCTTGGCAGTGATTGAATGCAAATCCCCAAAGGTGGAAGTTGAACAAGCCGTTTCGCAAAACATCCGAAATCAGGGTGATGAATACATCCCGAAACTGTTCACCTATGTGCAATTAGTGATGGGCGTCAATAAAAATGCTGCCCAATACGCGACCGCAGGTACACCTGCTAAGTTCTGGGGCGTGTGGAATGAGTTGGAAGATAAAGAAGACAAGATCACCAAAATCATCAATACGCCTTTAAGCGATAACAAAAAAGATGCGCTGTTCTCAGGTGAATTTGCTCCTGCACGTGGATTTTTTGATGCGCTGGAGAATGAAGGTGAGCGCCTGGTGACCGAGCAAGATAAAGCACTCTATAGCCTCTGTCGCCCGGAACGATTGCTGGAGCTGACCTATCGCTTTACGCTGTTTGATGCAGGAATTAAAAAGATTACTCGTTACCAACAGTTCTTTGTGATCCGCTCTACAGTTGTGCGTATTAAACGCCGTGACCGCGAAGGCATTCGAACAGGCGGTGTTATCTGGCACACGCAGGGTTCAGGTAAATCTCTAACCATGGTAATGCTAACACGCGCATTGGCTTTAGATACAGAGGTCGTAAACCCGCGTATCCTCTTGGTCACCGACCGGGATGATCTGGATAAGCAGCTGGGTAACACGTTTGCCGCATGTGGACTTTCAAAAGAACGCGCCACCTCTGGCCGTAACCTTGTGAAGCACCTGAAAGAAAAAGTAGGCATTATTACCACCCTGATTCATAAATTTGATAAAGGCTGGGCCTCTGAGAAATACATTGATGAATCCTCGGATATTTTTGTGCTGGTGGATGAGAGTCACCGTACAAATTTTGGATCGCTTGCCGCTAGAATGCGCCAGATGTTACCGAATTCCTGCTATTTGGGCTTTACAGGTACGCCGCTGCTTAAAAAAGAGAAAAACAACTTCTCAAAATTTGGCGGGCTGATTGAACCCCATTATTCCATCAAACAGGCGGTGAAAGACAAGGCTGTACTGCCTTTGCTTTATGAAGGCCGCCACGTTGAGATGGTACAGAATCAAGAAGCTATAGACCTTTGGTTTGACCGTCATACATCTGATTTAAACAAGGATCAGCAGGCTGACCTTAAAAAGAAATACGCTCGCGCCGAGATGTTGAATAAATCTGATCAGGTCATTTACATGAGAGCCTTTGATATCAGCGAGCATTATCGTGCCAACTGGCAAGGGACTGGTTTTAAAGCTCAGTTGGTAGCACCTAGCAAGGCTGCTGCGCTGAAGTATCACGAGCACCTAAAAGATATAGGCTTTGTAACCTCTGAAGTTATTATTTCAGCACCAGATACCCGTGAAGGTCACGAAGAAGTCGACGAAGGGCGAACAGATGAAGTTGGCAAGTTCTGGGATAAGATGATGAAGCGCTTTGGTTCTGAGGAAGAATACACCAAGCAAGTCGTCAACCAGTTTAAATATGGCGAAGAGCCGGAAATACTGATCGTTGTTGATAAATTGCTCACTGGTTTTGATGCTCCAAAGAACACTGTTCTCTATCTTTGTCGCACACTGCGCGAACATACCCTGTTGCAGGCCATTGCCCGTGTGAACCGCCTGCATGAAGGCAAGGACTTTGGTTATATCGTTGATTACGCCAGCGTTCTAGGTGAGCTGGATAAAGCGCTAATTATGTATGATGCGTTTGAAGGTTTTGACGAAGAAGACCTTTTGGGCACATTGACATCGGTTAATGAAGAAGTGCAAATGCTTCCGCAGCGTTATTCTGATTTATGGGACGTTTTCCGTGAAGTAAAAAATCAGCATGATGAAGAAGCATTTGAATTTCTATTGGCTGATGATGAATTGCGCGATGACTTCTATGAAAGGCTAGCTGAATACAGTAAAACTCTGGGGATTGCACTTTCTACTGATAAATTCATCATGGAAACGGATGAAAGCAAGTTGCGAACCTATAAAGCGGACCTAAAACGATTTCAGAATCTGAAAAAGTCCGTCAAGCTGCGCTATGCGGAGGCTATTGACTACCGTGATTATGAGCCAAAAATTAAGAAATTGCTCGATACGCACATTCAGGCCCATGAGGTCATTCAGCTCAATGCACCTGTAGATATCTTTGACGATCAAAACTTTGATGCGGTTAAACAAGGACAAGGTATTCATTCAGGTAAATCAACTACAGCCAAAGCCGACACCATCGCGCATGCGACGAAAAAAGTTATCAATGAAAAGATGGACGAAGACCCTGCGTTTTATGAGAAGTTTTCAAAACTGATCCAGCAGGCCATTGATGACTTTAAAGCACGCCGTATCTCTGATCTCGATTATTTTAGCAAGGTTAGTGATATTCGTGACTCGATCGTTTTAAAGAAGCATGATGATGTTCCTGAGAGCATTACCGGCAATGATGAAGCCTGTGCATACTACGGTGTCATCAAGCCATATTTCATGAAATATGAGCCAGAAGCACAGGAAATTGAATCTGTGTCCGCAGAAACATCGCTGGCCATTCAGCGCATCATTGAAGATCATTGGAAAGTTGATTTCTGGACGGATGATGACGCTCAAAAATCTGCGATTAATGACATAGATGACTTCCTCTATGACGATATTAAAGACAAATTTGATATGGCATTAAGTTTGGAGCAGATGGATGAGATCATCGAAAAAACAATGCAAATAGTCAAAAGCAGGAGGCATGCGTAATGAAAAGCATTGCCTGCACCATTAGCTACGGCAAAACAGAAATAGACTACGAACTTTTGATGATGCACCGTAAATCACTGGAGATTGCAGTTCATCCTGACAAAAGTGTCGTGGTCAAAGCGCCGGAAACTTCAACGCTTGAAGCTATTGAAGAAAAAATCAAGAAAAGGGCTCGATGGATTAAGCGGCAAATTGCCTATTTCAACCAATTTGACCCAAGAACGCCTGACAGGAAATATGTTGGCGGTGAAAGTCACCTTTATCTTGGACGAAAGTATCGACTTAAAATAGAGGTAACTGACAAGGACAAGGTGCTTTTGAAAAATGGGTATTTCTGTATCGTAGCAACTTCCATTCTTCCTAATCACATAGAGAAGCTCATGGATGATTGGTATAGAAGACGTGCCAAGATGTACCTTTCAAAAATCTTTGATGATTGTTGGGAAGATTTCAAAAAAGGTGATTTAAATAAGCCAAATTTGAAACTTCAGAAAATGGATAAGCGATGGGGAAGTTTATCAGGAAAAGGTCAGCTCACTCTTAATGTCAACTTGGTTCAAACACCTAAAGAATGCGTTGAATATGTCGTCATTCATGAGCTCTGCCATCTCATCCACCATAACCATGGGACTGAGTTTTATAAACTTCTGGACCGCACATTGCCTGATTGGATGAAGCGGAAACATAATCTCGAAATGGCTTTGATCTAGATTGCGTAGAATCCGGCCTCAGCATGGGTGGATGCAAGTCGTTAACGCAAGTTGGCTATCTTTTTTATACCCTTCAAAATTTCAGAAGGGCTATTAAATTTCAAACAACTTCTTGTTCTATTATTTAACTCTTTTTCGACCTTGTCAAGCATCTCTTGACTAAGTGGACTCTACCGCCTTCAGGCGGTAGGTGTTGCGGCTTGATTTCCAAAACACTTCGTCTTGCTTTCGTAGGCACAAATGGGCTCAAATTGATTGACCCTATAATTCCATCCCGGCTCACTTTACGTGACGCTGAAACTTTCCCGGTGTCATTCCTCAAAGTGGAGTTCAGTGAATTATCAAAGTGTGGTTCAGTAATATAATAATAACTATCACAGGGTAACGCTTTTGTTGTTCGTCACACGTAATAAGCCAGAAAACGTCCAGCAATTCTTATGTTTCTTCTTCTATAGCGCTACGTCCTCCAGGTAAGTATCGATAGAGAGTAGAAGGATCCACTTTTAATCTCTTGGCTGCTTCTTTGACGGTAATTTTCTTGTTTTTTAGTAAAGCTTTAGCCGCTATTAGGTCATCAATCTTTAATGATGCTGGTCTCCCACCCTTTCTACCCATATCTTTAGCAGCTTTAAGTCCCGCCATTGTTCTCTCTTTAATTACACCACGCTCAAATTCAGCTAAGGCACCAAATATATGAAAGACTAATCTTCCTCCTGAGTTCGTAGTATCGATTGCTTCAGTAAGAGATTTAAACCCTATGCCTTGTTTTTCCAGTTCTTCAACTGTATCAATTAACTGCCTGAGTGATCTGGCTAACCGATCAAGTTTCCATACCACTAAAGTATCATCCTCATTAGCGCGCATATATTCTAATGCTGCTTTTAATTCAGGACGATCACGTTGTGCGCCTGAAGCTTTTTCCATAAAGATCTTTTTACATCCCACTTCCTTCAGAGCATTTATTTGTAACTCTAAATTTTGCTCTTGTGTTGAAACTCTAGCATAACCTACTAACATTTTTCCTATTTTTTCTTATAACTCATAAAAAGTATACATTTTAAGATGTTTTATTTCAAGAGATAGTTTTAAGATAAAAATTGGGTAGTTTGGCAAAATTTTTTGCAATTTTTTTACCAGTAACAAATCACTCTTTAAAACCCTCGTTTTAAAGAGATGCAAAAATAGCAATATATAACTCTTGTAAAAGATAAAGCTATAAATAATTAATAGTGACTTAAATATAATAATAGACTAAAATATAATTTTACTGAGGAATTAAACTGAAAGACATTATGAATGCCATGCGCACAAAATTGGGTGAAGGCGGCAGAATTAATATTCCCATCGCTTTTCGCCAAAATCTTCACTTATCCGTAGGAGATGACGTTATATTACATATACGGGAAGATATGATTTATATTACCACTCCTGATCAAGCCTTACACAAGCTACAGGCAAAGGTAAAAAACTATGTCGACACTACTGGTGAACATATATCGGGAGCTTAAATATTTTGTTGAATTATGCCGCTAATCTTAGGTCTACATTGCTTTGATATTTTGTCCACTCATTAGAATAAATAGTACTTCTTAATTGCAATACGTTATGCGCGTTTTGTCTATTCCACTGCATTTTCTGCTT
>Ga0105050_10009643_pt1 | contig 10769 bp, 17 predicted proteins | sample FRY01_FD_78088 | JGI IMG/M metagenome (GOLD analysis project Ga0105050, IMG submission 78088) | Freshwater microbial communities from Lake Fryxell liftoff mats and glacier meltwater in Antarctica - FRY-01 | ecosystem: Environmental > Aquatic > Freshwater > Ice > Glacier meltwater ... | reverse complement strand
AATATAATCGTGGCTGGGACTATTTTGAGGGACTGACCAAAGAAGAGGCAGATGAACGCGAAGCCAATGAGCGGCGCGATTCATCAGGTTTCAAGGAGTCGGCCCATTATGGCTGGGCTGGGTCAGGCGATGGCAGCCGAAGCCGTGATGAAATGCACGCGCTCGATATCTTGGGACTTGAAAGCGACTCCACCTTCGAAGATGCGAAAAAAGCGTGGCGCAAAATCGCCAAAGAAACCCATCCTGACGTCAACCCCGGCAATGCAGATGCGGCGAAGGCATTTCAGGCCGGACAGGCGGCATATGATGTTTTGCGTGTCGCCGAAGAACGGCGGGAGTGGAAAGGCGTTTAAGCTGCGTAGCGCTGCGCGGTTTCGCGGATAAGCGATATCATGTTGGGAATGCCCTGCGTCCGGTTAGAACTTAGCTGATTTTTCAAATCAAACGGCGCAAGTGCATCTTCAATGTCGGCTGCGCGTATTTCAGCTGGCGATTTGCCCTCAACCGTTTTCAGGACCAGCGCGATAATACCTTTGGTAATCGCGGCATTGCTATCGGCCAAAAAGGTCAGCTGTCCGTTCTCCGTGACTGGATATACCCAGACGCTCGCGGAACAGCCGCGTACGAGTGTGGCGTCGGTTTTCAGGGCATCCGGCATCGCCGGCAAATCCCGACCCAAATCGATCAGCAAACGGTAACGGTCGTCCCCGTCGAGAAAGTCATATTCTTCGATAATGTCTGCAATTGAAGCCATGCTAGTGCGCTTATGGCGGCATGGCTTAGATATCAATCCCTGCTGCGATGGCCTCAAGCTTTTTCACGCGCTCTTTTAGGTCAGCAACTTCAATACGCGACACGGTTGACGGTGTTGCCGTTTCCGCCGACACGGTCTGGTGTAGCTGAAGCTCTGCATGCTTCAGCGCGATCCAGTCACGCCATCCACGTAGGCTGAGCGTCGACACAATGCCGACGCTCAGCACCGCAAATGCGCCGATGATGATGTAGAAATTGGGATCCTGTATCATGGTTCCGTCCTTCTCGTTCGAATGTGCGTTTAGCGACCACGCAGTTCTTCAATCTGCCGATTGATGTCATTGGCGGTTGTGTTGTCGGTGGCAATGCGTTCCAGCACTTGGATGCGTTCTTTGAGCGTTCGGATTTCGTCCTGCATCGCTTGCGTATCCTTGTTTCCAATCAGCCGCTGGGTTTTGTTGCCCAGCATATCCTCGTCCTCTATTATGCCGTTTCGTGCCTTGTGCTTTGAAGAAAGCACTTTTCCGATCGTGACAATCAGGACAATCGCCACCACCATCGTGAATGGGTCACCAATCATTTCAGCACTTCCTTTTCATGGGCAGGGATATGTGTTTCGGGTAGGCTGCGAAGGCTTTCGATTTCCGCGTTCAGGCGATGGCTGTCATCAACAACGATTTTTTCGACATTGGCGAGGCGGTCTTTCATTGACCCGATCTCTGCCCGAAGCTGGGCATTTTCTTGGCTCAGAAGCTTCACGCGCTCCACTGCCTCTTGGTCCGTCTTGGGATAGACTGCCTGACCCCATGCACCGTCAAGCGGGTAGCCGTTTTTGATACGCAGCCATGTCGTAAGGACCCAGCCTGCCGAGATGGATACCACGCCAACGCCTATCATGGGGCCTATTGCGGATATGACGGACAATGCTTCGGGATTCATAAATTCTTCTCCATTGCTCTCAGCGCAGGTTTTCGATTTCTTCTGACAGGCGGCCCGCCCTGTCCGTTACGATGCGTTCGAGCACCGCGACCCGTTCTTCCAGATGGCCGATCTTGCCGTTGAGCGTCTCGTTTTCGTTGCTCAGAAGCATGATTTTTCGCTTTGCTTCCGGATAGTCGCCATCGGTCAGGGCCGTCTTTCCGCCCCATTCGTCTTCAAGGGGATATCCATGCCGCGCGCGGATCCAGTTGTTAATTATCCAGCCTGCTGTGCAAATGAGCACGATGGCAACGATAAACGATGGTCCACCAAAATTCATGGCAATTCCTTCCACGGCAGGCGGCGTGTGATTGGGCGGATGTCGCTGTCGCGGAAATCGACGCTCCAATTGCGGCGGTCGGCTGCGCGCTTCTTGTTCGCGAAATGGCGGTAGGCAAACCACGCAATCAAGCCGAGAATGATGAGTGTAAACATGGTTTCTATCCCCTATTCCTTGCTCTCAGCGCAGGCTTTCGATTTCGTCGGCCAGCTGCTTGTTGTTGCTGCTGACATAATAAAGTTCGACATCGGCAAGGCGATTATCGATTTCGCGGAAGCGCGAGCGGATGTCGCGTGTTGTGCGGGCCGGTGACTGGCGGACACCTTGCCAGAACTTCTGTTCCTCACGGTCGTCGGTATACAGATGGACGGGCTTCTGGTTGGCCATCCAAGCGGTGATGACATAAGCAATCAACGTCCAGGGAAAGCCGCCCATCAGTGTGAGCATCACGGCGCCAAGCCGCACCCAAAGAACATCGACGCCGGTATAGTCAGCAATCCCGGCGCAAACGCCTTTCCATTTCGCGTTCACCTTATCGAGATAGAATTTGGTATGTGTACCAGCCATTTTAGCGGTTCCTTTCCAGCGTGTGCACATTTTCAGGGGCGTAAATTTCAGCTTCATGGTCGAGGCGGCGCGGCTGCCATTCAGGATTATCCTGCGCTACCAGTCGTTCCACGGTATCAAGGCGATCTTCAAGTCGGCGCGCCAATTCATGCATGTCGCCCAGCATCCGCTCATCGTCATTGGTTAACGTCGCTGCGGTTTTCCACTTGGTGACGTAATGGAGTACGAGCCACGGGAGTGCTACAAACAACATTCCTACGACGCCGACTGGGACTAAAACGTCTTCCATGGCTTAGCCCTCCTTCTTTTCTTGAGCCTTCATGGCCTTTTTCATTTCCTCAAGCTCGGCATCGACAACGTCAAAGCTTTCGAGGGCAGCGATCTCATCGCCGAGCGTGCGTGGCGCGTCCGACCCAATGGCCAGCGAGTCCGCATAGCCCTGTGCTTCGTCCACTCGGCGTTCCAATATGTCGAAACGGGAAAATGCGTCACGTACCTTGTCGCCATTGTACATGGTGCGCAGCTTGACCTGGTTTTCCGCACTTTCGAGGCGAGTCATCAGGGCATTCTGGCGGCTACGGGCATCGGCCAACTTCTTCTGCAGTTTGTGAATGTCTTGCTCCGATGCCTTCAGTGCATCGTTCAGCACATCGACTTCGGCAGTCAACTGAACCTTCATGTCGGTGGCCTTGCGCTTTTCGACCAAGGCAGCCTTGGCAAGATCGTCACGTCCTTTGGATAGCGCCAGATGCGCCTTGTCGGTCCAATCGGCTTCGAGCGTGTTGAGCTTGTCGATGTGGCGACGCAGTTCTTTCTGGTCCGCAATGGTGCGCGCGGCAGAGGCGCGAACCTCGACAAGCGTTTCTTCCATTTCCAGAATGATCATACGGATCATCTTGGCCGGGTCTTGCGACTTGTCGAGCAAGTCGGTCACATTGGCGGCAATGATATCGCGGGTTCTTGAAAATATGCCCATTTGGGTAACTCCGTTAAAAATCTGCTTTTACGTAAAAACTGAATAAGGGCGACCGGGTGCCTCGGGGAGGTAGTTGGGGGAGCTGGGGCACTCCGGTCGCCGACCAATCATGTCAGGCAAGATAGCTGACGACAACTGGCCGAGGGGAATAGGTTTGCGCGTTCACGTCCACATCATTCTGGTGATTGAGGACCGAAACGGCATAGCTGGTGAAGATCATCGTCATGGATACAGCCACGGCAACCCAAAGGCGGCTTTGGCTTTCCGGAGTGTCGCTGGTTGAGCTGTTATCGCGCATGTCGTTTCGTCCTTCATATTGTGCCGGTTCCTGCCGGTTCGAAACTCAATTAGCAGGGACCGTGCCAATTTGAGTTTTCCGGAGAATACAGCGCCTTTTTTGCATTTCGTTGACAAAGGCACTGGTAATTATTGCCATAGTATGGCGAAATGTGCCAATATTTGAAATCGGATTGGGGCAGGCGGGAATATGGACAGGGATAGTCATCAATTTATCGGCCAGTCGTCTGCTTTTCTTGATGCCGTCGAGCGCGCAAGCCGCGCTGCGCCGTTAAACCGGCCGGTACTCGTCGTCGGCGAACGGGGAACGGGGAAAGAACTGATCGCCGAACGTCTGCACCGCCTCAGCACGCGATGGGATGGTCCTCTGGTCACGATGAACTGCGCTGCGCTGCCGGAAACATTGATTGAAGCCGAACTGTTCGGGCACGAGTCCGGCGCGTTCACTGGTGCCACACGTGCGCGTGAAGGCCGCTTTGAGGAAGCAGACGGCGGGACATTGTTCCTAGACGAACTCGGAACATTGAGTATGGGCGCGCAGGAGCGTTTGCTGCGCGCTGTGGAATATGGCGAGGTAACCCGTATCGGCTCCTCCCGTCCCATGCGGGTCGACGTCCGGATCGTTGCTGCGACCAACGAGCATTTGCCCAACATGGTCGAAAAAGGGCGGTTCCGGGCTGATTTGCTCGACCGTCTATGTTTCGAAGTCATCACCCTGCCGCCATTGCGTGTGCGGGAAGGGGACGTTGAAGTCTTGGCCGAATATTACGGACGTAAGATGGCCGCTGAGCTTGGCTGGGATGGCTGGCCCGGATTTGGCGAGGTCGCGTCGCGCGCGCTTGAAAACCATCTATGGCCGGGCAATGTGCGTGAATTGCGGAATGTGGTGGAGCGTGCGGTCTATCGCTGGGCCGACCCGGCGCAGCCCGTGGACTATATCCAGTTCGATCCGTTTGACAGCCCATGGCGCGGCGGTGTTGCCGCGTCGTCGCCGGCGCAGGTTCAGTCAGAAAACACGCCCCAAAGTGCGCCGCGTTTCTCAACCGATCTCAGCCAGGCCGTTGATGTCAGCGACTTCCGCGAAGCCACCGAAAAGTATGAAAAGGCGGTGCTGGAACAGGCGCTTGCAAAATGCCGCTACAACCAGCGCCAGACAGCTAAGGCCCTCAATCTAAGCTACGACCAATTGCGGCACACGCTCAAGAAACACGACCTGCTGGGATAAAAAAAGGGGGAAGCGTGCGCTACCCCTTTTTCTTTAAATCTAAGAAACGAATTAGCCGCCGTTGAAGCTTACCATGGTATATAGCATCGGAATCGACAGCAATGTGTTGAGGCGCGATGTCATCATCGCGGTTGTCGCCGCCTTTGCTTTTGCCGCGTCATTGGCTTCAACAATGCCAAGCGCTTTCTTCTGGTTTGGCCAGATGATGAACCAGACGTTGAACGCCATGATAACGGCAAGCCACATACCGACCCCAATTAATTTATAGGGATCTTGCAATGTAAATGCCTGATGCGCGTATCCTGCCTGAACCGCGATGATGAGGCCGAACAATACCGTAAGCGCAGCGCCCCAGCGAAAGAAGAACAGGGCGGATGGTGCGATATGCTTTGATACGCCCGGCTTCAACTCAGCGGGTATTTTAGGCATGGTAGGGATCTGTACGAAATTGAAATAATAAAGCAGACCAATCCAGACAATGCCGAAAAAGGTGTGCAGCCAGCGCGTAACCGACTGTGCTGTCAAGCCGTCGCTGTCCAAGCCAAGCATGAGCGCCACTGCAAGCACAAGTCCCGCGACCAGCACTAAATGTAGATTTCCAAAAAATTTCGCCATTTTTTCCTCCTGTAGGCATTCAGGTGGTATTGCCCCTGATAGATTGCTGCCTATCTGGGTGGATGAAGCTTGTCACATAATTTCTGCGCACGCACTGCGTGACCAACGGAACGGGTATCATCCCACTGCGTTTGCTTCGGTCCCTACTGAATACGAAAGATTCGCTATGCCGTTCATTCTCCCTGAACTTCCCTACGACAAATCAGCCTTTGGTGATCTCATCTCCGCTGAGACATTCGACTATCATCATGGCAAGCACCACAAGGCCTATGTCGACAAAACCAATGCTCTTGTCGCTGATAATGTTGCGTTGGCGGACGCCTCTTTGGTTGAAGTTATTGCTGCTGCAAAGGAGCAAGGTAACAAAGCCTTGTTCAACAACGCAGCGCAAATCTGGAACCACAGTTTTTATTGGAAATGCCTGACGCCAGAGCAGCAGGCACCCACAGGTGCGCTCAAATCGATGATTGAAAAAAGCTTTGGCAGTCATGAAAACATGTTGGCGAAGATGAAGGAGGAAGCGGTCGGGCATTTTGCAAGCGGCTGGGCGTGGCTCATCCTAGACGGGGACAGTCTGAAAATAACCTCGCTGCATGATGCCGACACGCCGATCGTACATGATATGAAGCCTTTGCTTACCATCGATGTGTGGGAGCATGCTTATTATATCGACTATCGCAATGCGCGCCCCGATTATGTTGATGCCCTGCTGAAGCAGGCAATCAACTGGGCATTTGTGGCGGAAAATCTCGACGGAAACGGCGCTTCGCGCGCTGATCAGTAAACCCTATCCTTGCGGCGGCACTGGTGTGTCGTCGCCAAGGTTAAGGCCATGGCGCAGAAGCATGGGGATATTGGCCATAGCAAACAGGAATGTCATTGCGGGCAGGCCGAATGTTTTGATCGTGATATACTGATCTTGGGAGAGCAATATGATCATCAGTTCGTTCACCCCCGCCAGCGCCAGAAAAAACAACGCCCAGCTCAGCGATAGTTTCAGCCAGCCTTCTTCACTTAGCCCGTTATAGGCCTGCTCCAGCAAATATTTTAGCGCGGGCTTTGACCGCAGCCAACCGATGAGGATGATTGCGGCAAACAGCAGATACACCGCAGTGGCCTTGTGCTGGATGAAGCCGAAATTCCGAAACCACAGCGTTAGGGCTCCAAAGCCAATGACGAAAACAGCGGACATCTTCATCATCGGAGATATGCGGCCGAGCTTCCATTTCGAAACGACCATCGCAACGATGATTGCAACCATGAACGCAGCAGTTCCGACTAGAGGCCCTTGAACGGCGTCACTGTCGCGATGTCCAAAGCGCGAGCCCAGAAAGAAGACCAAAAGCGGACCGAAGTCCAACGCAAAAGTCAGCCAGCCAGGCGCTTTTTTTGGGGTTAGGGCGTCGGTCATTTCGACCCGCCACTAATCGCGCGCGCCACATCCTGCGGGTCAAACGGGCGTAAGTCGTCAATGGCTTCGCCTACGCCAATCGCATGGATAGGCAGTCCAAACTGCTTGGCTGCGGCGACGAGGATGCCGCCGCGCGCGCTGCCATCCAGCTTGGTCATGACCAAGCCTGTAACATCCGCAACTTCCTTGAATGTTTCAATCTGCGAAAGCGCATTTTGACCAGTAGTCGCATCGAGGACGAGAACGACATTGTGCGGTGCTGCCGGGTTTAAGCGGCCCAAGACCCGGCGTATTTTTGCCAGTTCGTCCATCAATTCACGCTTGTTTTGCAAACGGCCGGCGGTATCGACGATCAGGACATCAATACCTTCTGCCGTTGCGCGTTTGACAGCATCAAACACAACGCCCGCCGCATCCCCGCCTTCGGGGCCAGTGACAATCGGCACGCCAATGCGCTCGGCCCATATCTTCAGCTGGCCAATGGCCGCTGCGCGAAATGTGTCGCCAGCGGCAAGCATGACGCCATAGTCCTGCTCAAGGAACAGATTTGCCATCTTGGCAATTGTTGTGGTTTTTCCCGACCCGTTGACGCCGATGACCAATATGACCTGCGGTCTCGGAAATGCGTCAATTTCCAAAGGTGAGGCGATCGGGGCCAGCACGGCGGCTATTTCATCCTGAACGATTTGTCGGATGCCCTCCGCGTCGATCGCCTTGTCAAAACGGCCAGTCGCGATCTTATCGCGGATTTGTCCAGCCATCGCCGGACCAAGATCAGAGGCAATCAAAGCATCCTCGATGTCATCAAGGTCGCTATTCTCAAGCTTGGCTTTGGTAACAAGGCCAGCGATGTTTTCGGTCAGCTTTCCCGATGTTTTCTTAAGACCGCCAAACAGGCGATCCTTCCAGCCAGCATTTTCGCTCATTCAATAACCTCTGCATTCAATATGCCGTCGCTGGTCGAAACCACCCGTGCTGTGACAATGCTGCCTTCCGGCATAGCCTTGTTTAGCCGGAGATAGGCAAAATTTTCGGCATGACCACCCAAACCGCCGCGTTCGACTGCCACATTTTGCGTGGTACCAAGCAAGCTACCCAACCAACGCGATTTCTCTTCTGCTACGGCGTTACGTAATTGCTTTGCGCGAGCCTTAACGGTCGATGACGGCACTTGCGGCATACGCGCAGCGGGCGTGCCCAGCTTGGGCGAATAAGGGAAAATGTGCCCATGGACGATGTTGCATTGACGGACGAGATCAAGGCTGTTGGCGAACATTGCGTCGTCTTCTGTTGGGAAACCGGCGATGATATCTGCGCCAATAGCAATGTCCGCGCGCTTTGCCTTCATCCGGGCGACGAGTTCAATCGCCAGTTCGCGGCTGTGCCGGCGCTTCATGCGCTTAAGGATGAGGTTGTCGCCCGCCTGCAGCGACAGGTGCACATGTGGCATGACGCGGGCCTCACCGGTGAGCAAATCAAACAGCCGCTCATCAATTTCGACGCCGTCAATTGACGACAGGCGCAGGCGCGGTAAATCCGGCACCAATTTCAATATGCGCTCGACCAATGCACCGAAATTCGGTTGACCGGGCAAGTCATGCCCATAGCTGGTGACATCGACACCCGTCAGAACAACTTCCTGAAAGCCAGTGTCCACGAGCTTGCGAATATGGTCAACCACGCTGCCCGCCGGAACAGAGCGGCTGTTGCCGCGTCCGAAAGGGATGATGCAAAAGGTGCAGCGATGGTCGCAGCCATTTTGCACCTCAACAAATGCGCGTGTTTTGCCGGCATAGGCTGTCACCAGATGCGGTGCGGTTTCTTGCAGCGTCATGATGTCAGACACCACGACTGGCCGGTCCGACCTGCCAACTAAATCCAGCAAAAGAGATGCATTCTGCTTTTCGGCGTTGCCGAATACACCGGCCACTTCAGGCATGTTCTTGAACGTATCTGGTTCTACTTGCGCAGCGCAGCCTGTCACCCATATTTTTGCATCGGGTCGGCGTTTGACTGCCTGCCTGATAGCTTGCCGCGTTTGCCGGACAGATTCATTGGTGACCGCACAGCTATTGACGACGACAACGTCATCATGGCCTGCAAGCTGTTCAGCCAGCGCGTTGCTTTCCGCCAAGTTCAGTCGGCAGCCCATACTGATGACTTCTATTTTCTGTGGGAGCGCGTTCATCCAAAGCTGTCCCAGTTGGCGGTACCGGTGAAGACATGGGTCGTGCCGCCCGTCATTACCACTGGGCTGCCTGGAGCCCAATCAACCGTCAAAGTGCCGCCGGGTTGATGAACCTTCACTGGCGCAGTGACTTTGCCTTGCTTGATAGCGGCTACGGCTGTTGCGCAGGCACCCGTGCCGCACGCCCGCGTCAGGCCAGCGCCACGTTCCCAGACGCGAAGCTGGATTTCGTTTCCAACGATAGTAGCAACGTTGACGTTCACGCGCTCGGGAAAAGCTGCATCATTTTCGATTTCAGGCCCAAGCCGCTCGAGCTCGACCTTGGCACTGTCGGGTACGAAGAATACGACATGGGGGTTGCCGACATTAACTGCCATCGGCGACTGCAAATCGTCCCAAGCCAAAGGCAAGGCAGCACTATCCATAGCGAACGCCAGCGGTATATCCGCCCATTCGAACCTTGCTTCGCCCATTTCAACGGTGACTTTGCTGCCAGACAATCGGCCGGTGATAACACCGCCCCGCGTTTCGATGCTGATGTCTTTGCCAATCAGCGCGACAACGCAGCGCGACGCGTTGCCGCAGGATTCTACTTCGCTACCGTCAGGATTGAAAATGCGCATACCGACATCTGCAATATCCGAAGCGAACAGAACAATGAGCTGATCGCAGCCAATGCCAAGCTTCCGGTCGGCTATCATGCGGGCGCGGGCAGGCGATATGGCTAACGGGCGTGCCCGGGCATCGATAATGACAAAGTCATTACCCAGCCCGTGCATTTTGTGGAATTCGCCTGTCGTCATCGTCGGCGATTTAGGCATTGCAGACCCGCAAGTCCACCGTTGTTGCGTCATCAGTGACGTATTGTCAGGAAACGAGCCGGCTTTGTTCTGTCGCCATTTCCGCGTCCTGTGCTCCGATTAGGCGGTGACGATGAGGCAGTAGGTTTTTGTGCATGAGTAGATTGCGTGTTTGATCAATGCTTAAGGGTTGGCCAAAAAGCCAACCTTGGCCTTTGCTGCATCCCAAATTGCGTAGCTTGGCTACAATCTTTTCGTCTTCAATCCCTTCAGCGGTGATTGGAACCTGCAGACTTGCCCCCAATCCCGCGATGGCATTCACAATCGCCAAACTTTCTGCGTTTTCCAGCATGGATGACACGAAGCTGCGGTCAATTTTGATCCGGTCAAACGGCAGTGCACGAAGATGCGCCAGCGAGCTGTAGCCTGTGCCGAAATCGTCGAGCGCGATACGGATGCCCTGATTTTTAAGGCTGCCGACAATGGATTGGGCAAGGCTCAGATTTTTGAACAGAGAGCTTTCGGTGATTTCGACTTCAAGCCGGCTGGCTGGGAACCCCGTTTCTACCAGAATCTTGACGATCTTTTGGGCGAGCCAAGGATCCTTTAACTGCACAGGCGAAATGTTGATGGAGATGGAAAGCTTGGGATCCCAGTTTTTGGCTTCCAGCATCGCCTT
>Ga0105050_10009642_pt1 | contig 10770 bp, 10 predicted proteins | sample FRY01_FD_78088 | JGI IMG/M metagenome (GOLD analysis project Ga0105050, IMG submission 78088) | Freshwater microbial communities from Lake Fryxell liftoff mats and glacier meltwater in Antarctica - FRY-01 | ecosystem: Environmental > Aquatic > Freshwater > Ice > Glacier meltwater ... | reverse complement strand
TATAAGAAAGGGCAAAGGGTGAAATTAAAGGTGGAGCATGCGGATGGCAGGGTGGAAGAAGTGAGCAAAAGCCCGTGTTTTATTCATCCGATGATTTATGAATTATAAATAAAATATAATTTTAAAAAAATGTTGGGACAAGTAGGGACAAGTCGCGACTTGTCCCTACTTGTCCCAACATTTTTTATTTATTCTGATGACTTACATTTTTATCCGATTGCCAATTCATTTTTTCCGCGATTGCCAATTTATTTTTTCCGCGATTGCCAATTCATTTTTATCCGATTGCCAATTCATTTTTTCGACGTTGCCATTTATTTTTTCCGCGATTGCCAATTCATTTTTTTCGACGTTGCCATTTATTTTTTCCGCGATTGCCAATTCATTTTTTTATCCGATTGCCAATTCATTTTTTTCGACGTTGCCATTTATTTTTTCCGCGATTGCCAATTCATTTTTTTATCCGATTGCCAATTCATTTTTTCGACGTTGTACATTTATTTTTTCCGCGATTGCCAATTCATTTTTATCCGATTGCCAATTCATTTTTTCGACGTTGTCCATTTATTTTTTTCGCGATTGCCAATTCATTTTTTCGACGTTGTCCATTTATTTTTTTCGCGATTGCCAATTCATTTTTTCCGCGATTGCCAAGATATTATTAAAAAATGGTACAGACAAGTCGCGGCTTGTCTGTACCATTTCTATTTTTTTTCGTGCTTGTAACAAACGTATGGACAAGTCGCGACTTGTCCATACGTTTGTTACAAGCCCAACACCTGCTTATCCTTAGGATATTTCACCTTGAACGATAATTTCTTTTTCTGCGATTCGCCGGCGGCTAATTGGATTTTCCATTTTATTTCGCCGGTTTCGGCGTTGTATTCGGCGCCGCTCATTTCGTCGATTTTTACTTCGATGTCTTTCTGATTACTGATGGGAACTTGGTCGTAAAGCACCATAGTCACCGCATCTTTCTTTCCATTTTTGACTGTGATGTCGAAGGATAAAGTGCGCTCTTTGTTGCCACCGAAGAATTTATTGCCGCTTACATCTTTTAGCTTTTCTCTTTTTACCACAATGCGTTTGTCGCGGCCCAGAGAGATTTCAAGAGTGTCGTTGGTCTCGATGGGATTGATGAAGGATTCTCCGACGAAGGCACCATCAAAATAAACATTGGCAGCGCCCGGAGTCAAACTTAATTCTTCCCAACCGCTGATTCTTGCTGTTAAGAATGCATCGGGATCGAGTTTGGGAAGTGCTACATAATTGTATTGCGCTTGTAAATTAAATTTCTGAACTTCTACTTGGTACTCTTGACCGTCGGATGGAATGGAGTAGAGGCCTTGAATATCGAAACTGGTGTTTAATTGATTTTCGTTCATCTGTACAGCGACGGTGCTTAACTCTACATTATTTCCGCTGGAAAGCATATCTGAACTCATCGCAGGTGCTTCTTCTGTTTTTCTTTTCATTCCACCACGGTTGACACCTTGCATTTCATACAATTGTGCCTCGTAAAAATTCAGATACCAAGGGTTCAATATCGGACGATCGTTTCCGATGGATGGGTTGCCGGTACTCAATCCGATTTTTACCTGATTCCAATCTTCACCGGTACTCTGATTAACTTTTGCTTTGTACACCAACTCAGCAGGAGAATTTATATCTTTCACTTTCACATCATAAAAAGGATACCAAGAAACATTGGTGCCGATGACGTAAGAAAATTCGAAATTTGTATTGGTCTTTGTATTGGCATTTAATTTCACCACAATATTTCCGGTGCTCTGCTGCTGTTTACTTCGGATGGTATTGAGCTGCTGTTGTAATTTTTTGATTAGCTCATTTAACTTTTTCTCTTTACCTGCGGCGGTGAGTTGTTCATCTTTCAAGTCGTTCATCTTCTTTACAAAATAATCGACTACCGGCTCCAACTCGTCAACCAATACACCGTTGTTGGCTCCGCCGATGGATTTATTCGCCAGCAATAAATTTTGTGCTTCATTCAATACGATGATTTTATTCTTCACTTGTTGCAAGCGAATGTTCAACGAATCCAAATCATCTTCGTAGCTTGTGACCTCCTTCGATTTCTTCATCTCCGTTAAATAATTCTGTTGAAAGGACACCGACAAAATGGTGGCATCGCCTGTTCCTTTTAAAATGATGCTCTGTGGATTGATGTAAGGAGAAAGACCATCTATCACCACTTCCTGCAATCCCGCATTGAGATTTGATTTTGCCGTGCGCGACACCATGGCGCCGTTCTGATAAATTTTTACTTCTTTCACTTCTGAATTCGAAACCCATACAGGTTCTTGAGCTTGCGCATTCATTGAAAAGATAAGAATGAGAGCAAGCGATTGAAATTTGATTTTCATAATTTTTAGATTTTTATTTTGCATGGCCGGGATGTATTTCATTAGATATTCCACAAATTATTTTTTATATCTCTCATTCCATCTTGATTAGGCCTTCAAAATATTTTTATAATTAATACTGCAAATAAAAGAAATTGATCAATTAGCCACTATTTTTGCAAGATGTTTTTAAAAGGACTTACTCTCTTCAATTTCAAAAACTACGCTGAAGCCGAACTTACTTTTGCTGAGGGAGTTAACGCCTTTACAGGAAGCAATGGGAGTGGGAAGACCAATATTTTAGACGCGATTCATTATTTATGTTTGTGCAAATCTTATTATAATTCGAGCGATACGCATTCCATTCGACACAATGAAAGCTTTTTCTCCATCAAAGGAAATTTTGACTTAAACGGAAAAGAAGAGGAAATTCTTGTGTTGGTGAAAAGCGGACAAAAGAAAAATGTCAAAAGAAATCAGAAAGAATATCCGCGTTTGGGCGACCACATCGGACTTTTACCACTTGTGATGGAAGCTCCCGTCGATCAGGAATTGATCAACGGTGGGAGTGAGGAGCGTCGAAAACTGATGGACAGTATCATTTGTCAGTACGATCATAAATATTTAGATGATCTCATCGCCTACAACCGAGTTTTACAACAACGCAATGCCCTTTTGAAGCAAACTGCTCGCGGTGCGTTTACTGATGCGTCCATGTGGCAAGTTTGGGACGAGCAATTGGCGGGTTTCGGTCATAAGGTCTACGAAGCGAGGAAGGAGTTCGTTAAGAATTTTCAACCCTTATTTACCGCTTCCTATTCTTATCTCACCGGCGAAACAGAATTTGCCGACATCCAATACAACAGTGCCTTGGAAAAAGAAAACATGGAGAATTTGTTGAGTCGGACATTGCAAAAAGATTTAGCACTTCAATACACATCTACCGGCATTCACAAAGACGATTTACTTTTCACGCTCAACGATCATCCCGTCAAAAGAATCGGCTCGCAAGGTCAACAAAAATCGGTCATTGTAGCTCTCAAACTGGCGCAATTTCACATCATGAAACAAGCCTGCGGAATTAAACCCATTCTATTATTAGACGATATTTTCGACAAACTCGATTTGAAGCGCATCACCCGCCTCATGGAACTCGTTAGCAAAGAAACCTTCGGGCAATTGTTTATTACGGATACTTCAGAAGAGCATGTGAAGGGGGTTTTTGAGACGATTGGGGTGGATTTGAATATTTATCCTTGCTAGTACTTACTGCGATACAATTTCGGCCGAGGCTCACTGAGTATTATTTATTGACTCGCCAAGCTCGTGATTCACAGAAGGAGCACTCCTTTAAAATTATTTTATGTGTTTCGCTCACTGAGTGAATTTTGCATCCGAAAATTTAATTATTGTTTTCGCTCACTGAGTGAATTTTGCCCATGCAAAATTTGTATCGCAGTGTGCGAAACCTACTTCCCACTCCTTTGCAACACCGTTTTTATCGTGTAAAAAAGTATTTTGAAATCCAATGCGAGGGACATGTTTTCGATGTAGATGATGTCGTATTTGAGACGGTGAATCATCTCTTCTACGTTTTCCGCGTAGCCATATTTTACCTGTCCCCAGGAAGTGATGCCAGGTCGCACTTTGTGTAAATGGCGGTAATGTGGGGCGCGTTGCATGATTTGGTCGATGAAGAATTGGCGCTCGGGGCGGGGACCTACTAGTGACATATCGCCAATTAAAACATTGTAGAATTGTGGAATTTCATCGAGACGAATGCCGCGCATGAATTTTCCGAAAGGGCTAATGCGGTTGTCGTTGTCGCTGGATAACATCGGTGTGCCTTTTTCTGCGCCCACGAACATAGAGCGGAACTTATAAATGGTAAAAGGGTTACCGTGTAAACCGATGCGTTCCTGCGCGAAGAAGATGGGTCCGCGAGAAGTGATTTTGATGATGAGTGCCGTGATGATGTACACCACACTCAATAGAATAAGGAAGAATAAAGAGACGAGTATGTCTAAAATTCTTTTCATCGATTGCTGCCAAACGGGCATCAAGGAAGGATTGATGATGATGAGCGGCGAACCGAAAATGGAAGTCATCTTTACCGTGCCCGCGAGGATGTCGTACATGTCGGGAATGATTTTGATGATGACATCTTTATCTTCCAACTCATTGATGATTCTCCCGATGAAATCATGCTCGGAAGATTCAATGGCGATGATGACTTCCTCAATTTTATTCTCGTCGATGATGCGCGTGAGATCTTCTATTCCGCCCAAATGCGGCAATAATTCACCGAAGTATTTTCCATTGTTATGATCGACGTGTATGAAGCCTAAAAATTTAAAGCCTAAACTCAATTTCTCCGATTCGTACTCGTTGAACAAATTCACAGCGCGTTGGCTGCTGCCGATGATGAGTGTGGGGAATCCGATTTTACGACTTTTGATTCTTCGAGCCGTATGCGTGGTGATGAGAAATCTAACGGTAGCGGTGATACCAAATTGCAGAAAAAACAAAACGAAAAAGATGCTGTAATAACTTTTGTAAGAAACAATCACATCATCCAGTAAAAGAGAAAAGAAAATCAGCAGCACACCAATCATGGAAACGTAAATGGTTTGCCCTAATTCGCGTAACCTCGATTTGCGGTAGATGTCGTTGTAGGTTCCTACCAAGGCATAAATTCCTACCCAAGCAATGGGTAAAACGGTAATGCCCAAATAGAAATTTTTATCCGGAGTAAATGGTAAATGCTCCCCGTACAATGCCGATTCAATTCCAATTTTACGGTAATAATAAAACAAAGCCCAAGCAAACATCGCCGACAAAAGATCGGCAATAACGTACTTAATAATTTGCCTCGGCTTGTTCATTAATTGGAAATCAATTTCAAATTATCGAGATACACGGTACCTTCGGTTAAAGGAGCTTGTAAGGCGAGACGGAAATATACTTTGAATTTGAAAGCAGTGATATTAAAATTGACATAAGGTCCTAGGCGGATATAAATTTTATTCCATTCCGCTTTTTCATTCAATCGAATAATCGGAATTAATTTATCGCCAGTGGTGGTCACGCCAATTAATCCCATCACGAAAGGCTGAGTACACTTGTAATCCATCTCCAGATACACATCTTTTCCAACAGGTAGCGGATAGCCGTTACCGACAGACCTGCACTCAATGAAATTTTGCGCTGTAGTGACTTGCATCTTCAAACTTCTATTGCCCTCGAACACATCTACCGAATCGGGAAAAATATTGGCTACAGAAATTCCGGTGGTATCTAAACTGATGCCTCCGCCGCTAGTATCTTTTTCAAAATTTTCGTACCAAGTGTATTGCAATGCCGAGAAATAATTTACCGTGAACGTGTCTAGTACGGTGACTTGTCCGGGAATTAAATCCAATTCTACTTCATGAAATTTATAGAGATTATAAAATTCGGAAGTCGATGAAATTCCATTGGCTTTAATGCCCGCACCGAATGAAATTTTATGTTTTCCACTCAGCAAAATCGGAATGCGCGCCGGCAATTCATACACGCCCAACAGTGCACCTTCGGCATATACCCACACATCGGTGATGTTGGCAGAAGTGGTTCCTTGTGTGAGGTAATTGCTTCCTACATTAATTCCGAGCACTTCAACGTAGGCCGGAATTTCTTCATCGGGATTAATGATGTTGCAAGACGAGATTATTCCAACCAAACAGAGCATTGAAACAGAAAGTGAGTAAGGAACAGATATAGATGATAGAATAGAGCGAGGAACAGAATGAGTGCTAAAGGGAGACTGATTAACAGAATGAGAAACAGAATGAGAGCGAGACGAAATTCTTTTTAGAAATACGAATAGGGAGCTTAGACGATTCATTTTTTTAGGGATTATTTTTTTGAAAAGATTTACAGAGCCATCGCCGGCATCGATTTCAATTTTTCTACTATTTGATGCGCCACATTCAATGCATCGTATCCATCTTCAATGCCCACCAGTGGTTGTTTATCTCCTAAAATCGCATCTGCAAAAGAAGCCAACTCCTCGCGAATGGCATTGCTTTCATCGACCTTCGGATTTTCAAAATAAATTTGCTTGGTAGGTTTTCCCTCTCCCAATTCCAACAAAACAGCCAGTGGATCGGGATCGCCTTCTACTTCTTTCAATCGCACCACTTCGGTAGAGCGCTTGAAAAAATCGACAGAGATATAAGCATCGCGCTGAAAGAAACGGCTCTTGCGCATATTTTTTAGAGAGATGCGACTTGCCGTCAAATTAGCAACACAACCATTATCGAATTCGATGCGTGCATTGGCAATGTCGGGCGTATCACTAACGACCGCCACCCCCGAAGTGGATATTTTTTTTACAGATGATTTCACCACACTCAAAACAATATCGATGTCGTGAATCATCAAATCCAACACCACAGAAACATCCGTTCCACGCGGATTGAACTGCGCCAAACGATGCGTCTCAATAAACAGAGGCTGATTGAAATAGGGGAGCGCCGCCTTAAAAGCAGGATTAAATCTTTCCACATGACCCACCTGCACTTTCACCGAAGCTTCCTTCGCCAATTGAATAAGATCCTTCGCTTCCTGCAAAGTATTCGCAAGCGGCTTTTCAATAAACACATGCTTAGAAGCACGCAAAGCCTTACTCGCGCAATCGAAATGATTTAAAGTAGGCGTAACCACATCCACCACATCCACCGCACTAAGCAACTTCTCGATAGAAGGGTAGGCGGGAATACCAAATTCCTCTTCCACCTTCGCTGCCGTAGCCGGATCCTGATCGTAAAAACCGACCAGCTCATACACATTCGAAAGCTCCTTAATTTGCTTAATATGAATTTTTCCCAGATGACCTGCACCTAACACACCTATTCTCAACATGCTCAAATTTTACGCAAAATTATTCCTTTTTACCTTGTGAACTGTTGAAAAACCAAGAGGAATTTATTGTTCAGGTAAAATTTTTACTCAGAAAGCTTCTTATTTTTGCGACAGATGGCACAAGATTCGTTCAGACACCAGGGTCTTCGCAGACAACTGGTTTTACATATAAGAGAGAAGGGAATTAATAATGAAGCAGTTATAGACAGTATTGGCAAGGTTCCGCGACATTTATTCATGGACAATGCCTTTTTAGAATTCGCTTATCAGGACAAAGCATTTCCCATTGCCTGCGGACAAACTATTTCTCAACCTTACACGGTTGCCTACCAAACTCAGCTTTTGGAGCCCAAAAAAGGCGAGAAAGTCTTGGAAATTGGTACGGGCAGTGGTTATCAAACGGCAGTTTTGGCCGAGATGGGCGCCAAGGTTTTCAGTATTGAACGCCACAAACCACTTTTCGAAAAAACCAAAAAACTCCTCGAATCCCTCAATTATACCGGCGTAAAAACATTTTTTGGAGATGGCTTCAAAGGACAGCCGGCCTTCGCACCTTTCGATAAAATCATTGTCACTTGCGGCGCCGAAGAAATCCCCATGAAACTCATCGAGCAACTCAAACCGGGCGGCATCATGGTTATACCCGTAGGTCCCTTAGCCGAGCAAGTAATGACCATTGTTTTGAAAAAGCCGAACGGTGAAACGGAGATTATTGAGATGGATAAGTTTAGGTTTGTGCCAATGCTCAACGATAAAGCTCGCTGAGCGATGGGCCACTGATTCACCTTCTGTGAATTTGATGATGGTGATTATTTTTTATGATTTACCCTCGATATTAAAAAATCATGACCATCATGAATATGGCAAAGCCATCCGTGGCCCATTAGCCTACAAATATTTATCTTTGCACCCATCAAAAATCAACAATGGCAAAGAAAAAAAGTACCACCAAACCCATCTCCAGAAAACCAACCATACTCGTTACCAACGACGATGGCATTACGGCACCGGGCATACGCATGCTGGTAGAAACCATGAAAAAGTTTGGGAATGTAATTGTGGTAGCGCCGGATAGTCCGCAGAGTGCGATGGGACATGCCATTACCATTAACAAACCTTTGCGCTTGGATAAAGTAGATGTTTTTGAGGGCGTAGATTCCTGGCAATGCTCGGGAACGCCTGTTGATTGTGTAAAATTAGCAGTGAATAAGATCTTGCATCGCAAACCCGATTTATGCGTTTCGGGCATCAACCACGGCAGCAATTCTAGCATCAATGTCATTTACTCGGGAACCATGTCGGCGGCGATGGAAGGCGCCATAGAGGGGATCCCCAGCATTGGCTTTAGCCTTTTAGACTTTAGCTTGCAGGCCGACTTCCGTCCATCTGCAAAAATCATCGAAAAAGTAGTGAAAAACGTTTTAAAAATTGGCTTACCCGAAGGCACTTTGCTGAATGTAAATATTCCGAAATTGCCCATCTCCAAAATAAAAGGAATTCGCGTTTGCCGACAAGCCAATGCCAAGTGGAAAGAAGAATTTGACGAGCGCAACGATCCCCACGGAAGAAAATATTTTTGGCTCACCGGCAAATTCATCAACTTCGATACCGGCATCGATACCGACGAGTGGGCACTCGAGAACGGCTATGCCTCCGTGGTGCCCGTGCATTTCGATTTCACAGCGCATCACGCCATCCCACATTTGAACAGCGTAAAATGGAACGATAAATAAGCGCATGGAGACGAAACCGAAATCGAAGTCGCGAATCAAACTAAAGGACGAATTCAAGAGCGGATTTATTCCGGGCTTGCTCTTGCCCTTACTCGGATTTTACATTTACTACTTGCTCTTCTTCTCACACATGAGCTTCGACGGATTCATCGATCACGTTGTAAAAGCCAACCATGCCGTATCGGTATTAAGCTTAGGCGTGATTCTTAATTTAGGACTCTTCTACCTCTTCTACACCAAAGAAATTGACAAGGCGGCGAAGGGCGTAATTGGCGCCACATTTATTTACGCATTCATAGTCATGTACTTTAAAATTCTGGCATGAAATACTACCTCATTGCCGGCGAAGCTTCGGGCGATTTACACGGAAGCAATTTGATGAAAGCCATTCGCGAGAAAGATGCGCAAGCGGAATTTCGCTGTTGGGGTGGCGATCTCATGCAAGCGCAGGGAGGCGAGCTCGTCAAACATTATCGTTCACTCGCCTTCATGGGATTTTTAGAAGTCGTTGCAAATTTGCGCACCATTGTAAAAAATTTAAAACTTTGTAAAGACGATCTTCTGCAGTGGCAACCCGACGCCATCATTTTCATCGATTATCCCGGCTTCAATTTACGCATTGCCGAATTCGCCAAAAAGCAAAACATAAAAACCATTTACTACATCAGTCCGCAGATATGGGCTTGGAAAGAATCGCGCATTCATAAAATCAAACGCGATATCGACAAAATGCTCGTCATCCTTCCCTTCGAAAAAGAATTTTATGCTAAGTGGAACATGGAGGTCGACTTTGTAGGCCATCCATTGCTTGACGAAATCGGAAATCGCCAATGGATCAGCCAAGATTGGAAAGCGAAAAACAACATTCCCGAAAGCAAAAAAATAATTGCCCTCTTGCCCGGATCACGCAAGCAAGAAATTGAAACCATGTTACCCATTATGTTGGAGGCTACCCGGGGGATGGAAGACTTGCACTTCGTACTGGCACTGGCGCCATCACAAGATGCGAGTATGTACAAAGAGCTGCTCGATCATCGAAGGAACATTTCACTCATCCCTGGCGAAACCTACGCTATTTTAAGCGCATCAGCCGCCGCCTTAGTCACCAGCGGGACGGCAACTCTAGAAACCGCATTATTCGGCGTGCCTGAAGTCGTTTGCTACAAAGCCAACAAAATTTCCTACTACATCGCTCGCCAACTCATCAAAGTAAAATACATCAGCCTCGTCAACCTAGTCATGGACCGCGAAATCGTCAAAGAACTCATCCAAGCGGAGCTTAACCCAAAGCAATTGCGAGCAGAGCTTTTAAAGCTTTTAGAAACGCCGGAGCGGGAGAAGATGCTTTCGTCTTTTCAGGACTTGAAATTGAAGCTAGGAGGGGAGGGGGCTTCTGAGAAGGCAGCTTCTATCATAGATCGTTATTTAAAATCCAACTAAAACAAATTCATTTCTTCGAGTATTTTCGATCTGTTATAAAATTGGGGTGTGTAGGTCCGATAGCAATCGGACTACGACTTCGCCTTCGCCTTCACCCCAAGGAATTGGTGGATTGGTGATCACTGTTTACCCTGAGAAAGCAGAAGGGAGCTTGTCGAAGGACGGATGTATTGTCGGTTTTTAATTTTCGACTTTTATTTGTTTGTATTAGAATTTTCAATATTTTTAACCACCTTATACTCTTTTATGCGAACACGGATAGTTTTATTCTGGCTTTTTGGATTTTCTCTTTGGGGGAGGGGGTGGCGATTGGTTTATTGGGAATTGGG
>Ga0105050_10009640_pt1 | contig 10773 bp, 9 predicted proteins | sample FRY01_FD_78088 | JGI IMG/M metagenome (GOLD analysis project Ga0105050, IMG submission 78088) | Freshwater microbial communities from Lake Fryxell liftoff mats and glacier meltwater in Antarctica - FRY-01 | ecosystem: Environmental > Aquatic > Freshwater > Ice > Glacier meltwater ... | reverse complement strand
GGCAATCTAACAGTCGGCAACTTTCACCTAAATACAACTGTGCGAAAGTGATCTGTTACAAAATCACAGTTTTTTGGAGCCCAAGAGGGGAGTCGAACCCCTGACCTACGCATTACGAGTGCGAACAAATGAAACACACTGAGACAGCCTGGGTCAGATTTCCTTACAAACTATATAAGTCTTCTAATGAGACACACTCTGAAACATGAGGCGTCGGCCTGGGATGTTCAATGAATGTTCAATCATTTGAAATGGGATTACCTCACATAGTTGTGTGTAGCCAAATGATGAATTTAAACCAGAACTCGGGCCCATCATTTCGGATCCAGTTCTCTCTCAGAGGTCGTCCACCTCGATACCAAGTATCTCTAGACACTGACGAGCGAGTTTTTCGGCTGCTTGCTGGACGGAAGTACCGAGGGGGAGTTCTTTGCTAAACGGCGGAAGGGAAGGGTTCGGTTTCATGTAGGACGTGCCCTCTGGGGCTCCCAGTTTCTCGGCCATGATTGCATTTGCGATCTTTGCCAGTTCCAGACACTCTTGTTCGTTCATTCCGTTTCCTTTGGTTGTGTCGACACTGTCAACTCTGCGCATGCTATGTCTGTATTAGCTACGTGTCATGTTTTCATAAATTAAATCATTGACGAGTGAGCAATCGAGGTCAGTCTCGGTTAGCAACTTAATTCTGGAGATAGTCATTGTTCTTGGGTGCAACTAGGTTGGTCAGGTGAGTCCAGCAAAGCCAGAGGAACAAGCACGAGTCCTTATCGACATGCAACTGAGGCAGGCTGGATGGCATGTCTGTGACCGCAAAGACATTGACCTCATCAACCACCCAGGCAATGCAGTACGAGAAGTGATTATGGCTGCTGAGTATGGGCGGGCTGATTACCTCTTATATGTAGACAAGAAAGTTGTTGGCGTCATTGAAGCATTAGGCAGCGACAACTAATAGTCGTACATTCCCACTTCAATCGAAAAGGTAGATATTCAAAGGATGTTCCGTCTTTTGGATGACCCCCCCATGGTTAAGTCAACTCGCACAAAAGAGTGGTGGGTAGGGGGAATTGCGCGAGGAAGTCCGAACTTCCAAATAGCCCTATTCCACGGGTGGCGGAACGAAACTCTTAGACCATTTACTGGTTGCGTCAAGAGATTGCCCCAGTTTCGCGTATTGGCGTTTTCAGTTAAGGGCTGACGAGTCCATGTCGCCGCCGATATCAGTACTCACAGAAGAAGCGTCGATGTTCCTCAAGGAGAGCCTTGCTGGGTCTGTCGGTTACGCGCAGCGGGATCACTGCTAGAAGTCGGCTGTGAAGCGACTTGTATTCCCTTGACCCCCGCAGAGACGAGTCAAGAATGACCCGGTACTTGCCATCGATTGTTAGGAGGCCACGATCGAAGAGGTTGTGAATGTCAGCCCTAAGTAGGAGCCCATTCTTCGGTGAGTGATTTCCCCTGCTACGAACGGGACGTATGTGCGCGGCTTGAAGAACTTCGTCGACCGTGCACCCGGTCACAGCACATGTGTTGTTATATGCGCGCAAGAGCTCAAAACGAAACGCTTGTTGACCGACTCGTTGATCCACCTCGATGGTTCTGAAACGAACCTTTTCGTTGTGGTCAGTGACGGACTTGGAAAGTTTCCCCTTCAGCCAATGATTCAGGACGCGCGTGGTCTTCTCGTTAGCCGCAGTTACAGCGGCGTATGGCACTTGTCCGTGCGCTGAGAGAGGTATCGGAGAGCCCTGAAGCTTCTCTGTCAGAGTCTTGTCCCAGCGAATCTTTATTGCGTGTTTCTTCCATTCGGATTTCCATTTAGCCGTGTGGGCAACGCAACCAACTGCGTAGATTGCGCTATCTGGTAAAGCAAAGTGGACCCAGATTAAGTCGTTCTCCTTGAGTGCGCCAGCGCTTTTCGAAACTCCCCATTCGGACAACACGCGATAGTCAAGAAGTTTGAAGAAGTTCTCTCTCGAGGTGGGAAGAGTCTTGCCCTTGCCATCGAGTTGATATCCGGTCTTGGGATTGAGTGGGTATAGATAATGATTTACGCCGTTGCTCATGTGTACAAACCTAGTTGAGCCAGCGGATCGTTCCCGCCAGTCGGGTCATTCATGGTTGACTATATTAAGGATGTGGTCATGGGATGCGCCGCGGTTGAGTTACGCATAGTCGGGGGTTTCTAGCCTTTCCTTCTACTTTATTTACGCACAATATGCGAAGTACTGTGATGCGCAGTTCCGCTGCACAGCTTCAATCCAAAATTTGTCGACGTTTGAACTCCTTGACAAACATGGGCGTTGTAGTTCTTTGTAAACAGGTCTTGTACGACTTGAGGCAGTTTCTTGCGGGCCTTCCATCCAGAGTGGTGTCCTCCATCTTTTACGAGCGCTCCAGAACTTTTTAGCAACTCAAACATTGAAGCGAGTGAATACCCCGGATATTTCTTCGATATAAAGGCTTGGCTAAAACCTTGTTTCATTGGTATCCAGTGGCAGTAATGCAGTATCTCGTTTATGTCGTCCCCGGTCATGTTTCTCCTCATCGCACCAGGCGTTACCACCGACTCTGGGCCGGTTGGTGATCGTCATAGGGCCTGGTCCCTCAGATCGTCTTAATGAATGTTCGAACTCACCATACCTACTAGGTGTTGCAGAGTAAATGCATGGGACACCAATTGCGCAGATCCCAAGAAACCAGGCGACATCTTCGAAGGGTTAATCGAAGGGCGCGCTCAAATATCAATTGCAACTTTCTAGGTAGGAGAATGTTGTTCGGGAGAAGATTAGGTCGTAAAGATAGGCCTGTGTGCCTTGAGGACATCCGAGTGATTTGTTGGATGGAGTCTTAGCAATACATACGTGATGGCACTGGAAGTCCCAGGTTCGAGTCCCGTCTCGCCCAATGGTGTTTATGAACTTACAATGTTGAGGGTTGCATAACGCTTTGACGGTTAGTGTTCGATTGCGCGACAAACTAACTTTGCATTTAAATCAAACAAGCAGTAGTTTCTAGATGTTATGGCACCGCAGCGGCGCTCAAAGCGTGTTTTGTCGTCGGCGTTTAAGCCTCGAGAGCCGATGGTGGCTCGTGACGTAAGTTCAGAACACAAGTGTGATGATTGTGGCGAATTCTTGGTATTGAAGAATTCCAAGCGTGGAAATCAATTTTGGGGTTGTGCGAACTGGTCTAAGAATCACAATGATCAAAAATGTTTGGTAGGCATCGATCTGCTTCCAGATGGAGAAACGAATGACTCAAGTGGTGACAATACAAAAGATAAAACGTCTGAATTAGTTCAATCGAGGGTCGATTGGTCGGATGCAAGTCTTCGGCGCTACGGCTGGAAAACAAAATACGTTGCGCTTGGCGCCTCTATGCGAAGTGTGACTATGCCGAGTGCGCCGAGCAGCAGAACTGCATGGATCGCATGGTCGGACCTGTCCAGTTTTGGCAGCTCGGTACCATTTGTCTTCTGTCGGGACTTGAAGGTAATCGGCATAAATGACTAGAAGGTTTTCGCGGCATTCTTGAACGTTGTCACTCAATAGCTCAATCCCGTAGATGCACATCATGGCGAATAGCGCTTGATGGCGTCGTTCGAAGTCGCTCTTTCCGTAACGAGTCTGAACGGTGACCAGTTTTCGGTTGAGGACTGATCTCAAAAAGTTGCCTGATCCACAGGCAGGCTCGAGAAAGCGCGAATCGATGCGTTCAGACTCACCCTTGACCAAATCGAGCATGTCTTCCACCATCCAGCTGGGGGTGAATACTTCACCATGGTCGGCAACCCGCTGGCGGGACTTGACCAATCCCTCCGGGTCATTTGATTGCAAAGTCGGCGCTACGACGGCAGGGGTGATGTCGCTGTCGCTTGCCATTGCTCTATCTTGTCACGAACATGTCCCAAGGAAGACAGGGACGAGACCGTTACAGCTTTTTAGGCGCATTATTAAAAACATTGAGTGGCATTACAAAATGCCCCGCAACTAGTTATCGCCAAGTTCGTCGGCTATGTTGTCGAACCCCCATTGGCCAAGGGCTACAAAGTCAAAGGTAGCTACTGGTCATGGGCTTGGAAAGAAGTGGCTCATCGAAATTATAGACAAGTTGAAGACAGACGGTTCTTAATTGAGAATCTATCTCATTAATTGGTACAGATAAATCAATTGGAACCAGATTAATAGAAATCCCAGTTCGTCGAACCTGTCCTGCAAGATTCCCATTGGTGGGCGGCTTCCCCGCGATACAGCTAATGATCGTGGCCCTTGGTAGCCCGAGAACTGATGCATACGTATGAACTTGATATAGGTCAGCGTTGTTGATTTTCTGAATCTCATCAACAGACTTGTATTTAATATCGGCCACAGCCACGTCTGCTTTGTCTTTTCTAATAACAATGTCAGGGCGGAGTTGGATCTTGGCATCGACATCCAACCAGCGTTTGTCTTGGGCATGTAATGAATAGCCGGGTGGCAGGAATCGCCTTAAACGGACTTCGATGAATTTTTCTACAAGAGCATGCATCTCAATGAGAAATGTGGTTCCTTGTTGTCCTTGCCCGCGATGATTGATCGCGAGATTTCGAATGATCAACGCAGCGAGGCGGACAGGTGTTTCAAAGTGTCGTTCGAGCCTGCTAGGCACCCACGTATCAACCCAATCGATGGGGTTCTGAGTTATTGAAACTTCATCAAAATCAGTCGTTAACTTCTTCAATCGCAAATGATCACTCGGCGGCACGTCAGGTATGCGCACAGATAATTGCAGAGCCCTTAGCAAGAGCTGATTTATACGAATATTTGGTGTGTACTCCTCAAAAGTGCATGGAACTGGCAACAAAATTCCGGGGCGCCGAAGCACCTTCTTGAAATCGACTCTTCCTCGAATACTAGAGAGACTCTCTTCGTGAACTACATAGTCATATCGAAGCCCCTGAACTATTGCTCTGTCAAGTGAACGGACAAATAGCCGAATAATCGCAACCAACAAATCTGCTACTTGTTCATATTCGAATGAGTCGTGCAACCATTTAATTGCATTCGTTTCCACATCCATCAGCGCTAGAACATTAGGGATTCCAATCTTAGGTTGGATAACAAACCGTTGTCCGTTGATTTGAAATGTTCCAACGACTCCTGAAGGAGTAAGTCTCCAACCGCCTTCAGACGGCGACACTGTTACTTTTGTGGCCTCGTTTTCTTGAAGCAGACGGGCGGTTGCGTCATCAATTGCAACTACTTGTGATTGATGCTCGGTGAGAAAAATAGTGGCTTTTGCAATGTCGGTTTGCATGATGTTTGATTTATTCATCATCCAAGGTGTCAGGTGTTTGCACATCTTTCCACAGTGCATCGAAACTGAATTCGTTGGTCTTTTCGATTTGACCGAAAAATAGATCGCTGATGAGTGGCTCAATTTGATATTGCCAAATTCTTCTTAACTTCACTTCGTCTATGCCATCTTTCATGAAGAAACTTGGACCTAACGCGAGATGGTCTCCACCCAGTTCTTTGTAGAGCAAGCCATTTACCTTGTCTACAAAGTCTGGCAGTTCTTTCATCTGTCGAGTCTTCTCAACCCATTTTCTAAGAACTTGTGACACTGCTTTCTTCCCCTGAACGTCAGGAGTGAAATCTACAAACTGGAATCGACGGCGTATTGCTGTATCTACGAGCGCAATCGAACGGTCTGCAGTGTTCATAGTGCCGATAATCCAGAGATTTTCTGGAAACTCAAATGGTTCATCAGGGTGATACATCAACTGAACCGCTTCGTTTCGGTATTCAAGCAAGAAGAGCAGTTCGCCGAACACCTTTGGCAGGTTTGCTCTATTGATTTCGTCAATGATGAGAATAAATGTCCTTGACTTATCTTTTGAGGCCCTCTCGCACATTATTCGCAATGGGCCCGGTTGCAGCTCGTAACTGATTGAGCCAGCAACACTTCCTTCTGTTGGACGAAATCCTTCAACGAAATCTTCATAACTCATCGATGGGTGAAACTGAACCAACATTCGTTGATCGTCACTCGGACAAATTGCTTGAGACAACTTTTGAGCGATGTATGTCTTTCCAGTGCCTGGCGGGCCATAGAAAATAGCTTGACGATGTTCTTTCAGCAGCTCGTAAATGTTTGAAAGGAAACTTTGCTCCAAATAGACCTGTTCTTCAAGATCTGATATTCGATCTTCGACAGATTCTTGATCCTTTTTGGGGACGTCATCTACCTCTCTTAAATCACGCTCCAATAGCCAGTAGAGAAAGCGTGCCTGAGTCCAAGTGTCTTGCCCAGTAATTGGTGTCACAAATTTAATCAGGCTGTCGTTCGCTGCAATCTGCCGTTTTCCTACAGACAATTCATTATCTGGAACTGGTAGACCGAATTCCGTCAGCATTTTTGCTTTCCCCTGGTCTCCGTAGAAGGGAAATACAAGCACGAATTTTCCTGGATAAGCCACTGCAAGCAGTTTCATGATCACTGATGCCCCCAGGCCTTTCACTAGGAAAGATTCCTCTCCTATTAATTGATCAATTCGGTCTTCCTCTGCAGAATCAGCGTTCCACAAGAGGTAGTCAATTGATTTGATGATTCGAGACCACTCTGCTTCATCAGCGTCTCGAACACTACGATTTAGGCCTGACTGAGGACCAGGAGAACCAAAACGACTAGCAATGATTCGTCGAAGATCATGTTTAGTGAGTGATTGAAGATTTTGCTGTTGCAAAAGTGAATGAAACTCAGCTCCGGATGCGATGTTGTCCTTATCTGATTGTGTTGGATAGCCCGTCACCTTTATAAATTGTGTAAATAATTCACCTGAAACATCTATCGCTTTTTCATCTCGCCTTGCCATCATTACTTCTTCTCCTGGAGCAACAGAGGAGGCTCGATTAAATTGATCGATCAGTGGCTGTAATAGTTCAAATGATTCTCGCAAAGATTGACGGAGCAATTCACCAGTTCTCAGTGAACCTATGTCAATTGGTGTGCCAATATCGCTCCACTTTTTTGCGGCATCGACATCCACCATGTTGTAATGGTCTAGTTCAGTGTTCTGATTACGCATTCGACTAAGACCGCTTGGTAATGACCCTTGTATTGAACTACGAATCAATTCCAAGAATCCTTTTCTTGGTGATCTAATTTCTGTGTTGATTGCAACCGTCAACCTCTCCGTATCAACATGAAGTCGAATTGACGGACCAGGAATCGCGCCATCTGTTGTCCGCCATGCGACCCAACTTGAACCGCGAAGAAACCCATCTACCCAATACGGGCTTGGGATACGTGTTTTCGGTTTCTGGCCAAAGACTTCTTCGAATAGGACCAGCATCTGATTACCAACCCGCTTTAGTTCTGCAAGAACCACGCTGGTGTTGAGCAAATTTTCTTCATAACCCGACTTATCGGCGTCGCTTGTATCTTTTGGCAATTGATAACTTCGCATACAACGGTCAATCAATGTTTCATCTAAGGCATAAGTGAAATTTTCGTCTTTCGACGACTCGCTATGTATCCAAGAAAATACCCACGCCGCATCCTCAGCCAATGATTTCGCATCTCCAGCAACGGCATTCGTTAATTGCGTGTAGCGAACAAAGCGAGAGCCATGATTCTCATATTCTTTAGGCAACCAAGCCATCGACACCAGAGCATCTTCGGCATGCAACCACATTGGCTGCCACTTACCACCCATAATCCACCAAAACCAAGAGACAAAATACGTTGCTCGTGCCGGTGCCGCAGAACTTCCACGCGTTTTCAAATCTCGCGCAAAATCCGCAACTAAATTGATTTGTGCTTCAGCTTCATCAAGCGTGGATGGCAACGCCAACGCTTTTCGAAGCACGGACTCTGCATCTCCTGGAAGTGAATCTTTCACAAGTTGATTAAGGAACATTGCTCCGGCAGCACCACTGAATCCAAACTCTGATTTTTGTGATGTCCAATTCTGGATTGCGCCACGTAATTCGAGAGCACTCATGTCTCCCTGTAGGAAAGATTGGATCTGGGGGACGATTTCTCCTTGAGTTGCCGCACGGCGCTGGAGCACATCCACCTGACGTTCTCGTCCACCTGACATGGACCATTCAGAGACCAATTGCTTGTACCTAATACGTCGAAATTTAAGTTCTGTTTCAGACCACATCACTTGCTCCTTGCTGCCCGAATTGAGCTTGTACCGAGAATAGGCGATGGGTGCATCCTCTCTTGTCTAGAGAATTAAGTCGTACATAACTTGGACTACCTAGGGGAGGTCCGAGGTTCCCTCCCGGATCACCCACTATCACGGTGTTTATGAACAGTTGTTCCCTAAAGTGAAGATGTCACGTCCGATTTACAACTACCGCTAATCCTGTACGGCGACTGTATCGGCGTCAAGCGGAGGCAATGACTTGAAGTACTGCATGACGATGCGTCGGCTACTGGCTGGGCTATCAGCGTGTCATGAGTGCATTCCATAGCGAAGCTGAAATCTTCTTCACACAATTGAATCCACGAATGGGAACTGCTGGTCTTTCAGTCCACGATATTTTCGTAGAACAAGGGTGCACTTCTTATGTCAAGACGATTTATGTTGGATATGACATTGACGGGACAATGGTGACTGCCTTGTATGGCCGTGCAGACCATGTAGACCATGTAGAGGTTGCACTAGCACTTGATGAGAACCATGAATCATCGTTATTGATTGATGCCTCACACTTGACATGGCGCACTTTGCCTGTGGCTGGCGTGGCTAGCAATGCTGACCAGGTTGAATTGATGAAGCCATTGACTCAAGAGGCATGTGCACGCATTAGAGATGGGGCACATGCGGTCAATCGGGATAATGAGTTCTTCATGAAGTCTCGTCGTGAACGGCGTGGACAATAAAAATATTTAGTGATGCGCACCAAACCTAAATGCGCAACTTGAAATCAAATTGTTCTATAAGAATTCTGAGCAAGCCAATTGATTCTCTCCCATGAAACACTGCGCACTTAGTGTTATCTCTAAGTTGGATTCGTCAGTAAATATTTCGAACAACAACTTCAGTTGGCAGTATGAATAATTTGCTCTCGCTTCAAAGAGACCCCCCATGGTTAAGTCAATTTGTAATGAAACAGGGGATGTTGTGCAGAATTATTTAAATGCGTAGATAGCCCTATTTTCATTGATGTATATGGCTCATTCAGAGTAGTTATTTAACTAATGTGATCTCTATTTATTTGTTGCGAAAGGGGGTTGCTAAGAATGCATTAAGGGTGTTAACTCTTGTTCCCCACCCGATTAAAAGGACCACAAAAACTATATGAAAACACTAAATTCATCACCACTACTTGGCATCGAAGAAGCTGCTAATTATCTATGCATTAGCCGCAGCAGTATCTATCGATTAATAAATACTGGCGAAATAAAAACCGTGCATGTATTGCGTCGCAAACAAGTAATAGAAAAAGATGCGCTAGATAATTACATTGCATTATCCAAGCAGAACGGTCATCACAATGTCTGATAAAAAGATTGATGCATCGATTGAAGGTTCTTCTTCACTATGGGCAATCCCATACGACCACCCGAACGATATTCCCACCCTCGTACAAGACACAGATCTGTACATGCTGGTTGAGTATTTCGCAGGACTCGGCCAAGGCTTTGGCACAAATGTGCGCTACACATGCCCTAATCCAGGTCACATTGATAATCACCCGTCATTCAGTGTCACTACGTTTCCAGATGGCAAACAACGTGCTAAGTGTTGGTCGCAATGTGCATGGGACGGAGATGCACTCGACTTTGTTGAATGGTGTTTAGGCATCGCAAAATGTGACGCTGTGAATTGGCTCAAAGATTGGAACAGTGAAGAATCAGCCGAAAGTTCACCTCCTAGCAAATCCATTAGTCCCCCAGAATCGAAGCCTGCTCCAGTTGATACCTCAACAAAGGCAACCGGCATTGAGGCTCAAGTGTTGATGACGCAATATCTAGTGACTCGTCATTGGCCCTCAAGTGTGGTGGAACGTTTCTCACTTGAAGTTGTGTATGACTCAAGTGGTGCAGCTCGGATACGTCACCCGTACTTGCTCCCGACCACCAGCGGCGAATTGGAGGCAACGTATTGGCAAGATCGAAGCTTGAAGCAATCAACGGTGAAATGGTTGAGCCCAAAAAATCGTGAATCAATCCCGTTCAACCTTCAATCACTTGAACCAGACAACCTCGAAGTAGTGGTGATCTGTGAAGGCCCTGCAGACACAATCACAGCATCACTTGCTCTCGAGGGGTACAGCCATGTGGCCATCATTGGTATCGCCGGCGTAAACGCTTGGCGCAAAGAATATGTGTCATATGTTGAAGGATTGCGGATTGTTGTCGCTGCAGACAACGACGAAGCAGGCCGAACAATGGAAACACAAATAAGCCAAAGTGTTTCACGCCCCGTCATAAGAGTGCGCCCTTCTCATGGTGATTTAACTGACACCGCGATAAATGAAGGGCTCGACGCGGTGCGCAAGTTTCTAATATCCGCGCTCGGTGTTCAACCCGAAGCAAAGGTGCGAACACTTGATGAACAAACAGCAATGTTTCGTGAAGAGCCACCGCAAGGACACTTGGAACGTGAATCGAAATGAGCGGGCGACAGAAACCGAGCCAAATGACTATTCTCAAAGTAATTACGACAACTGAGTGCGGTGAGATACTTGAAGAACAATCCGAACCAACATTGCTTGATACATGGTCACCCCATATGTACCGAGGGCGAAAGATACTCGACATACCATC
>Ga0105050_10009639_pt1 | contig 10773 bp, 13 predicted proteins | sample FRY01_FD_78088 | JGI IMG/M metagenome (GOLD analysis project Ga0105050, IMG submission 78088) | Freshwater microbial communities from Lake Fryxell liftoff mats and glacier meltwater in Antarctica - FRY-01 | ecosystem: Environmental > Aquatic > Freshwater > Ice > Glacier meltwater ... | reverse complement strand
CTACTACCTGGTACTCTCAACGTCATACTTACCTGGTATACCAACTGGTAGATTGGCCTCAAGCCGCGTCAAGCCAAAAGTACTGCCTGGTACTCGTGGAGAGGTACCGATTACGGCACTGGCATTAAATAAGCGCAAATATCCACACTCCCCCGATCCATCAACATAACCGTCGGCTTCCCCAACGACCGGGCAATCATCAAAAAACATATTTCCATTTGTAGTTGCAATCGGATCAGCGCCGCTTCAAAGGCAATCAGACGATGCCCTCCCTCCAACCCTGGGTAGGTCGCTCCACCCTCCATCAAAATAGTAGGCACTTCCGGTACCACCAGACAATCGAACCCGGCTTGTTTGCACGCGGCACGGACATGCGCCAAGGAAGAGGTTTTGCCCGAGCACGGGCCGCCGGTGAGGACGACGCGGTAGACTTTTTGAGTGTGGGTTTTGAGGGACGTCGTGTCTTGATCTATGGGAGATGAAAAGGAAGGACAGGAAGGACAGGAAATGGAAACGCTGTGAATGGACGAGGCTATCGAGGAGGCAAACCCACCAGCGTTCACCATCTTACCTTTGCGACGACGCAAGCGCACAACGAAATGCACGCCCTCAACCACCAGAGGAATGGAAATGGAGAGGAGGCCCGCCAATATTAGTGCTGTGTTGATTGATTGCTGGTGCGGCGAGGCTTTGTACCGCTCCAGCAAACCCATATGGAGGTGTAGGAAGTCCTCGTCTTGCTTGTCGTCGGGGTGGTGCTCCTGCACCTGTGGGTGTGTGGTAGGTGTGGATGAGTACACACGACAACGGTGAGTAGGTACATTGCATGTCCGTCTCACTCACACACACTCCACACACAAAACACAAACCCACAGATGCCCTGAGACGAAAGGAAGGAAGAGGACGCTACCATGGAGCCAGCTTTAGAAGCGCCAGCACAAAAATCCTCGTCCTCCGCTCTGTCAACCCAGTCAACCTCCCCTTCCCTTCCTATCGGGGCGGCAGCCTCTGTCTCCACCGCAGTGGCAATACCATCCCAACCATCCCAACCACCGAAAGCTGCGCACGTCTTCCTCCCAGCCTTCCGGCCGCGGGTCCTAGCTTTAAGCAACTCTCACAAGAACGACGGCAAAGTCCTAATCAAGCTAACTGCCTCTGCGTCGACCCTTGCTGCACCCGTCCCTCCACCTCCTTTTTCTTCCTCCCTGCTCTGGCAACGCCACGCCCACGGCTCCTATCGTTCTTACTACGGCGCGCGTCGGCACGCTTCCTCCAGAGGCGTAGCTGCTGCTGCTGCTGCTGCCACCACCACCACCACCACCACCACCCTTGATTCTCATCCGCCTCCATCCTCCAAAAGCACCCCAACCACCGACGCCCGTCTCTCCTTACTACAGCCCGATTGGTTCGCCAACAAAGACTGCTTGGATATCGGAACCAACACGGGGAAAGTCGCTTGGGAAATCTATCTGCTATTCAAGCCTAGGCGTATGGTGGGCGTGGATATAGACCCAGAACTGATTAGGGTGGCAAAGGAGAAGCTGGCGTGGGCGTGCCGGAGGGAGGGAGGGAATAAGGGGCATGCAGAGAAGGTGGAGTTTCGGTGTGAGGATTTTGTGGGGGGGAGGAAGGAGAGGAGAAGGGAGGGAGAGGGAAGGACGGAGGGAGAGAAGAGTGGACCGGAAAATGGCAAGGGTGCCACCGAAGAGGAGGGGGATGTAGCAGGGGAGGAGGGCCAGGATGACGAGAGGAGAGAAGAAGACAAAGGCGAAGAGGAGAAAGCGGTCGAGGAATCAAATAATGAGGAAGTGGAGGAGCAAGAACTAAAAGGAGCAGAAGAATACCACATTATTTCCTGTTTAAGCGTGACCAAGCACATTCAATTAGAAGGGGGAGACGCAGCGCTCCGTCGACTCTTCCACCGAGTGCATGCACAACTTCGGCCAGGAGGGCGATTCATCCTCGAGCCACAAGCATGGCGGACGTACCGCAAACGGAAGCATGCCTCGGTAGAATCCCAAAATAATTATGCTTTGTTAAAATTGCGGCCGCCGTTTAAAGAGGTGTTGATGAATGAGGTCGGGTTTGAGAGTGTACAGGACGTGGGAGTCCCGCCCGAGGCGCCGGCGGGGTATAGGAGGCCGATGTATTGTTTTGTAAAAAGAAGAGAAGAGACGGGGGGGGGGGCGGGGAGGGAGGGCAGGATGGGTTGGGGGGGGGGAGGGAGGGGCAATAGGAATGGGGAGGGAGTAGGGGAGGCAGGGGCAGAGGGAGGGTGCTTATCCACGAAATAGGATGGGACAATTTAGCCAGCGGCACCTTCAAAGTAAAATAATGTCAAAATACGGATAAAGATGAGATTTGAAGGGTTTCTTCGTGTGTTTTGCGTAATAAAAAGCGCGTCCTTGCACCAGCTTTAACCTCCTCGTCTTTTGGCTGACGCCATCGTGTCCAACCGCGTGCTGACTTGACGCATCCTTCTGCCACTCCCAATGCCATCTACATACACCCACGCACCCTCTAACCACGATCCACACGCCACATTATACACAGGCGAAGCCTTGTCCTGCCAGGTGGACAAACGAAGCCCCAGCACACGCCCAATTATCATGATACCTCGCATCCTCCTCTGCTTGAGCTTCTGTTGCCTCTTCGCGGCCCTCATTCAAGCCAAGCCTGCGTCAGTCCGTGGGGGGCTTCCTACCTTTGACGACGCCTCTACGGCCGGCGTGGCTGTGTCGGACGCGCCTGTTGCGGTGGGCGATGACGACCCATGGTCGGCGGTCACCAAAGCAATCAACGACTACCATATGACAGATTTTGCCGTGGTGGTCTCCAATGCCTCGGGCATCCAGTACCTGTACGAGAAGGGCAACATTTCCTACACCGACACCGTCATGAGTAAGTACAAAACATCTTTAATTTATGCCCCGCAGCTGTGCTCTTTTTCTCACCAACCCTTCCTCCCATTCTCCCGTTCCCCTCCCCCACCTTCTAGACGTGGCCAGCACTACCAAGTGGGTCTCCGGCACGATGATCATGCGCGTCGTCGCTTCCGGCGCCCTGAAGCTGAACGATTACTGCCACACCTTCTTCCCCTGGTGGACGCGCAACCCCAACGATCCCCGCTCCCGCATCCAACTAAAGCATCTCCTCTCCTTCACATCGGGATACTACCAACTCACCTACGGGTCCTCCGTGCCGTGCTTCCGTAATTCTACGATGGACTACGTGGCGTGCGTCCGAGAGCTCTACGAAACGGTGGATTTGCGTTGGGAGCCCGGGACTGTGTGGGACTATAGCTCTTTGCATTTGAAAATTGCGGGGGGCATGGCTGTGGCGGCGTCGGGCAAAAGTATTCGGGTACTGTTGGACGAGACGCTGGCGGACCTGGGGATGACCAACTCTTATTATGATATGGATCAGAACCCGGAGTTGGCTGGGAGCTTGTACACGACTGGTACGTGGTGTAAGAGACGGAGGGAGGGAGGGAGAGAGAGGGGTTGAAAAGACGGGGAGGAACATTCGATTATATAACCCTTCCCTCCTTCTCTCCCTTCCCTCCAGGCGAGGACTACGACAAATTCCTGGAATCCATGTACTTCCACCGGATCCTGCCCGCCGAGATTATAAAAGAAATGGAGAGCGACCACACCCCTTCCCCCGCCGTGAGCGCCTCGTACAAAAGCTGGGGGTTGGGCATGGCCGTGGGGCACTACTCTTACACGAACTGGTTAGAGTGCTGGGGCTCGTTGCCGGAGCCGCAGCCTTTCCGCCCGGAATGCTATGAGAAGAGCATTCATACCTCTCCCGGGGTGTTTGGTACGTGGAAGAGGGAGGGAGGGAGGGAAGGGATGAGTTACATTTAAAGCGGATGGGAAATGAGATCTTCTATATACAGAAGCTTGTCCTTACACCCTCCCTTCTTCCCTCCCCTTCTTCCTCCTCAGGGTACTGGCCGCTGATTGATCGATTTAACAACTATTGGATGCAAATTGTGTACAACGGGCCGGCGGTCATTGGCTGCATCGACGGATGGGTCGCGCGAGGGGTAATCAAGCCGGTGGTCGACGCCGTGATGGTAAGTCGTGTGTTTTCCTACTTTTTTCCCTTTTACCCCTTCCACCCGTAACTTCTAATTTTCTCTTGTATTGTTCATCCTCGCACTCATTCTTTCCTCTCTCCCCCCCCCTTTAATCAACAAACAGGGCGACGAGAAGATTATCCCGGCCAAGACCTTCGACGTCGAGGCGGAGAAGGCGCGGCTCCGGGAGCTCCTCGACCTGGACCTGCTCGCACAATGGCCAAACTAGGGGTAAAATCAGAACTGGGACGTAAAGACGAATGTAGAGAGAAGCAGGCAGAGAAACGCGTGTCGAAAACACAAAGAAGGGGATTGATATATCTAGGCTCCAAGCCTCATGAGAAAAATAAATGCAGGCTAATTAAAAAGACGGGAGGGTCCCGGTGACATGAAAAAAGAGCGAAGCGCGTCCATACATATACCTCCATACATCACTATTTCTTTACTTTTTGTTTCCTCTTCTCTCTGCTTTTCTAGGGGTTGTATTGCAGATACTGCGGCGCCTTTGTCAGCAACACAATGCCGGTCACCACCAACACCACGGCTAGGACCGTCATCACCCGCCCTTGCCGCTCGTATGCTCTCATGACTGGCGCCACTTTGCTGTGAATGAAAGCACGGCGGGCTGCCTGCTCTTGGGCAGCAACATCGTCTCCTGGTCCTTTATCGCTTTCCTGTGCCATTGCTGCCTGACCCCGCGGAGAAGAAGCTGCCGGCGGTGCAGCGGTGCGGAGGGTGGGATTGTCGACGTCGACAGTCGCCTTATCGTCCGCTTCTCCGACTGCTGCTACTTTGTCAATGTCTTTCGTCTTTTCGCCTGCCGTCGGCGCGGCCTGGAAGCCGAAGAGCAACCGGCCGTCCTCGTCGCAGTGTCCAAGACAGGTGAGCTTCCCATCGGAAAGGAGTCGCCAGTGTGTTTGACTCAAGCCCTGCATCAACATTTTACGAGCCATGTTAAGCACCACGTAAGAAAGCACAACAAATGAACCTGCCAAGATGTAGGCGTGAAGGGTCCACTCGCTACTGCAGGCGCAGTGTCGGGACCAAACCTGGAGGAGCTCCGGGTGAGGGCCCGAGCAGGTAGGGGTACAAGACGGGAGCACCTCGCAGTGGAAAACGCCGTCTTCCAAGGCCCACGGTGAGCCGACGGCCAGTCCCTGCGTGCTATTTTCTGAAGGGACGAGGACCGATTGGCACCCGGACGTCCCTAAGCTCAAGGACAACGGCGGATACGGCCGGGCTGGAGCGTAGTTGGCATTGATCGGGCAGGACGACGAGCGATTGGTGTTGGAATAGTCTTCACAAGCAGCATAGCTAAACGGCGCCGAGGTCGTGTCAATAGGCACGGCAGCCGTCCCATTGCTGTAGGTCTCGCAGCAGCTCTCCACAAATGCCGCGTCCAACGCTGGAATGTCCAGACACGAAGCCAAGAGATGTACCTTGCCCTGCGTCTCCGACTGGGAACTGCGTAAAGTGGTGAGGTATCGCACTGCGTTAAGTTGCGACATCTGGGCAGCCTTGCCGTAGTCGGCGCAGTACTGGGCCCTGCGTTGATTGTAGACTTTGAGACCGTCGAACATGGCTTGGTTCCCTTGGTAAGCCGCCGCATTAAATGCCAACGAATGCAGCGTCTTGGTCGCATACGAGTAACGCGCAGGGGTGGCGGAAGAGGACGACGAGGCCGCACCGTCCGTGCGAAAGACGCAGCCTTGCTGGTAGTCACGGTACGCGGCTATGTACATAGTTATGGCAAACACGAGCAGCGGGAACAAGAATGCGCATAGCAGCACGCGGGCCAGATAAGGCGAAGCTAGCAGCCATGCCAGCAGCCGACGGGGGTGCAGCCTTTGCAGCATACTCCAATCAATACTCGCCCGCCGCGCCAGCAACAAGTCTGGGCGCAAGTCGACCGCAGGTAACTTGAGCGCCGTGGACTGCGTTTTGAAGCGCCAGAAAATGCGCATGCTGCTGTAAACGCGGTAGATCGTGTCGGTGACGAGGGCCAGCTCAGGGATGGAGTCAAACATGCGGAGGAAAGCGTCCATGTCAAAGTCGGGCGGGGCAAAGGACTCGTACTTTAGGTTGAACTTGAAATCGAAACGCGGCAGGTTGTCGAGTAATGTGGTGACGTTGCTCCTTGATACATTCGTAGCGCCTGCCGTGAGGCTGCCCACGTAGTCGTTGTAGCTGTCAAAGGTCTCTAAAGAGGTAGCCGTTCGAGCGACAAAAGCATCGGCCAGCGAGTCGTGCGCCGCAACTGCGGCCTCTACGCTGGTGGGTATTCCATTACTTCCCATGAAGACGGGGGGGCGGTAGTCATCGGGTGTCACGTTCCAGCTTGTCAAGGACGACTCGAGGGCTAGCGCCCATTGCACGGCCCGCAAGTTGGTCTCGAGCGACGCCATGGTCAGGTTTTGAAGGAACAAATCTACCGCAGGCCGCACCGCCGTCCAGACTCCGTCCAGCGTCGGCACGGGAGGCACGTCGGTCAGAATGCCCATGCCATCCAAGAGCTCACCAGGGTTGACAAACATCACGTCAAAATCCACGTCTTTGAAGGCGTTGCCAAAGTCCTTCGTGCTCAGCCCGGCCCTTTGGATACCGTCGCGTACGTCGTTGTAGAATGAAGCAAAGCCTGAATAGGCGGCTTCGCTGCGAGCTCGAACCTTGTACCAATTGTCTTTGTATAATTCAAAGCCCTGGGCTGCTTCGTCAAACAAGGCTTGCCAATCAGTCACGATGCCTTCGAGCCGCTGTCGGGCGCTGCGGGCCAAGGCCGTGCAATCGTTGGTGCTGCCACCACCAGCAGGGGTCACGCAAGCCACCAGGCTGCTGACATGATTTCGGAGGCTCCCGAAGCTTGCATTCATGCTCCCTATTTCCAGTCCGTTGACATCCATGACCATCTCCAGAGCAGACACGCGAAGCGCTTGCGTTTTGTTGGCCAGGTACTCGGCGTTATAGTTGTTCAAGGCCACCGTGTGCTCGGCCAAGCGTGTCACCGTACTTCTGCTCTCCTTGCTGTACTGCGCCGAAGAGGCCATGACTTGCGTCTTGCTTCCGCTGGAATCGCCCAGCAGGGCCTGGGCACGCGTACGGTCCTCGGCGGGGCACTGCGTGGTGTTGGCCACGTAGGGCATTTCGACCGAAGAAGGAAGCTTGAGCCACGCGCCCAAGGCGGCCTGGGAGGCAGCTAAGGCCGCGCCACAATTGCTAGAGAGGATAGAAAGGGATGGGAAAATTAAAGACAAAAAGTGATAGGAATATGGCTTTTAAGCAGCCACCCTTAACCCCTGTTCTCCCAGGGCGAAAAAGTACCTGTAGAGGGCTTCGGCCTGATCCAATCGCGCCACATTCTGCTCCTGCGCCCATTGCGACCGTGCTCTTTCCTTGACGGCCGCATCGTCCAAATCTATGTCGCAAGTGGCCATTTGTCGGGCCGCGCATTGCTTGTAGGCCGTGCTTTGTGCCTGAATTTCGCGCGCCGCCGTCCGGCAGACGTGGATGGGAAAGACGGCCGGCGGAATGCGCACAAAATATTCCGTCAAGAAGACGGCTGCGTTCAGAGAAGTGCCCCACAATAAGGTAATCGCCAAAGTGCTCAAAACAATGCGGTTCCATAGCAATTGGCGGCCGCTGGTGCGGGGAAGAGAGTCTGATGATGGAGGGGTGGAGGGACGAGGGGGTGGCGGCGAGACGGGCGGAGGCGGCCGCGAGTCGTCCTGGTCCTGGTCGCTCTGTTCCAAGGGCGCCACACGGGGCGACTTGGGCAACGGTAGAAATCGTGACATGAGGCCTTCGGGTTTGTGTGTGTGCAGTGGTGAGTTAATGAGGGAGAAGGCCAAAAAGTAAGTGAAAAAAAGCGGCCCATCGATTCGGGGGGGAAAAGTAACGGAAACCTCCACCCAAATTTGGAATTTGGCCTTCCTGTTTTTATTTATACGCAATTCTGGCCCCTTCTACCCCTGCATGCACCTTATGCAGCGGGCTGTAGATTCGTTTTGATTCTTTCCGGCGGGCTGTGTCTCTGGTCGTCAAAATTATGCCCTGGAAGACCCAAATCATACGCGTGCATCGCTCCCTATCAGGACTGAAGCCCCCGATGCTGTACAAGGCACACAGCAAGGCAAATATACAAGGGAGGACCGCCTTTTGGTTTTTCATGATACAACCTATTCGGTCGATTCGATACATTTGACGTCGTGACTTTGTCACAACCTTAGGATTTCATGGAGGTCAAGCACGCGGGGTACGTCCTTGGGGGTACCTGCCCACCACTTGAATCGTGTATTCCGCACCGGACCGGCACACAAAATGTGCAACAAGGAATAGATTGAAGACAATTAGATTGTATTAAGGAGACCTCGCGTGGGGTGGGGCCAAAAAGCAACCGAGTTAGTAGCGTGCTGGTTGAGTAGAGGCAGCAGCAAAAATAGAAAAACAGAAAGGGGAAAGTAATCAAAGTGCATGCAAAACCAATGTCTCTCCTTCTCCCGTTTGTCTTCACTGGTCTCCTAATTTGTTTATATTAATGCTCGATCATTCGAAATTCGCCTTTACATGATTCTGAAGGAAGACACGCTGTCTCCCTCTAATTCGTTATTAGTGTGCGGTGCCGAGGGCCGAAGCCCGAACTTTTTCGGCGTTGATTTCTAGGAGTTTTATTTGTTGTCTGTCGCTTTGAGAAGTCTCGGTTTTCTGGGTATTTTGTTCAACTTGCTGCTTTTGTTGAGTACTCTATGCTCTCTCTTTTCTCTCTTTCTCCGTCCCTTCTTCTCTTTCCCCGAGCGTCGAATCTCACTCATATGCATTGACTGGTCGGTGGACAGGGGGTCGGGTGCGTTATATACACGTACACACACAATTTTTCATTTTTCATGTTCTCCCTTTCCTTCCCTTTTCCTTTCCTAAATTCTCTATTACTTGACGTATTCTCCTCTGCTTCACGCATCCCTTTTGTTATGATTTGCCCCGTGTGCCCGTCCCTTCAATTTTTAATTCAAGATTTCTTCCCGTTACTCTCTGGATTACAATTCGGATGCTGTTGCCGCTGCTGCTGCTGGTGCTATTGCTGCTATTGATGCTACTACTGTTTTTCTGCTGCTCGTTGCTGTTGCTGGTTGCGGCGACGGCGGCGCTTTCGTTTCGTTCTTGTTGTTATGCTGACTTCTCCTATTGTTCGCATTCGACCTTTTTCATCCCAACACTGATTGGCTTGCCTCTTCTCTTCTACTCGCTCTGAGGTCGCATACTCACACACATTCTCACTCGCTCTCTCTTCCTTCTCTTCAAAAACCACGACACACACATAGATCACACACAAGAAATGTGGAATCTGACAAACACGAAAAAAGGGGCACTTGGCACCCACACACATGTTATACTCTCTCTCAACACACACACCCTCTCACGCCGTTGAGACACTGACCCACCACTGCCTCCCTCCCTCCCTCCCTCCCTCTCCATTTCTCAACCTAATATAACTCTCCTTCCTCCCTCAAAAATGCCTCGGCCGATACCCATATCCCCTCCTCCCCCTCCTCCTCCTCCTCCTCCTCCTTCCCCCCCTCCTTCCGCACCAGGCACCACAGACCGAGGCGTGTTGCCTGTCTGCAACAGCATCAGATCATCGGACCCTGAAAACAAGGCTTCCAATTCTGCTACTGCCAAATCAAGAGGCATCTCCGGGCCACCCGCCACGTCCTCCTCCTCCCCTCCCTCCCCTTCCTCCCCTCCACCGTGAGAGCTGTCGTCGAGGTGTTGCTGCTGCTGCTGGTGGTGGTAGTGGTGGGAAGCGAGATGCTGCTGCTGCTGATGATGATGATGATGGCCGTGGTGGCCTTGATAGTGGTGGTGGTGGTGGTCACTATGCCCACTGCTGCTGCTGGTGCTGCTGTCGTCCGACATGTGGGAGGAGGAGGAGTGATGGCGCCGGTGCGACGGAGGCTGGAAGGGTTGGTGTGGATCGTCGTCGTACGCATAAAGAGCATGAGGGAGAGGAGGGGAGGGAGGGTTGACGTCGTGTTTGCGTGACATGGCGTGGTGCTGGGTGGGTCGGGGGAGGAGGGGGGCGAAGCCGTCGTTGGAAGAGGAGGAGGAGGTGGAGGAGGTGGAGGAAGAGGAGGAGGGAGCACCACCAGTCGACCTGCTGCTGCTGGTCTTCATTCGGTGGCTCCGTTGGTTGTACTCTTGTTGCTGCTGCTGCAGCTGTTGCTGCTGCTGGTAGACATCCTGGTCGCCCCACCCGTAGGATTCGTACTGCTGGTGCTGATGCTGCTGAAGCTGCTGGGGAGGGTAGTGTTGCTGCTGCTGCTGTTGCTGCAGTTGCTGCTGCTGTTGCTGGTGCTGCTGGCGGGCCGTCGCGGTGGCAGGAAGGAGGGGGGGAGGCATGCGGGAGGGAGCGGGGGCGCGAGAGGGGCTGGTGGTGTGGTTCTGTTGCTGCTGCTGATCGAGGTGGTGGTGGTGATTGTGGTGCTGCTGCTGCTGCTGCTGCTGCTCATCCTGGACGGGCTCGGGGGGAGGACGGGCACGACGAGCTGCCCTGTCGTTGACCGCCGCGCCATCCTCGGAATCAGCATGGCTGCTGCTGCTGCTGCTGCCGGGCGAGCGACGCTTCCCCAGCCGTGCACCGCCAGGTGGGGGAGGACCTTGGGGCCTGCTTGCTGCTGCTGCTGCGGCGGCGGCGGTGG
>Ga0105050_10009637_pt1 | contig 10773 bp, 15 predicted proteins | sample FRY01_FD_78088 | JGI IMG/M metagenome (GOLD analysis project Ga0105050, IMG submission 78088) | Freshwater microbial communities from Lake Fryxell liftoff mats and glacier meltwater in Antarctica - FRY-01 | ecosystem: Environmental > Aquatic > Freshwater > Ice > Glacier meltwater ... | reverse complement strand
GTATGCCCGTCGTCTTCTGGAAGGCGAGCAGGCGGCCCGCGTAGCCATCGACATGGTCAATCACTTAGGCCAGTTACGCGAGATGGTAGAACGTGTTGAACAGATGCAAGCTGCTGCTATCGCGGCAAAGAACGGTGGATTATCCGCTCAAAGGGCATTCATCGCTCAAGCGGGTTATCAGGGCGCGCTAACGGACTTGAAAAAAGAGCTTGCGGAAGCGCTTACTGCCGGTCTCATTGGCGGCAGTACCGAGACGATTGTTCCTGTTCCTATGTTCGCCTCGGTCCCTGAGAAACCGCAAGCGAAGGCGACGCTCGATAACTATTACGCCAAGGGCCTGGCCATCTCGCAAAGCGGTTTGTCCAGGTTCAAAGATCGCACGCTTTCGGACCTGCTCACGAACGGTGGTTTTACTGTACCCATTCGAGGGGCTATGGACGGTGCCCTCAATTGGAACCTCGGCATCGTCGTCAACACGAACGTCTCTAAGGCGATGTTGACACCGGAGTTCAAGCGAGGCTTTCTCATCGCCACTGGCTGCTGTGACGGCATGTCCGAGGACGGGTCGGGACAACAGACCATCTATCAGAGCGTGGCTGAAAAAAGTCGAGCCGGTTTCGATGCGGGTCAAGCCGTCGCTCACTGGCGAACGAGGTACGAGATTCACATCCGTAACTCCATGGTCAGTACGAAGGTCAATCCTTCCGAGACCGTAATGTCTGCTAGGGGGCCAAGACTTCCCGCAAGCACTGCCACCATCAAGGCGGGCCTTCCAAGCCTCACCTCGCTCGCACCGCCTCCGGTGACGCGGATTGCTGCGCCGCGAACGACTCCCCTCGTCATCGACCCTGCGGTCTACGCGCAGAAGAACACTGACCGGGCACGCTGGGTCGACTATTACAAGAACCTCTGACACGCAAGTGATAGAGTATGAACGTAGGAGTACCTGATGCCCGTTCTCGGATTGCTACTGCTAGCCGGTGTCCTCGTAACAGGAGCCATCGCGCTTACGCGTAAGTCAGCTACCTCTCCCCAGCTTTCACCTGGCCCGGTGGGTCGTTTCGTCGGTCAGCTCCGAAAAGGGCAGCTCTATCGCGTATGGGCTCGGGTGAGCATTGGTTCTGTAGCTTTCCCCGGTCCGAATGGTGACGTTCGTTCTCAGGTCGAAAAGATGGGTTTCGGTGACGTCAAACTCGTCACGACAGACCCCACCGACCGCGGCGTAGCAACCATCATCGCGCGTTGGATGCTCAGCTCCTCGGAAGTCTTCGACACCGCCGAGGTCCGACTCTTCCAGATCGAAGCCGTACAAGAGCCGCCCGGTCAAGTGAAGACCTCGGGTGACGAACGCAGTTACCCCATGCTCGATGGTGGTCTTACTGAGCACGAGGCAGATGCCGTACGATGGGCTCTCATGAGCGATGACGATACCAAACACCTCGGAGGTTTTGCCTCCACGCTGGAGCCGGACTTCCCCATTGCGTCCAGCTTGCTTCGTGCCAAGGCAGCTCTCGCCAACGCCCGAAGCATGGGCTCCGTCCTCGCGGGAGATCTGCGAGCGAAGAACATGAAGCTCGTCGAACGTTTCACGCGAGCGGCCATTGCCGTGGGCGTAGGAAGCGGAGCCCCCGAGTGGGCCAAGAGGCTGTCCTCGAACACCATTGATACGCTCAAGCGCCTGACCGATGGGCTCGTACCTCACGAGACCTGGGAAAAGTACCGTGGTGCGACCAACACGCTGGGTACTTTCTTGCCGGCTCATCGTATGTGGATGAGCGATAAGGCTTTCTCGACACTCAAAAAGATTGCGGAGGCTCCACGTGACATCGGTGAGGAAGGCCAAGAGTTCGGCAAGCGTGTTTCTGCGAACTGTCCGTCATTGGCGATGGTACCGGGACTCGGTTCCGGTATCGCGTGCATGCGAGCGGCAGGTGCAGCGCTCTCTCTTTCGACTTCCCTCGAAAGCGTGAACATGAACGAGGTTGCGGCCTGCCTGGGAGGGGAGTCCGAAGCCAACGCGTTCATGACCGCTGCCGGCCTCGTCGGTGGCTTTGCGCGTGGTCAGATGGCTCCGCAGGAAGGTCTATTCGGTACACTTACGCGTGAGCGGGAGTCCATGACCGACCAGGAGAAGGTTGCTTTCGACGCGGGCGTCGCTCTCGGTTTCGCACGAGCGCTCCAGGCCACTGACTTTCCAGCGCTCTGGTCCTACGTCCAGGGCGATACTATCGGTGCTCGCTCTGTTGCCTTCGCAGTCGCCATCGGACAGGCCAAGCGCGAGAAGAAGCGGCCAGTCTCCGTCCTGCTCGGCAAGATTGCCGAGCAGATTCCTCCTGGAGCCTTGACCGCCATCAGGCGCCTCGCGGTTGACATCGTGGCCAACGAGGACTTGCTCCGCCTCTACCCTGGGGATCTGGCACGGGCAAAGTCTGTCTCGGTCCCGGTTGCCTCGGCGGCGCTCGCCATCGTTCGCGAGGTCGGGGAAGGTATCCGCATCATCGACGTGAACGCTCTCAGGCTCCTCGTCCCGGATGAACCCAAGTTTCAGCTCGGACTCACATCAGCCGTCCTCAAGCTCGCGATGAGCATGTCGAAGCCGTACGTGTCTCAGGTCGTGGACCCTGGAAACATCGTGACCAAGGTTCGGGACATCAACAAGTCCGACACACCGGACGGTGCAAAGGCTAGACTCCAGCTCGAACGCGCGACCAAAGCGCTCGAACGACAGAGGTGGGCGGACTGGTGCCGCAAGCAGGTAGAACGCCAAGTGGCTTATAAAAAGGCAGGTACCTTCGACCCGTCGCTCGCGAACGGCCAGCTTACCAGGAGAGTATGATGACCCACGTGATTCACCCCGGCGAATACTTCATCGAACTGGAGTTCGACCGTCCCGTTGACCCGGCCGTTCTTCACCGAGCCCTCACTTCGATGGGGTTCGGCGTCGTCGTATTCGACCAGTCTCTTCCGACCGTTGAGATTGGCGCGATGAGACGGGTGGTTGTTCCCTCGATATCGCGCTCGGCCTCCGTCTCCGCGTCCGCTCCCATGACTGCTTCTTCGCTCAGTCGCGTCACTGCTTCACCGGTATCGCGCTCGGCGTCCGTCTCCGCGTCCGCTCCCATGACTGCTTCTTCGCTCAGTCGCGTCACTGCTTCACCGGTTGTCCTGGTCGCTGCCAAGTATAATGCCCCGGTTTCCAGGCCGGCTGCTTCGCCCCCTCCACCTCCCCCGGCACCCGCATCGAGTCGCACGGTGATGGCTGTTCAAAGCCGCTACGCGCCCGGCTCGTCTGTAGCGTCTTTGGCAATGCCTGCTTCCTTCCAGCAACGCGGGGGACTTGGAACCGCAACCGTCAATCCACGGTCACCCGTCGAGAGTGTTCGGCCACTACCTGCCAGCAAAGCCGTGTTTCCGGGAGACGTCGTAGCGCATCCGGAAGTTTCTCCAGCGAGCCCGGTAGCCACTCGTGCTCCTGGGCCTGACAGCTTCCCCACGACAGACCCTCCCGCCCCTACTACGTCGGCCCCCGCGCCTCCCGTTCCCGCACCACCCGAGCCCAAGGGAGAGTTCGTTGCCCCTCCTGGGGGCGGGGGATACGTCGCGGAGAAAGAAGAGGCTGTCTACGAAGAGGCGCCTGTCGCCCCGCCGCCTCCGAGTGCCGTGCAGAAGACGCCAGCCCCGATGGCCACGCAGCCAGCACCAAGCCCCATGGGACCCGTGCTAGTAGCCAAGGCTCTGACCGAGCTTTGGACGAAGTGGAAGGAATGGGGAAGCCCGTTCGCCTCGGGACCCATGACAATCGGTGGCTCGGAAGGTGTTTCGGACGATGAGGAGCGCGAGAGGAGCGAGAGGAGCGAGAGGAGCGAGAGGAGGCTGCGGACATGGGAGGGCCTTGGGTTGGTTCGCCCGTTCGCCCGCCAGCACCCTCTTCGTTTTCGGGTCCTCGCTCGGCTTGACCGACCCATCGCCCTGAACGACAGCCCGCACATGCGATGGTTGTTCGTCAAGGCTCTGTCGTCGCCTCTCCTCTCCGGGGACCTGGCGTTTCAGAGCAACCCGCACCCGCTTCGCCAGGGAAGTATTTATGAGCTTCGTTTCCTGTCGCGAGCAAAGTCCAACCCTTCGCGCGAGTCGGTCAAGCAAACGTTGACGGAGATGGGCTTTCAGCCTGTGAAGCTTCTCGCCATCAAGCGAAACATGAAGCTTCCGCGTCGTCCGGCCAGTCTGACCCTATGGTACGGAATGGCCGTCTGGAATAGGGCCGACTCGGTTATCGTCAACGATGATCCGTTTTTCTTCGAGACCGTGAAGGAGATTCGACCGCTATGAACCGTATGCAGATGCCGAGCCGAAGGGCGTTTCGCGTTGCCACCTTCGTCTCTCTCGTGAGTCTCGCCACGAGCTTACTCGTAGGCTGTCCTGCGGGTACCCAGACCACGGTGCAAGCGGGCGTCACCGCTGTCATCGACCCCCAGCACTGTCAGGAGGCGAAAGAGGACCGCGGAGGAAACTCCGTGATACTCGACTGTATGACGGTTACAGGGAGTGGCGTCATCCGTATCGAGTTCCCTCGCAAGAACTGGTGGGACCTCAAGCTCGCACACTCAGGTATCGACGCGGGTCCGGGCAAGTAAGATGGCGGTCTGCGCGTGCGGGTACCTGCATGCTCACATCGAGCATGGTTGCAAGTGGGGCGTCCTCAGGCACGGCTCTCGTCCGGCTGTAGCGGGGCCTCGCTGTATCGGGTGTAACACTCTTCACGCTCATATCCCTCACGACTGTCCTCAGCGAGACGCCAAGCTCAGGGCGGGCGCCACACAACCCGTTGCTGCTTTCGACCCGGAACCCAAGAGCGTCGAGGTTGCTTTGGAGCAGTGGTCTAAGGGCTGGCGTCCACCCAGCATGTGCAAGAATTGTCCCGCTATCCAGTGCCCCTGCAAGGCGTGTTGGGTACGGGCCGGATATCCCGAAGGGAGCTACCTGACAGCTATAGAAAGGGCGGCCTTAGCGGGTCGCCCATGCTAGCATCCACTTACGCGTAAGCGGACACTCTCATGAAGCTCTACCTCATCTCCGCCAGCAAGAACCCCGACATCACGCGGCCCTTGCTTGAACGCATTGCCAATGCGTTGGAGTACCAGCAATTCGCGCACCTTGCACCCTTCTGGCAAACCGCAGGTATCTCCGTCAAGGTCGTCGACAGCCTCGGGGATATGCCCACCGACGATGGTAGCTCGTCACCGCTCGTCATCTATGATGACCCTGACCAGGCCGGTGCCCTCGGCTGGCATACCTATCACGAGGGTACTGGGCTCATTCACGGAACCGCCTTCGTGAAGCCTATTCTGGACCATGGGGGCACGCTCACCGAAGGTTCCAATTCGCTTTCCGCTGTCCTGTCGCACGAGGCTATCGAGGCTGTTTGTGATCCCTACGTGAACCTCTACGCGTTCATGAACGAGACCACTATCGAACCCATCGAGCCGTGTGACCGCGTACAGGGAGATTCGTACGTCGTCGAGGGCGTCTCAGTATCGAACTTCCTCGGGCCTCGCGCGTTTAGAAACGGTCCCGGTCCTTACGACTGGATGCGATTCCTCAAAAGCCCCTGGGACCTCACCGATGGTGGCTATTGCGAGCGTCTCGACATCACTACCGGGAAAACCCGTACAATCTTCGGGGCAGGCATGCCCGAGTGGCTTCGCGATCTCAAGAGCGTGAAGCGTACCTATGCGCTGTCTCGTCTGTCCCACCGTAAGATGATGCAGCACGTTGCTGCGCAAGGAGAATGACCATCATGTTGCCCGTTCCCGTTCTCGTCCTTCTCGGCGCCGCTGGCGGCGCCTTCCTTCTGACACGCGTTCAAGACGCGAAGAAGAAGTCCATCGACGCTGAAAATGCTCGCCAGGCATCGTTCAACCTGGCCGCTACCGAGTTCGTCCAGGGAAAGACGTACGCGGTGCAGATCATGGTCACGAACGTCATCGGAACCAAGGACGCGTTGACGGCCTCGAACGTCATCAAGTCCACCATGGAGCAGCTCGGGTGGAAGGTGCTATCCACCCCCGTCACGAGAGGCCCCGCCGATGCGACTGCGTTCCTCACCGGACAGCCCTCGCAGTGGCTCTTTTCCGGTCAGTGGACGAAGACCGACAAGTTCATGAACGTGGTTCCGCCGTGGCTCGGTTCCGCCATGGCGTTCCAGCTCCCGGTCGCCTGAAAGGTGCAGCGCGAGAGGGCAATCGAAACGGCACGTGCTGTCCTAACGGACAGCTCGTTCAGTCGCGCCGATGCTATGGCTCTTGCGCTTCATGTGCTGGAGGTCTACCAGCAGCGAGACTTCGAGGACGCATTCTCTCCGTCTGCGTCCCCGATTGGAGGGGGTGAAAACCCTGCGGCCCCGGCAATCGCCCCGGTCTCCAAGAAAAGCGACGCGGCGTCCCCAGCGCGTAACCTGGGGGCTCCTTCGGGAGTTTCGGTCCTTTTTCCCAAGGAAGCGGACACTATCACCGACGTCAACCGAGTAGAGACCAACACTGCCACCGTTCCTACGGTATACCCTACGGCCGGCATGGGGTGGCAAGACGAGCAGATTGCTCGGTGGCTCGAAGGGCATGCATCAGGATACGAGCACGGTGGTCACCACGACATCGCAAAGGCTCATCGTAAACGAGCCTTGCAAGTGCGGCGTCGTGACTACCTTGACGAACCCTCCGCGCCGAGTAAGAAAGGCTCCTGACCCTCACATGGCCATTCGATACAGCGGCGACCTTGAGATTCGTCTTACCTTCGTAGACGGGAAGTTCCGAGCGGCTATCCGGTCGCCTGGCTTTCACGCGAAGGGATCTTTGACACCTCGGGAAGTCGGACTTACGCGTAAGCACCAGCCTAGCTCCTCGGAAAGCTACGACGAGGCAGCCATCGCCTTTCTCGAAGAGGCACGAGTCCTGGCCAAGAGACAGGGCAGGAAGCTTCTCATCGTCATAGATGCCTATGGCAACATCGAACTTCGACGGACGTTTCAAGCGCCTTGTCCGGTTCGTGTCAACCGGCGCACGTAAGGGAGGGGCACGTGGCTGACGACAAACGAGTAGATGACGATCTCAAGCAGTTTCTCCAGTGGACCCAACAGCAAGCTAGCGAGGGGTACACGATAGCGAATCTCATGCTGCGTCAAGAGCAGTTCATGGGTGAGATTCGTAGAAGCGTTACCGGGCTCGGAGGTCAGATTACCCATCTCAACGGTCGCGTATCGACTGTCGAGACGGATAATAAGGACTTGCGTGGGGTACTTGACGAGCATGGGGCAGCAATCGTTGCCATCAAACGACGAGTTCGTCACGGTCCCCATGACGAAGAGATGGACACGGGCATCCATCAGATTGCCGCTATCCAGCAGCGATTGGCCGAGCAAGAGCGTAAGCGAAACGAGAGCGAACGTGTGAAAGCTGAGGACTCCGTATGGTGGAAACGATCCATCATCATGTGGATCGTCGGTGGCCTTGGCTTCCTCGCCACGACAGTGCTGACGGTCATCATCACCATTGCCATCGCCAACAGCGCCTCTCCTCGTTCAATGCCGGCTCCGGTACCCGTTGCCCCTGCTACGCCCCGCTGAAAGGCTGATAGGAAAGACATGAGCGCTCCCAAGGATACAAAGGTCACCTACTTCAAGAACGACCCATGGGTCTACGTACCGTTCTTCGTCATTCTCTCTGTCATCCTCTACGCCACGGCCACGCACCGGGTCACCGTCGAGATGGCTGCCATCCTCATCGGCCTACTCGGCTTTCCCAGCGTCGCGGGAACGAAGACCCTGACCGGACTCATCGCCATCATGGTCAAGGAAGCGCAGAAGCAGCTCGCGGATTCTATGCCTCCGCCTCCCGTGGCTTCCGTGTCTCCGGTCAACATCGAGGATGCCAACATGGTCATCGTGCATACGGATGCTCTCCCACCCCAGGACCTCTTCCCGCCTAAGAAAAACGACAGCGGTGAGGGGCCTGGGCTATAGGAGTCCCATGGCCAAAGCGCTCGACATGCCCGTTCGGTCCTGGAAGTATCCTTCCCGATGGGAGGTTAGGCTTTCGGGAATGGACGGGTCTTTCGTTCGCCGGCCCGCCAAGAGCTACGATGACGCGAACACACAACGAAGAGACGCCTTGAAAACTGGCCGTTACTATCAGGGCTGGATAGAGGAGAGACGATGATTGCTATTGTTCCGCTTGCAACCGTGGCTTTGGGGGTCGTCGCCGGAACCTACGTCCAGAGGGAAGGACTTTCGATTCTTCATCGGAAAAAACTCAGCGCAGGACCTCTGACCTTGCCTCTTCTCGTGAGCGCAACAATCGGGGCCGGGTACCTCCTTGGAGGCGACAAACCTGGTACGTTTGGTCGTGGTGTCATGTACGGTGCATTCGTGCTTCCAGCATTGGTAGCGCTGTACGAAAGCCGGCTACTCTATGAGCCGGCAAGAATATGAGCAAGGTCGTCTACGAGGGGCACAACGCGGGGCTCAGGAATCACGGTACGAAGGGGTCGGGCGGAAACACCGCGAGCCCCTTCGACTACACGGTTTACTGTACCTGCGAGCGTGAGGGTAAGCCCACGCACCTCGGTCCTCTTGGTCGCTTCTCCGCTAACGCTGAAGGTCTCCGTTCCGTCCTCTGTCACGTGTGCAATCACGTGACCGTCATCGACGAACAGGCGCAGGTCAAGGCGTACGTACCCTTCACGGTTCTTGAAAAACACTGAGGTCCTCATGCGTACCGAACAGAAGATGGTGCTTGGCTTCGGTCTCATCGGACTTTTCGCTGCCTACAAGATGGTGACGGCGAAGAAGGAGGAGGCTCCAAAAGCTCCGGGAAGTCTCATCCCCGGTGTGCCGCCCGTTCGCATGAGTGACGAACGCCCCAACGGTACCGGACTCATCATGCTAGGAGACCCTCTACAGCTCCAGCAAGGGCAATACTACCGGGCTCGGATGACTCTCACGGGACGTACAGCTTTTCCGTTCACGAATACCGTGACCGAAGAGATACTCGGCAAGTCGCTCGCCGCCATGGGTTTCGCGGACGTCAGAGTGTTCATGACCTTGCAGGACCTCCCGAAAGACTGGCCGGCGTCTACCACCAACGCTCCGTTGACCGGGGCTAGGTGGTTTCAGGGTATGTGGAAAGGCCCTAGCATGACCCTGCCCCGTCCCCTGACCATCGAGGCGATATGGGCTACGCCCGCCCCTCTATCAGCCGTCAGCGGGCTTCATGAATGGTATCCCATGACCGGCTGATAGGCTGAAACTCCGCCTTGGAGTTACGCGTAAGTCGGTGCTAGAATCTACTTGAAAGGCCCCGTTCCCATGCCCATTCCCGTTCCAGCCCTCCTCCTCGGGGGCGCGTTCATCGCCGGTCTCCTTCTGTTGAACAAGAGGGAGAAGGAGGCTGCGGTGGCGGGTCCGACCCAGCCTCAGCAGCCTTCTGCTCCCCCGTCCGCCGTGGTACCAGGTCTCCCGACGTTCGTTCCTGCGCCGCAAGCCCAGGTGCTTCCTCCGTTACCGCAAAACCAAGTGCTTCCTCCGTTGCCGGGTAATCTTTTCCCGGCCGTTCCGTTTCCGGGGCGTCCGCCGCCCATCACTGTCGAGGAGCGTGAGCGCATCGTCGCGAAGCCTCCGGGTACGTTGACCGCTCAGGACGTCGCCAACCTGACCGTTGACTTCACTCCTCAGCAGACCGCCTTGCTCAACACTCTCGGAACGCCTGGCCTAACCAGAATCAGCGAGGCAGGGCCTACGGATATCTCCGAGGCCATTCGCCAAGGCGTCTCCCTGGAGGAGATGCTCAAGCGAACCAGCGGTCCTATCATGAACCCCCGAGCCCAGGTCAAAACGAACGACCCGTCGCCAAGTGGCGACCTCAAGGTGCTCGATGCTCCCAACGCATCGGCCCGTCAGACTGGCGGAGCGCCCAAGGGAGGCATGGTAACTATCATGAACATGAACGCCTCCCCTGAGTTTGCAGAGATTATCTGGGGTGGAGGCTTCGGGACCCCGGCCGTGATCAAGTATCCCGGCGTTCGTGGATTCGTGAAGAAAAGGTTTCTCGTCATCCAGTAACCAACGTGTGCCTCACTTTCGCGTAAGCCCCTCACCTCAAACCCAATAGGTTCCTCTCATGCTCGTCCCCGTCCTCATCGGTGCTGGTCTCATCGGCCTGTTTCTTCTTTCCAAGAAACAGGACGGGGTTTCTTCTGCTCCCGCTCAGCTCCCTCCTCCGCAATTCCCCTCTCCGCAGCCCCCTTCTCCTCAGCAGACCTTCCCGACCGTTGCTCCTGCTCAGCAGCAGCCCTTCCAGGCCGCTCCGCCTCCGCGAGCCGTTCCCGTGAATTTTCCGCAGCCCGCCGCTGCCGCGCCGCCTCCGGTCGCTAAGGACGTGCCCGCGGGACGGAAGGCCCGCGTCACCACGAACGACTCGCCGCCCATGGGCGACCTCATCATGCGAACCGCTCCCAGTGATTCCGCCGCGCAAGTCGCAGGTGGCGGTGCGGAGAAGGACGGTATCGTCTCCATTCTGGAATTGCAGGCCAGCCCGGACGGAGTGTGGTCGAAGATTGTCTGGCCGGGCGGCTCACGTCGTCCCGGTGCAACCGGCTTCGCCAAGAGAAGGTTTCTGACGCTTCTGGTATAAGGGCTTGCTTTAGCTCAACCTTTAGGGCATAGTGGTTCTCCCTTGAGGGCGCGAGCACGCAATCGCGCCCCTGAATCCGTCCACGGAGAGC
>Ga0105050_10009634_pt1 | contig 10774 bp, 24 predicted proteins | sample FRY01_FD_78088 | JGI IMG/M metagenome (GOLD analysis project Ga0105050, IMG submission 78088) | Freshwater microbial communities from Lake Fryxell liftoff mats and glacier meltwater in Antarctica - FRY-01 | ecosystem: Environmental > Aquatic > Freshwater > Ice > Glacier meltwater ... | reverse complement strand
GTATGGACCTGTCTGGAAACGTGACTGGTCCTTTGGTTGGCACACCGACAGGCAAGCTGCTGGTAAAAGATTGCGAGGGATTTGTTACCAAAACAAAAGGCACGGCTGTCATAGCTACAGGCACGAGTAGCATTGTCGTAACCCATGGCCTTGGCGCAACTCCGGCGTCCAAGGAGTTGATCAAGCTGAGTTTGGGGACTGACCTTGGCGCGGCGGGATTGTCTCGAATGTTGTGGGTGTCGGCAGTTGGCGCAACGACATTCACGGTCAACTCTCACGTCAATACCACGGGAAATTACACGTTTGGTTGGGAGGCTGAGGCTCTTGATGCTTAAAACAATGCAACCCCGCACTCTAACCCCGTGGCAATCTGCAGCCATGACTGCGCAGTGCATCCGGGTGACGTACCCCGACGATGTGACGCCTGTAGAGAAGGAACGCCGATGCCTGAAACTATAGCTAGTCAAGTCGCCGCTTTGACCGCCATTTTGCAGCGGATGGAGCAAAGGGCGGACGAAGATCGAAAGGCGCTGGCTCACGACAGGGCTAACGCTGAAATGACTCGCTATGCCGTGTCGGCGGCGCTTGTGGATATAGGCCACAGCCAAGCGGCTATGGTGCGGCGGCTAAACAAGATCGAACCTATCACCGATCTGGTTACGTCGGTCCGCAGCAAGGTGGTAGGCGGCGTCATGGTTTTAGGCGTTCTCGGTGGCATCGCGTGGGGCGGCGTCTTGTTTTTTAAGGAGGTAATCGTGGGGTGGTTTCAATGATCAACAAAGCATCACTTGATCTGATCAAGGAGTTTGAGGGGTTCCGCGCGAAGGCGTACAAAGACCCCGTAGGGATCTGGACAATCGGATATGGCACTACGGCAATGGCAGGCGTCGGCATCGTCCCTGCGGCGGGGATGGTGATCACCGAGGCGCAGGCGGAGGGCTACCTGATGGCCGCTGTGAACAAGTTTGGCGCTGAGATTGAGCCACTGTTGAAGCGCCTGGCCACGGAAAATCAGTTCGGCGCAATGGTGTCGCTGGCCTACAATATCGGCCCGGCGGGGTTCAAGCGGTCGTCTGTCCTGCGGCGGTTCAACGAAGGCGATGATCGCTTGGCGGGTGCCGCGTTCCTAATGTGGAACAAAGCGGGCGGGCGAGTGCTGGCAGGGCTTGTGCGGCGACGGGAGGCGGAACGGGTGCTGTTCATGTCTGGGGCTTCGTCTGTGCCCGTGCCCACCAGTCCGCAAGTGCCCGCACCGCCCGCGCCGGTCGCGCGGGGCTTCTGGGCGCGGCTCATGACAATGATATTCGGAGGGCGAGGCTGATGGATTTTTTCCCGATTGCACGCATTATCCTGCGCTACGGCGTGGGGTATGTGATCGGCTCTGAGGCGGGCGCGGCGCTGGCAATGGATCAGGACATTGTGGTGATCCTGGCGCTTGGCATCGGCGCGCTTGTCGAGGCTGGCTATGCCTATGCCAAGTCGCACGGGGGCAAGACATGACGCCTGTAAAAATCATTGAAGGATCAGGCCGCCCCGCCAAGCTGGAAATATGGAGGGATGCGGAGTGATATGGGCACTGGTCCCTACATGGCTCAAGCGCGCGCTGGCGTGGGCAGGCGTGGCCTTGGCTGCTATCGGGGCGGCATGGGTAGGCGGGAAGCGCAGCGGCGCTGTGAAGGCTAAAACCAAGGGCCTGAGCGATCAGGTCGAAGCATACGAGGTGCGCAATGAGGTTGAAAATCGGATTGCTCGTGACGATGATGCTCGTCAGCGGCTGCGTGAGCGGTGGGAGCGGCAAGAGTAACTGCGCCGGGTGGAAGGCCATCCCGCTTGACCGGGCGTCTGTGGACGGGCTGACGGACCGTGACGCGGTGTCGATCCTTGCGCATAACCAGTTCGGTGCGGCGCGAGGCTGCTGGTGATCATCCTAGCCGCAACGGTTTGCATGATAGTCGAGCCGCCGGTGGTCATTTGCCGCACTGAGGTTTTCCGCACAGAGCGCACTGTCGAGGCGTGCGCGGCTATGCTGGCCCCGGTTCACGCTTGGCTGATCGAAGCCACGGTTGGTCTGCCGGTAGTCATGGTCGGTGTGGCGTGCAAAGGCGGGCTTGTGGTTTGACATCCGCCCGACCCTGATCCCCGCAGCCGACCACGCGGCCAGAGCCTTGGCGATCATCGGTTGTGAGGGGCGCGCGGCGGGCATCAGGGCGTGCCGTTCGCGAGGTCGAGCAGCACGTGAGCGTGGCAGTCTTCGCCGATTCCGCACCAGCAGCCGAGGTCGTGGCTGCGCAGGGTGTGCAGGTTGGCATTGATGTGGTCGAAGTTGGCGCGCAGCAGTTTGCGAACTTCGGCGCGACCGAAGTTAGTGAGTGTGGCGGGCAGCATCCATGCGTCGAACCAGCAACCGTCCATCCCACGCATGAACAGGTAAGCCGCGTCGGTGTTGGTCAGAACACGGCCGATCTTTGACCCTGACACGTTGTAGGTCGGCAACCAGAACCCGCCCGGCGCGTTGACCTTCCATGGGTTCCCGAAGGGCGTTGTCCGATCAACGAAAATGCCGCCCTCGGGCTTGCGCCATCCCTTGGTGCGCTGGCGTTGGAATCGCTCAGGCATTGGTCGCCTCATCTTTCAGCCGCTGTAGGCGGATCGCGTGCCGCATCATTTCGGCGTTCATTTCGGTTATGCGCCACGGTTTCTTGCTGGTCGGGTCGATGCCTTGCGGCATTATATTCACGGCTAGGCACATTTCAGTCATTTCGCGGTCGCTGATCCGGCGCATGGCGTCTGCCACGGTTAGGGGGCTGGCCGGGTCGCGGGTGGGGTGGGTCATGGCGTCTATCCTTTCCTGATGGCTGCGGCGCTTGAATGGCGCTTAACCGCAGCCTTTGTCATTGTTTCACCACAGAATTGGCAAAAGTAGTATTTACCGCCATCAATCGAAATTGGGGTGTGCCTGTTTCCATTGTTTGCATCACACCCGCCGATTGCGACTTTGAGTTCGATGTCCATCGCCGTAACCAGCGCCTCGGCTTCACGCTGCGCGGTTCGGGCGGCGTCACGTTCCGCCACCAGCGCGCGAAGGGTGGCGCTGATGTCTTCGGATGCGTAGCACCATGGCCCATCCCCCATCCGTTGAATCGCCTCTGTGCTGGTGTCGATCATCTGTGTCTCCTAAAAGCCCCCGACGACACAGCGCCGCCGGGGGGAGTTCCAACAGGGAGGATGCGCGTAGGCTCCGGCGCGCCCGGGGTGGGGTGGGTATCTTCCGGGGCGTGGCCCCATTGTGTGGCGATGGCGATCAGCACTCGCATTCTTCACCCTCCGTCCAGTTCATTTCGATTTTCACGTTGCCCGCATCGTGCGTAACGCTGATGCGGCTGCATTTTCGTGTCGGGTTCGCCGCGATCCATTCGGCAAGCGCGGCGCGGGCAACGGCGTCAGCCTCGGAGATGTCAACGCAATTGGTTATTTCAGCCAACGCATCCCGCAGCGCAGCCTCCCGCGCGACGGCGGCGGTGATCCAGTCAGCGGCATCTATCGGGGCATCATCAGCACCCAATTGCCCGCTCGGCGCCATGCGGCACCAACTCTTATCCCGCATCCGCGCGACAAGTTCATTCGGTGTCTCGGTCATGCCGTCACCGTCGCGGGCGTGACGTTCGGCGCGGCGTTGTCGGTCAGCGCGTCAATCTGCGCCATCATCACCCGCAACTGCCTAGCGTCGGGGTGGTCAAGTCTGTTGGCCTGGCGCAGCGCGGCGTAGCCCGCATTGCACATCGCTTGCAGGGCGGCGTGGTAGGTCATGCTGCCACCACACGCGCCGGGGGCAGCATGACCCACACGCCGCCGCAAAGGGTGGCGTCAAGCGGCGGCGGAAGAACCGGAACGGGCGTCGGGTCGGGGAAAAAATGGCGCATCGGGCTTCTCCTGTGTGGGTGATTAAGCGGCGGCGATCAGCGCAAGCAGAGTGTCGCGCTGGCGAAGCCGGGCGGCATCGGCGACGGCACGGGCGGCATAGGTGGCGGCACGGGCGGCATCGGCGGCACGGGCGGCATAGGCGGCACGGGCGGCACGGGCGGCACGGGCGGCGGCGACGGCAGGCCATTCTTGGCCGCTGGCCAGCTGATCCATGCCCGCGATAACCGGATCAATTACAGCCTGCACCGCTTCTGTCGTCGGGGGCAGCGCCCGCAATTCAGCGGCGAGAAACGCCCAATGAACCCGGCTCAAGTCCTTACCGTCGCGGCCAACCGCATCCGGCAGCGCAGCAAAAAATGCCTTGCCCTCAGCATCGGGCAGCGCCTCAAAGATACCTTCAGCAATGCGCAGAACGGCAACGGGCAAGCCAAACCGCTCAAATGCCGGTGCGGGATCGTTCGAATGTGTCAGGCAGCCGATAAAGCAGCCCTTGCCGCCAACGTCGCTGTCGCCAGCCATCCAATACGATCCGCGCACCAAGGCATCGGCGGCGATATGCGCAGAAACTTCGGCGCGCAGAATGTCAGTGTTGCGAGTGAGTGTGGTCATGTCAGTCTCCCTTGTGTGTGTGTGGTGGCCTGCCCGCGTGGGGCAGGGGTTACAACGGGCGCATAAAGTCACGGCCACGGATCATCTCCAACTCCCGCCAAAAGAAGGATCGGACAAGAGGCTGGTGACGCAATGCGCCCCGCGTCTTCAGGATCATGCGAAGGTCTGCCTTGAAGCGGTCCATTGTAATTGGCTGCATATTGGCAGTCTTGATTGTGCGTGTCATCTCAGTCTCTCCCATCCGCGTGCTTGCGGTATGACCTGACATTGCACCGCCGCGCCGGGCAAGTCAACAGCCGTTTACGCTGTAGCGCAAGTTTATCGCGCTTGACGCTAACGGCTTGGCGGTGTAGCGTTGCCCTATGGAAAACATCACACACATAAAAGCATGGCTGGCGCGCAACAAGCGCAGCGCCTCATGGCTAGGGCAAGAGATCGGCCTCGGCACTTCGCAATCGGCGGATATCGTCGCCGGTCGCAAGCACCCTTCACTTGCCCAGCGCATTGCCATTGAGGTTATCAGTGGCGGCGCAGTCGGGCGCGATAAATGGACAGTCACATGACCCCGCACGGCGCGGTTGGCCGGGGGGATTGGGAATGTGGTTGATAGCTTGCGAGTATTCGGGCCGGGTGCGTGACGCATTCTTGGCGCAAGGCATCGACGCGGTAAGCTGCGACCTGCTGCCGACTGAGGTTGACGGGCCGCACATTCAAGGCGACGTGCGCGACCAGCTTGGCCGCAAGTGGACCGGCATTATCGCTCATCCGCCATGCACTAGGCTTTGCAACAGCGGCGTTCGGTGGCTGGCAGAGCGTGACCTGTGGGCCGACATGCGCGAAGGCGCGGCGTTCTTCATGGAGTGCCTGCGCGGCAATGCTGAATTTGTCGCGGTGGAAAACCCCGTCATGCACCGATATGCCCGCGATATTGTCGGCTGCGGTCCATCGTTCACGGTGCAGCCATGGCAGTTTGGCGACCCGGCAAAAAAGCGCACTTGCTTCTGGACGCGGGGCAACCTGCCGCCATTGGTGCCGACCAGCACAATGACCGCCGCAGATGCACGGGCCGACTGCCACCTTGCCAGCCCTGGGCCGGATAGGTGGAGGCAACGCAGCCGGACGTATCCCGGCATCGCAAACGCAATCGCAAGCCAATGGGGGCAAAGCTATGATCCGCACAGCCCCAGCCCTACTCGCAACATGCACCAATGAAATTCGCCGGGTAGCTCAGCGGTAGAGCTGTCCGCTCATAACGGATTGCGCGCAGGTTCGATCCCTGCCCCGGCGACCATAGTTTAACCAATCCGCCCCCAGACAGTAAAAAGCCCCCGGTTTTACGCGGGGGCCTTTGCTTTACATCGGCGGCTGATCCTCGTCCGGTGGTAGCGCGTTGTCCGCTTCCCACACCGCAACCCGGCGTTGGCACTCTGGCATGATGTCCCGCACCGCGTCTCGGCTGGCCTTGCCGTAATCGCTGTTCCACCAGATGCCGAACGCGGCCTTGCCTTGATCTGCGGCGGCAAGGGCGGCGGCTTGGGCTTCTGGGTCGCGGGCAGGCAGTTCGGGGTCAGATACGCGCAAGACTTGCACCTTGTGCGGCGCGCGGTTTTGCTTGGTCATCGTCAGCATCATCGTCATGTCTTTGTCGATGTGGCTTAGGTGGCTGATCCTGATGCCACCGACCGCCATGCCGCCCCACTTGACCGCAGGGTCACGATAGAGCGTCATGCTGCGCCCGGTGTACGCCTTGCTGTCCGGCCCCCATGCAGCGACGATCACGCGGGACATGGACTTGCAGGGGCGAAACACCTTGGTGCTGCCGTCAAACGACATGCTGACCGGCTGTTCCGTGCCGCCCTGCACCAAGACACTTGCAACACGGATCGTCATAGGGCCGCTGATCAGGTCATCCGCGTTGATCTGGTCACTTTTCGGCGTGATAACTGCGGTCATGTCGCTCATACCATCATCTCCTGCTCCACCGTCCGCTCCGTCTCGATCCGCACCGGCATTGCGTCCAAGGCCGCGCGATACGCCGCACGGTTCTCGGCAATCTTCATCTCGAAGTCTAGGGCGGCTGCGATGATCGACTCCTGCATTTTCCGGTCGGGAAGCACCCGCTGCACAAACATCGGCAGCCCGCCGCTGTAGCTGATGAAGTCTACCCACGCGCGCCCCGTCACCAGCAGGCCGGTTTGCAGTTGCAGCGCGTATTCCTCCGGCACTTCACCCGTGGCGATGGTCTGGACCTGGTATTTCTGGCGGCGCGACTTGACCTCGATCAAGCCATCATCACCCACCAAGCCATCAGGGCTGTAACCGATGGTAAAGCCCCATTCTTCATTGGTCACAAAGCCGACTTCCTGCACCGGCGCATGGTGTTGCGCATACAGGTCGCGGGCCGTGATCTCATCAGCCCAGCCCCTCAGCATGTCATCGCCGATGTATGTCGGTTCGACATAGCGGCTGATGCGCTGTGCCAGCAACTCGAACACATGCGCGCGGGTCTTTTCGTTGTTCGCCACCTTGAGTGTCGGGGTCAGCAGCAGCTTCATTTCCGATGCCGTGATCAGGCCGCAACGGGCGGCAAGCCAAGAATCAGAACCTTGGGTCAGGTCGTTGTGGTATGTGATGGTCATTTTACATGCTCACTTTGCAATGGGGGATGCGGCCTTCGATCAGGGCATCCGCGATTAGTTCAGGCGTTGCCTTGCCGGTCATGGTGCGCAATGCCTCCGCAATGTCGCGGGCTATCTTGGCGCGGTGGTTTGCGTCGGCTTCGCGTTTGGCGCGCGCATCAGTTTCGGCCTTGGCCTGCAATGCGATGCGGTCGCGTTCGGCTTGGATAGCCATAGCCTGCTCAATGCCTGCGGCGACAAGCGCGGCTTTGTGTCTGGCTTCGTCGTCAGTCCGCCGCTTTGCCGCCGCCTGTTCCGCAGCCTCCACCGCCGCTAGCTTGTCAGCCTCAATCTGTGCGGCGCGCGCGGTGGCAGCTTTCTCTGCCGCAATCCGATCAGCCTCATCACGATCCGCTTTCTCCTTGCCAGCCCGCGCATCTTCGGCCGCAACCCTATCCGCCACCGCCCGCACCCTGTCAGCCTCGGCGCGGACTTCTGCCGCCGCGCGCAACTCTGCCAACTCTGCCGCGTCCTTGTCGCGCTGCACCGCTGCGGCATACATTGTGCGCAGTCCGGCCAAGCTGGCTTCTTTGGTGCTTGTGGCAAGGTCAAACGTCGCGCCAAAGTCATCACCGATCACGATAGCCTTGATGCACTCGGCGGCGTTTCGGATTGTGTCGGGTGTTTCCATGCCGGTGATGCCGTGATTGCGCAAGTCCGACAAGGTTTTCTTAATCCGTTCGGCGCGCGCATCTTCTGCCGCCTCCCAATCGGTCAGGGGTTTGCGCGCCTCATCCCTAAGCGCGTCAAGCCGGTCGCGGATCTTCTTGCGGGCGGCGTCAACAGCGGCAATGGCCTGTTTCTGATCCTCGGTCAGTTTCTTGCCCGCGTTGTCCAGTGCGGTCTTGGACTGGCTGACCTTGTAGGCCAGAGATGCAATGGCTTTGCGGCCCCTGTCTGTGGTCAGGTCCGGCGCGTGTGACCGGACCTCGGCCTCGATGCGCGCAAGGATAGGATCAATCTGCGCGCCCCCATCCTTGAACATGGCGACGATATCCGCGCCGCCCTCGGTGATCAGCGCAAGGTCTGTGGTCATCTCTCTCTCCATTGGGTTGACGTGTGGGTACGGTACAGCGCATAGTGTGGTAACGTCAATAGAAAATGTGGGTACAATGGAAAACCGGGATCAGTTTGTAAAGCTGCGCATGACGGCACAAGAGCGCCAGTCAGCGCAGGATACCGCGCGCAATGGCGGGTGGAAAAGCCTGTCGGATATGGTCAGGGTGATGGTTGCCCGAGCGCAATCCGAACAGCCTCAGCCCCAGACCGCGCCACCCCGGCCCGACCGCCCTGCCGAATAACGGCAGCGATGAAATTAAGCTGCGCCGTGGTCGGCTGGCCTAGCGCAGTCTTGCATTCTATTGCGGCAAAGATGCCCCCAGGCGCGATGCATATCAGGTCGCTGGACCCCACGCACAGCCCGAACCGCACAAGCCTTCCTTGGCGATCCGGCAGAACGCCGGTGTTTTGCCGCCATGCCAAACAGCCCGCCGCTGACAGCGCCATGAGGCATTCGTTGAGGACGTTTGCCTCTTTCTTGTGACGGGGCTTATCCATTTGGCCACAGCCCCCCGCGCGGGCTGACAGTCCGCTTGGCGATCACCAGGCATTGCCCGTCGCGCTTGACCAGACGCACATCATCAGCGGTGAACGCCTGCGCCCTGATCCACAGCCGCGCGTCTGACACGCCCGCCTCGCTGTCGTCAGTGGCAAGAATGATGGTGTCAGCGGGGATCATATTAAGTCCATCCGCTCTTGCACGGGCGCGGCTTGTGCTGTTGCGATCCGCTTTTCAGCAATGGCAAAATATGTTGGATCGAGTTCAATTCCGATAAAGCTGCGCCCTGTATTAATGCACGCTACACCCGTGGTTCCGCTGCCCATAAAGCAATCCAGCACGGTTTCGCCGGGGTTTGACCATGACAGAATGTGGTCTGTGGCAAGTTGCAGGGGAAATGGTGCAGGGTGCCCTGACCTGTCGCTACCAACGGAGTATTCCCATATTGCCGTCTTGTATTTTGTCGGATGTGCAGCCCCGCCAGAGTGAAACTTTTTTGTGGTTCCATCAACCTGTCTCTGATTGGACCCGCCAACTATTCCTTTTGATGGTATCCGAATAGCTGAAAAGGTTTTAGGCTTGCCCTTGCTGAAAATAAACATAAACTCAAAATTGGGCTGATACCTATTTTGGTGATTTGGTACGGGGTTTTTCTTTTGGTAAATCATCGTATCATGCAGTCGGAACCCACATTCCATTGCCCAAAGAGCTTGCTTAAAACTTGTGCCAGTTTCACTGCCATTGATGGTCGCATCGGAAACCACCCAGACCACCACGCCACCGTCCGCAGTCACACGGTAAAGGTCAGCAATGACAGCCCGCCAAACGTGTTCGCCCCATTGGTCGTTATTGCCGTTATATGTGCGCAAATTGTCATACGGCGGACTAGTCACCGTAAGATCAACAGACCCGTCCGGTATGCTTTGCATCACGTCCAAGCAATTACCCAAGTGTAGCATGTCGCTTTGCCTCCCTCGCCCGGAACACATGATGCGCCCATGCTGGTTTCTTGCCGGTGCGCTGTGCCAGGCGCAGCAGGTCGTCAAGCGTCTGGCTACGGCCCTGATCTTGGCGGGCGGCGATCCTTGCACGCTCCGCCGTTTCCCTGTCGATCTCCTGCAACTCCCCGTCAACCTCATCAACCATGCGGCTCATAACCGGATAGACAAAGCCGCAGTTTGGGCACGATGGCGCGGGGCGATGCACAAACCCGCACCCGCCTTCCGCAATGCTGCATTGCCGGACTGGCTCCGTTCGCTCAGTCGGGCCTTTGCGCTTGCGGGCACCATCGAGTGACCAATCGCGCGGGCTGTCGGGAAAACCATGCTCGCGCCAGTTGTTCGAGTGGTCCAGCATGATGCTGGGCACCGGCCCGGCCCGCAACGCGCGCCCCCACACCTGAAGCTGCAACGGCAGGCTCTTGCGGGGGCACATATCCGACAAAGCCTCGACCCTGACATCCATGCCCGCCGCCTGCGCCAAGTCAAAGCCGAACGTCAGCAGCGCCACATTTATCAGGACCGTGTACTCACGCCGTGCAAAGCCCGCCACGATGCGCTTGCGTGTCGGGCCGTCCATGGTGCCATCTATGGTCATGGCGGGCACGCCTTGCCCCTGAAACGCGGCCTGTATCAGTCCCGCGTGCTTGCGGCTGGTGGCGAACACCACGCACAGCTTGCCGGGCGCGGTTTCCTGGTAAGTTCGCACCGCGTCACCGATAATTGCCGCCTCCCCCTCCATGAAGCTGGCAAGCTGAGATTGCACATATTCCCCATCGCGCGTCGCCACCCGGCTCAGGTCCGGGGCGCTGGGGCCGTAGTAGCGATATTGCGACAGGCGACCGAGCGCCATCAGGTCGGCAACCGGCAATCCCTGCTCCATGTGGTCATACCATTGCCCCATGCCCTTGCCGTTGTTCTTGAGCGGCGTGGCAGACAGACCGACGCCATAGGCACCGGCATCCTTTGCCCACTGGATAACGCTTTCCAATTCCGCGCCGCCATAATGG
>Ga0105050_10009622_pt1 | contig 10782 bp, 14 predicted proteins | sample FRY01_FD_78088 | JGI IMG/M metagenome (GOLD analysis project Ga0105050, IMG submission 78088) | Freshwater microbial communities from Lake Fryxell liftoff mats and glacier meltwater in Antarctica - FRY-01 | ecosystem: Environmental > Aquatic > Freshwater > Ice > Glacier meltwater ... | reverse complement strand
TTTCTCGGATGCCAGCCATTCTTTCTTCGTGCTCTTGCTCTAGGCGTTCGCGCAATTCGCGGTATTCTTCTTCTGTTATTTGCTTGGCCTCTAAAGCCTCAATAAGCGTCTCTTGGCTTGCAGCATACCATTCCGCAACAATTTCAGTCTCAGTTGCGAGGCTTTCGGTCAAGGCTATAAGCCTGTCAGAAAGCGGGTCAGAACCGCCGCCACCATCGCCGTCCGGGTCCACTACGCCGCCATCAGGCTTGTCTCCGAGGGTGACTCCTGCGGCTGGCGGGATAGACACGTTAGCGAGCTCGTTCATTATAAGTCTAATCCGGTTCAGCGATTCTTGCAAACGCCCAAAAGCCGCCTCAGAATCAGCAATAGCTTTTTCGGTTATGCCGGTTTGCGTTTTTATAATCGCATCCTCGAACTCTTTCATCATGTTTCCCGACTGTGCCTTGAGTCCAGAAAGCCTTGCGATCTCCAATTCCCTATGCGCCGCCGCCGCTTCATATGCGGCTTGCGCTTCCAAGACCATCGACTGCGCTAAGGCAACCGCCTCTTTTCTTGCCCCAGGCGCGCCAGTGTCCCTAAAAACCCCAAGCGCCGCATTCAAATCAATTTGCGCTTGTTCGGCTGAGCTAATTGCAGGCGTTGCATTGTCCTTAAATGCCTTGGCAATATTCCTGACCGCCCCCGCTGCGGCTGTAGCCGCCGCAGCCGCGACGGTTAGAGCAAGACCGATTGGCGTTCTTGCAAACCCAAGCCATACAAGCGTAAGCCCGACAAGCGCTGCGGTTACTAGTTCAACATTGTTTGCAAGAAAAACCATTGCCGTTGCCGTGCCGCCAGCAAAGCCGATCAGGTTTCCAAGAGCCTGCGCTGCGGAATTAAGAAAATCGTCTTGTGTCATTTTATCAGCAAGCTGCCCGAAGGAATCAACAAGCGCCTTTATTGCCTTATCAAGCGGCCCGCCAATCTGCGCCATTTCAACAAATCGGCCCGCGACCCGCTCCAAAACAGGCGCGACCCTTACCGCCAGCCGATTGCCTATACCTTCAAAGACACGGCCCATTTCCGACAATGCGTCGTTAGCGCGTTCAATCTGCGCGGCGTCAACATCAGAAACCGAAACGCCTAGCGCGTTAATAGCCTCTCGGCTGCGCAAGATTTCCTTGCTGCCGCCCTGCAAAAGCGTGATCACAGATGTTTGGCGGATGCCCAATTCGCGCAAATGAAAAGCCATTTCTTGCGTGGACATACCGGCTTTGAGCATGGCATCGCTAAGGGCCATAAACCTTTCGTCTACGTCCATTGCCGCAAGTTGGTGCGCAGAAAGCCCCAAGACCTTGAACGTATCGGTCGCGCCCTTGCCTGTAGCAATGACTTCGCCAAGCCTCTGGTTAAGCCGTGTGGCGGCTGAGGCAAGTTCTGACGACTGCACGCCAGCCCGATCACCAGCCCGTTCTAGCGCCTGTATTGCCGCAGTGGTGCCTCCAACCGCCCTTGCAAGTTTTGCCTGTTCGTCGATGGTTTGCAGGCTGTTTTTTGTCAGAACGACAAGCGCTGCCGATACCGCCCCCACAGCTACAGCGCCAGCCGCCGCAAACTTCTTTATCCCACTAACTGACCTGCTGAGGGCATTATCAAACTGCGAAGAGTCGGCAGTGATTATCTGGATTAGTGGGGGCAGTGACATTACCAGCTATCCATCCATTCCCGAAGTTCGTCAACATCGCCTTGATTCAGGCTGCCCGCATAGTCGCCTTCCCGCTTTGGCCTCGTCCATTCCAGAAGGTGAATGAACTCTGAAATCGTCATTGCCCAAAACTCCGAGGGCGCGATCTTCATATCAGCAACGGCCCTGCAATAAATGACGCTCCAGTTAATGCCCGTCAGGGTGCCGTCTTTTTCCGTTTCGGGGCTGGCACTTTTCTGGCCTGAAGAGCGGGTGGCTTTCCCATTTCGATGCCCGGCACAAGCGCAACCGCAATAGCGTCGGCGAAGGAATGATAATCGGCCCTCTGGGAATCGGTGCTATAGCCCGAAGCTACAGACGACACCACCACCCAGCAATCATCCTCTGTCGCCTCGATGCCAGCCTCTTTCAAGAACGCCGCCCAGACCAAAGGAATATCCATTATTTCCTTGCCACCGTTTCGGACGGTACAGGCAATCTGGAACAGGTTAGTTGGCCGCTCTGGGTCGCCTTGCAGCCTTGCATCCATGCTGCGCAGAAACCGAAAGCTGGGCGAGAATGAATGTTCCTCGCCCTGCCAAGTTATGCGGCTATCACGATGCACCATTACACAGCAGCCGTAAACGTAACTGCGCCAGCGCTTTCGAACGACGCCTCGAACGTTGCAGCCTCTGCCCCGTCATTGCCGCCCGGCGCAAAGGACGTCATCCCGAAGCTGCCGCCAATCGTGCCGATGCCAGTGATAAGAAACGTCATGGCCTTCAAAACCTGAGCCGGATCAGCGCCCCAAGTGATAAGCGCGTCATTCTTCAAAATGCCCGAACAAGTCATCGAAACGGAATGCGTGCCGATTGCATCAAGCAATTTGCGCACGCCGTCATCGTCTTTGTCGGTAAAGTCGATATGCTCGCGGTTGAACGTCAGTGTGTCCGCGCGCGCGCCCGCAACATCAACAGTCGCGATCTGAATGCGCACGAGGCGTCCTGCTAGTGCTGCCATGGTGAACCCTCCATATTTGGCCTGTCGTTACTTTATCACATTGCAACCAACCGCGCTAGGGCAGGCTGATAACCCGAACCCGGATGATGCCATGCCGCGTTCGCCCGTCTGGATCATCCATAAAGTCCATCGCCTCGACCTCAGCCGCAATGAATCCCGTGATAGCCCATTGCGTGCGGTCTAGCCTGTCACTGGCAATTTCCGCCAGCCGCTCCAATGCCCCATCCTGATCGCGCGACCATATGTCGATCTGCAAGATCACGTTATTTCCGGTCGCGTCTTTGGTATTAAACCCGACATTCGAAGGCGCGCTGATCGTGATGTATGGAAACATCGCATCCGACCCGCTGTCGGTTGCCTGAGGCGCGCGGCCCCAGAATATCGCAGACCGCCCGTATTGCGTCGATAGCAGATCAGTCACCGCCGCGACATTAAGCCGGGCATATGCCGCCGATCTGATTTCGTTGGGCGTCATCTGGATAGCCTCGCAATCGCAGTCGTGATCCGCAGTTGAAATTTGGGCGTGCCAGCCTCAACAGCGGGGACCCAAGACGGGCGAGGGGCGATGTGCTGTTCGCCGTTCATTTCGGTTCCGAACTCTAGCCAAACAGCGTAGGGCGCGCGGCTTTCAATTTCAGCCGATAGCTTGCCCTTCATTGAATAGTTGATGCTTGATGCAAGTCCAACGCTATTGTCGCCGCTGCCATCGGTTGCCGGTGCCTCGCCCGGTGCTGATGCCCGATGCGTGATTTCCCCGCGCGTGTATGTCCTGCCAGTTGCTGGGCCGTGCTGCACCCGCTTCTTAATGTCAGTCGTGATTTCTAGCGCCGATGCCTGCACCGCGTCACCAATCGCGCGAACGGCCTTTTCGCCATACTCTCGCAACGCCTTCTGGACTTCCTGCATATTCTGAGGCGTGATCGTCACAGTCATTTTGCAACGCCCCTTTCAGCATCTACGACAAGCCATTTCGTGCCTAGGCTCTTGTCGTCATTCATGGCCACGATGCGCCGGATGTTGTAATCCACGCCGCTAATCTCGACCAGATCGCGTTCTAGCAGGCCGGGGAAATAGCGGCATGTCACTCGATACATTGCGCGCGCCTCAACCCTATCGCCCGCGTAAACCTCGCGCCCCGATGCCGACACAACCTGCGCCCGTGTGGCCCGTAGGACGGCGAACAACATAGACGTGCCGCCCTCGTCGCCGGTGCCCGTTGTCGCCGCCGTGGTGAGCCGCTTGAACGATACAGGCGTGCGCAGGTCGCCAATCGACACGAGGGCGCAGCACTTCATATCTTGATGACCTTGTAGCGCCCCACGATAGCCGCCGCGCCGCTGTCTGCATAGGCGTCTCCAGCATCGCACCCGTCGCCGCGATGGGCGTACATATGCGACACCATTTGCTTGACCGCCCGGCGTAGAGGCGCAGGGACATTGGCGCCAGATCCGCCATAGCCTGCCGAATACTGGATCTGGATCGCGTTGCTATCGCGCAAGGCAATCGGCCATGTCGCGCCATTCCGCAGCGTCAGGCGTCCCGGCCTCTGGTATGTATCAGCGTCAAACGTCGCCGCCACATCAACCGCCGAACTCGTGCCAGCGGCGTTGAATACCGTCACCGAGTTGACCGCCTGTAGTGGCCAGATCGGCAAGTGCAAGCTGGCGTGACTGCCGGTCAATTCCGATATTGCCGTTTCCCGAACGCCGTCCCACCATGCCCCGCGCGTCATCGGCCAATGGTCAAGCGACAACCGCCAAACTTGCGTGATCATCGCCAAGCCGGATATATGCTCGATAAACTCGCGCGCCTCCGCAATCATGTCGGCAAGCAACGCATCGTCGCCGTTACCGTCGATCAAGAGAAGCGCCGTAACCTCTGCCAGCGTCACAGGCTCGACCGCTGGCGGGGTGACAATAACCGACCCGCGATATTCATGCAAAAGCCGGGCGGGGCGCAGGCTCATTTGCGCGACCGTTTCTTTTCAAGCGCTGGCGTCACCTTGGTTTCCTTGACCGGATTGAAACCCGCGCCATCCTCTAGCGCCATCACCGCAGCCCGGCCCGTGAGAACATCGCCAGCCTTGAAGGAAATGGTCGTGTGCCCATCAGGCGCGCAACGATAGTCTTGATGCAATACGGTTTCCATATCGGCCTCCTAGCCTTGGGATGGGGGCGGATTGCGCCGCCCCACACCGAAAGTTAGGTAGCCGCAACAGCCGCGCCAACATAGGTAGTCGGGGCGCGGTGCGGCCTGCCAAGCCGCCCGATGGTGCGCACAATCGCGTCAGTGCCAGTCGTGCCAACGTAGTTGACGCGGATATAGCGCTTGGTGCCGAGATACCCCAGCGCGCCCTTGACGATATTGTCGTCATCGTCGGACGTGACCGCAAGGGAAACAACCCCGCCGCTTGCCTCGACCGCTGGCACGGCAACAGCGTCATCCGCAGCAGTCGTGTCAGAGTGCTGCAATGTCGCCGTGAAACCCGCAGCCGTGCCCGCATCGGTAATGGCCCCGGTCAGCAACTCAATGGCCGCGCCATCAAACCCGCGCCGGTCCAGCCATGCCGACGCGTTGGGTGTGGCCCCGGCCAGGGTGTCGGTCGTCATGTCAACGGTGGAGAATGTAGCAATCATATCACGCATGGCTTAACTCCTTTTGCGTGTTAAGCGGGGCGGCAGGATCACCGCCCCGTCAGTCGTTAGGTATTGAAGCGGATAACCTTCAAAGCCTCGAAGTTTACCACGTCGCCGCCGACCCGCTTGGTCGTGTAGAACAGGATGTTCGGCTTGGCGGTGAAAGGATCGCGCAGGATGCGGATGCCCATGCGGTCCACGATCTGATACGCCGCGCGCATGTCGCCGACCGCAATGGAAAGCGAACCGGCGGCGATGTTCGGCATATCCTCGAAAGACGCAAGCCCGGTTCCAAGGATCGTAGCGGGCTGGCCAATCGCAAGGCCCGGTGCCCAGAGATAGGCCCCGTCGCCGTCTTTCAGCTTGCGAACCGCCGCAAAAGTCGTGCGGTTCATAAACCAATTCGCATTCGCGCGATACGGGGCTTTCAGGCTGTAAAGCGCGTCGATCAGCACATCACCGCCAGCAGGCGCAGTCGGGAAGGCCGCAGATACGCCGGTCGGAACCTGCTGGATTTGCCCCGGCAAGGTTGTGCCAGCGGGGTAGGTCAGGAACCCGCGCGGCTTGTCAACGCCGTTGCCGACGACAAACGCGGTGTTTTCTGCCAGCGCAAATTCCGCTGCCACCTTGCCCGCCAACCAGCTTTCCATATTGATCGCAGCATCATCAAGGATCTTCTGCGATGCTTTGGGCATTGCCGCCAGTTCGTGAACCGGGATGCGCCACTTGCCGAGTTCGGGGGTATCGGTCTCAGGCCGGGCGGCAAGTTCGCCAACCCAGATCGCCCCGGCGCGGTTCAAGTCAAACAGACCTTCAAGCGCATCGGTGCTGATGACCTGCACAGACGCATAGGCGCGCATCGGCGAAGTCTCATCAACCTTCGTGACGATCTGCCCGGACATATCGGGATAGACCACAAACCCGCCCGTCGCGTCACCGCCAACCGACAAGGCCTTGCGCTCGTCAACGGAAAGCCCGTCCATGCCCTTGCGCACATAGGCCGCATGCGCTGCCTTGTATTCGGCCATCGACTTGGCATTCATGTCGAACGGGCGCTGGTTGTAAGCCGCAGACGTGATCGCCGCCCATTCCTGAGCCTTGGCGTCCAGATCGACCGCGTTGCCGTTCCGGTCAGTGACCATCCGCTGCGAACGCTTGAACGCCAGCACGGAATCGTCAATGGCCTTTTGCGCCACGTCCATATCGGCTTCGATCTTGGCCAGCTTGGCTTCGATGGCCGGGTCAGCTACACCCTTGGCTTCGATTGCTTTCAGGCGCGCGTCGTTCGTATCCTTGAACTCACCGAACGCCTTGTTGACCGCATCAACGGCCATCTTGATTTCGTCAGACATGGAATGCTCCTTTGAGTTTTTCCAATGATTGCAAAAGGGCCTTGGCCCCGCTATCGCCATCATCCGAACCAGCGTCCCGCAGGTTGTTTAGGCCCTTGAAGCCGTGCAGCGCTACCGCCGTGGCCTCCTTTCGGCTATAACCTGCATCCCGCAGGAACGCCTCAAATTCTCTTTCGGTCGTGATCGACTTGATCGCCGTGACCACAGCAACCGGCAACATCGGATTTGTCACGATGCTGATTTCGTGCAACTCGATTTCCGTCAGCTTGCGCACGCGCCCGTTAGCCTCCGCAATGGATTCGACCGTGCGATAGCCAATCGACATGCCGTCAATAGCCTTTGCGCGCAGCAGTGCTGTTGCCTCGCGCCCCTTTTGAACCGCATCCAGCAAACGGCCCTTGACATAAAGCCCGCGCTCATCCTCGCGCACTTCATCCCATACGCCAATCGGATCGGCCATTGAATGTTGCCATAGCATTTTGATGCGCCGCCCGGACGCCAGCGACTTGGTAAATGCCCCAGGCGCGACGATATCCATTCCCAGATCAAGCACATCGAAAACACTGGCATAGCCTTCAAACACGCCATCATCATCGGGGGCGCGTTTCATGTCAAAAGCCGCGTGTTTGATATGCATTGTCATCGCGTGCCCTTTGCCAGTTGGGTTACTTTATCACATTACAAAACGCCGCGCTAGTGCATGGCGTGGGCAAAGGAAAACCGCCCCGAAGGGCGGCTTGATGGTTTGGCGGGGTAGGGCGATTATGTCTGATTAGATCGCTTGACCGAAAAAGCCAGCGCCTCAAGATACCCCGCCATAATCTTGTGAAACGGCTGTATATGGCTTGACCCCGGAACCTTGAAATCCTCCAACAAGGCGCGGCGAGTAACGGTATCTTGCAGGTCTGATATTGCCTCTGCAATTCCGGCCTGCACTTGGCTTGCAATGTCTTTCTCGTTTATCTCGACATTTGCCAACGCCGCGCAAGCAACCTTCGCGCGCAGGCGCACGCGGGCCAAGGCTGTATCGGCGTCTTGATTTGCCTTGGCTACATGGTCTCTTATTTGCTGAGTTGCGCCGTTCATCGCATCATGCAAATCGCCACCAGCGCTGAAGTCTGCGTCTTCTCGGATTCTTGCTGCGATGCAAGAGCCCATTAGAGCGGCGATTGCGTTCTTAACTTCACCACTGCTAGGCATTGCCTTTTTCACAAGCGCCCGCGCCTGCTTTTCGATTTCAACGCGCAATGCGTCTTGGATTTGCTTCTCTATGTTCATATCCGTCTCCCAAACGGCCCACTTGATGAACGGCAGACTGGGTGGGTGTCCAGTTTTTCGGGCGCTAACCCTATCCGCACTGACACCCTAGACGCATGCCGCGTGCCTAGTCAACAACGATATAGCCAATCGCACACCGGCAATTTATGACTTCCTCGGCGGGCAATGACGGATCACCCGGATACATGCCGCTTGCCCCGCCTATGTCAAACGCCTCATCCTTGCCGACAACCTGCCCATCGGCCTGAGCATGGGTTTCCCGCGTGCGCTCATCCTCTGCCGCAATCCATTCCTTTTGCAGCCGCAGCCCGGTTTCATCAGCCGCCGCCGTGCTGCCGTAGTTTGCCGCGCCGTGTGTCTCAGTCCTAGCGATCATCCGGGCGCGATATCCGGCCATCTGCGGAACAAGCAGGCGGATCGTGCGGGCAATCTCATTCTGCCCCAGCCCATCCGCATAGCCGCGCGCAACTGCACTGACAATCTGGGAACGCGTTGTTTCGGCAACGCCTGTGATGCGCCTGCGAATAAGTTCCTGCCCGACATAATCTAGGGCAAGCCGGGTCATTGTCGCGGCAAAGTCTTTGGTCTCGACCCGGACGCCAGCCCCGCGCGCGAAGGCAAACGACGCGCCTCCGTCAAACGTATAGGGCGCAGCCTTACCCATGCCAGCATCCATCACGCGCGCACCGAACGCCGTAACAGCCGCAATCGCCATAGCCTGATATAACGCCGCCAGCCGCGTTTGATGATCCTGCACGGCTGGCACAATGCCGGTTAATTCCCAGACCTGGATCATCTCAGCCATTGCCGCAGATATCTCGGCCCGCAATCGCCGCTCTAATGGCCGCTCGATCCGTTCAAGCAATAGCGTCTGTCGCCGCAATTCGCGCTGGCGATTCTGATCGACAAGGCGTCTAACCATACGTAAAAGCCTTGATCGCCTCTTTGGATAGCGCGGGCAGGGGATCAATCGGATCTGACGCCATTGCCAGCGGTATGCCAGAGGACGCGACTAGCAACACGTCGCCGCCCTGAATAGGCTCATACCCCTTCATGTCGCGCCGCTCGTTTATCGTCAGGTCAGTTGCCTTGTCCGCCATATCCCAAAGCGTGCGCCGCTTGTCGGCAATGGCCGGAATCATATCCAGGTTAGGCCGCAGGTTAATGCCCTCAGCATCCGCAAGCCATGCGTTCCAATCATCCGCGATCATGTCGATAAGCGGAATAACTGTGTCTTCCCAGAACGCCAGCCTAGCCTCGGCATAATTGGCATAGGTGTTATCGCCGGGGATACCGATTAACTGAGGCGGCACGCCAAGCGCTAGCGCAACGTCGCGGGCGCTGGAATACTTGGTCTCTATGATCTGCATGTCAACCGGAGACATGCCCATCTGTTGCCAAGCTAGGCCACCCTCTAACAGCATCGGCCTACCAGCGTTGCGCGACCCTGAATATTGATCCTCGATCTGCGCCTTTAGCCGTGAGAATTGATCCTCTGACATTTCCTTATCGTCTTTGGTGACAAGCGCCCCAGACGGCCTAGCGCTGTTTTGCAATAGCGCCTGCATCCATTTCATTGCCTCGTTGTTCTGATCGACGGCATACGCGCCCGCCTCGATGGGGCTTAGGCCATACCAATCATCCAGCGGATTAAACGCCTTGATGTGCCGCACGTCGCAATCCATCCGCGCGGGGTCCACGTCCCATCGCACGATCTTGCCATTGTAGCGATACTGGAACGCCTCGGGATAGCCGGTTGCGCTCGGGATGACCTGCATACGATCCGGGCGAAGCTGATACAATTCGCGCACCGTGTTACCGGCTGTAATCTTTTCCTCGTAGCCGTTGCCGGACAGCAGGTAAAACCCGACCTTTGTTCGCATATACTGCGCGCCGGATTGCATGGGGTTTGGGTTCTGGATCAGCTTTAGGATGGGATGATCCAGCAATTCCACCTGGCCGCGAAACGCCACCCAAGGAACCGACGCGACCGCATCCGCAATCTTGTTGATTGCCGAATATGCGACAACGTTTTTCCGATAGCCCTCATCAGCAAACGCGGCATAATCGCGGTTAGACCACGCCGCTTGACCGGGCGTCATCACCATAGCGGCCCCGGTTGTGCTTTGCTTGATTTCCTGCGTTCCGAACAATCGTTTCAGTAAATTCATTGCGCGGCCCTGTCTGGTGCTTTGTTATAGCATAACACTGAAAGCACTCGCGCGCTATAGGGAGCGAACGCGGGGCGCGCCTCGGGACTTTATCATCGGCGCAACAGCATATCGCACCGCGTCCCAGCCGTGATTGTGGGCGTCTACAATGCCCGTAGTCACGTCGCCGGTGTTACGGTCTATCTTGTAGCTGTATAGCCGTGCCTCGCGCTGTAGGTGGGCGCAGCGGGGATGTATCACGATCCGCTTAAAGCTGCGCAGATAGGCTATCCCGTCCTCTACGCTGCCCGGCCATTTTGTGACTGAGGCTGCGCGGGGCAGGCCGTGGCGGCGCAGGTGAGATATGCTTTCCGGGCGGCTGCTATCCCATCGGCTCACTTCGAGTTCATAGCCCGGTATCGCGCCCGCAACAAACGCCGCTGTGTCATCCAGTTCCAGCCCTGTCTTTTGCGCCTCATGGCTGATCCAGATATCATCGCCATGCAAGTAGACTGAAACCGCGAACGTCGGATCTTGTGAAAATCCAAAGTCGCCCCCCAGATATGGGCCTTGCCAGTCTGGCCCCGGTGTAAATTCATCAACCGCGATCTTGCCCGCGAATATCTGCGAATTGGAGTTGCTCAGATATGCGCCATCCCAGACGTGGGCATATGTTGCCG
>Ga0105050_10009615_pt1 | contig 10789 bp, 11 predicted proteins | sample FRY01_FD_78088 | JGI IMG/M metagenome (GOLD analysis project Ga0105050, IMG submission 78088) | Freshwater microbial communities from Lake Fryxell liftoff mats and glacier meltwater in Antarctica - FRY-01 | ecosystem: Environmental > Aquatic > Freshwater > Ice > Glacier meltwater ... | reverse complement strand
GTCGTATATTGGAGGACCAAGTATAGTTTCAACATCAGTTTTACTCACTACCGGGTTATATCCAACCTCCATGGCTATTTTTGTGGCAATTCCACGTACCAACGAACCTATTTTCTTCTCAAGCCCTCGAACGCCTGATTCTCTGGTATAGTCTTCGATAACTTTTTCGATAACCGGAATTTTCAGGCTAATATCTTTCGATTTTATTCCGTGTTGTTCACGCTGCTTTGGTAAAAGATGCTGTTTGGCAATCTCAATTTTTTCTTCTATAGTATAACCGTTCACTTCAATAATCTCCATGCGGTCTAATAATGCCGGTTGAATAGAACTCAGAGAATTCGCTGTAGCAATGAACATCACACTTGATAGGTCATAATCTACTTCTACATAGTGATCATAAAAAGCATTATTCTGCTCAGGATCAAGAACTTCAAGAAGTGCTGAAGAAGGATCGCCCCGATAATCATTTCCAACTTTATCGATTTCATCTAACACAAATACAGGGTTTGAACTGCCTGCTTTTTTTATAGATTGAATAATACGACCCGGCATAGCCCCGATATATGTTTTACGGTGACCTCTGATTTCGGCTTCATCCCTGATTCCACCAAGAGCCATGCGGACATATTTTCTACCTAAAGCCTTCGCAATCGATTTGCCAAGGGAGGTTTTACCAACCCCTGGAGGACCTACCAGGCATAGAATTGGGGCCTTCATATTATGTTTTAGTTTTAGTACAGCAAGGTATTCAATGATACGCTGTTTAACCTTATCCAGACCATAATGATCCTTTTCAAGGATTTTAGAAGCACGCTTGAGATCAAAATTATCTTTTGTGAAATCATTCCATGGAAGATCTAGGAGCAATTCCAAATAATTAATTTGTATAGAATAATCAGCAGCGGCAGGATTCATTCTAGCCAGTTTTTCAAGCTCTTTATTAAAGTGAGCACCTGATTCTTTACTCCATTTTTTAAGGACAGCACGGCCTCTCAGATTTTCAATCTCCAGATCTGGGGAATTTCCTCCCAGCTCTTCTTGAATGGTTTTTAGTTGCTGATTCAGGAAATAATCACGCTGTTGCTTGTCGAGATCAACCCTTACTTTCGATTGAATTTGATTCTTAAGCTCCTGCATTTGCAGTTCCTGAGTTAAATGGACAAGAACCATTTTTGCTCGCTCATGCAGGTTAGCAACTTCCAGCATCTGCTGTTTTGCCGAAACCTCAGCATTCATATTTGAAGAAATGAAGTTGATCAGAAAGGATGAACTTTCAATGTTCTTTATAGCGATGCCTGCTTCGCTTGGAATGTTCGGAGAAAGTTGGATAATCTGCATGGCCATCTCTTTAATGGATGCCATCAGAGCCTTAAATTCTTTGTCAGCTTTAGGGCGGACTTCCTCAAATTTGTGTATAGTGGCTTTGATGTAAGGATCGTTTTGTACCTTTTCGTTTAGACGAAAACGCTGTTTCCCCTGAATAATCACCGTAGTGTTGCCGTCAGGCATCTGGAGCATTTTGATAATAAGGGCAACCGTACCAACCTGATTTAACTGTTCGAATTCAGGATCTTCAATGCCCACATCTTTTTGAGACACGACACCAATTATCCTTTCCCCACGATATGCATCCTTGATTAGTTTGATAGATTTATCCCTCCCGACGGTAATCGGAATTACAACACCCGGAAATAATACAGTATTGCGTAAAGGCAGAATCGACAAAATGTCGGGTGTGTCTTCATTGTTCATCTCCTCCTCATCTTCTTGTGACATCAGCGGAAAGAACTCAGTATCTTCACTAATTAGGGGCAATGCTTGGTTAAAATCAAAATTATCGTAGTTACTCATCTAAATCTTAATAACGTCATTATGACAGTTGAATTTTCTCAAAGGCGGATTATATTAGCCTGAAATCTAAAAGCGCAAGGTATGTGCCAAATCATTGTCTTTATTAAAATAGGCAGATAAAAAGAAATTTACAGACAAATTTTCTGACTTATTTTTATTTTCTGCCATACTTTTTTTTAATGAAGAAACTAAATTCGTACATTTAAAATAATAAATATTAAAGATCGTTATTCCTTCGAAATTAAATTTTTTTCATAACCAATGAGATCATTTTCAGGTTTACTAATTATTCTTTTATCAGCGAATTATGCTTTCGCTCAGACCGCTTACCACAAAATGGGCCAGAAGGCTCTGATTGACGGGGATTTCAAATCTGCTGTCTCAAATCTTGAAAAGGCACTTACGAAAGACTCTAATGATGTTAATACCTTGTATATGCTAGGGTACTCATATTATCATTCTGCAAGGTATAAAGAATCTATCAATACCTTTAATAAGGTAATTTCTTTAAAGCCTGCTGATAATAGTGCTTATTATTACAGGGGAAAGGCCAGCAATCTAATGGCCAATGATACTAAAGGAATCCTTAATGCAGATAGAGAGAAATTACTCCTTTCTTCAATTAAGGATTTTTCTAAAGCTATAGATATGAATGCCGATGATGTTAAATTATATCAGAATAGGGCAGTAGCTTATCGGGATTATGGTGTGCTTAAAGGGCAAAAGATTCCGGGCTTCTATGATAAAAACAAAGCTACAGGGTCATTCAGGTCCTGTATTGCTGATTTTGAAAAGGTGTTGTCAATTACTCCCGACCGTAGAGATATTATTACTCAGTTGGAAGACGCAAAAATTTACCTTCAGAATCTGAAGTAGCATTTTTTTAAGGGAAAGAAAACTCGGCATGTTCCGGGTTTTCTTTTTTTATAAAAAAATTAAAGATATTCGGATTACAGAATATTATCAGATGCTAAAATCAATTAGAAAATTCGAAAACCTGCATATAGCCTTTTGGCTAATTAAAGATACTTTTTGGGTAATGGATATGCGAATATTGGGTGTAATTATGATCTTCCCAACTCTTTTTCTCGCATTTTTTATAACCGTAAAGTTCAGCAAAATAGTTTCTGAATTTTACCATAATCTGGCAGTCTGTTTTTGGATATCGGCTAACACAACCTGGATGATTGGCGAGTTTTTTTACGAGGATAGTTTACGTCCTTTTGCAATTATATTTTTTATCAGCGGGCTAATAATATTAATGGTTTATTATGTATTCATTAATAGAAAGCTAGCTGCTTTTCAGGAAAGCCGGGAACAGGAATCCTGAAGTATACGTTGATCCAAATTTTATTTCAGCACTTTACCACTAATTTGATAATTGTTATTAACAAGGAATCGCACACTTTGATTTTTCTTGATAGTATAAACCGAGTCAGGAAAATAAATCAATTCTTCTGAAGATTCATATAGTTTACTATGTGTCACGTTTTTTATTCTTAAATAAACTGCCCGACCCTGCTTGTCTTTTTTAATTGCAATAAATCTAGTGCGCAGATTAGAATCAATTGCCAAGTATCTGGTCTCGAAACTATCTAAGCTAACCTTATAGCTATTTCTCCAAGCAGACTTATTAATATCTGATGCGATAAAAAGAGCAAGTTCATTATACCAATCTACAGAAATACCATTTTTTATTTCAGAAACATCATTTTGTTTAACGCTCTTATTTACAAGAGAGTGATTGTTCGTCAGTCGTTTAGATTCAGATTCAAAAAATCCTTTGACATCAAAAAAAGTTATTTCACTTTTTATTTCTTCTCCGCCTGTGCAGGAGGAAATGAAAACCAAGAGCAGGATAAGCAGTTTGCGGTACATTAAGAAGCCAATACGTCACCACTCATAATTTCCGGTGATTTTATATTCATTAATTTCAAGATTGTAGGCGCAATATCCCCCAGTTTGCCATTCTTTATCTGTTTGTAGTCCGTATCAATCAGAATACAAGGTACAAGGTTTGTGGTATGGGCAGTATTAGGTGAACCATCCTCATTGACCATAAAATCAGCATTGCCATGATCGGCAAGGATTATAAATGAATAGCCGTTTTTTATTCCGCATTCAACAACCTTTTGTAAACATCGGTCCACCGTTTCAACTGCTTTTACCACTGCACTGAATACACCTGTATGTCCAACCATATCTGGATTTGCGAAATTCAGACAAACGAAATCAGGCCAGCCACTTTCAAGTTCGGGGCATATCGCTTCTGAGATAAGCCCAGCGCTCATCTCAGGCTGTTGATCATAGGTTGCAACTTTTGGCGAAGGAATCAGAATTCTTTTTTCATTATTAAATTCTCTCTCTCTTCCACCTGAGAAGAAAAAGGTAACATGTGGGTATTTTTCTGTTTCAGCAATACGGATCTGATTTTTGTGATTTTGTTCCAACACTGCCCCCAATGTTTGTGTTAGATCTTCTTTTGTAAATACAACATGAACATCTTTATATGTTTCATCATAAGTGGTCATACTTACATAATAAAGATCCAAGGCATGCATATCGTATTCGGGAAAGGATTGCTGTGTCAATGCGGTAGTAATTTCTCTTCCCCTGTCTGTCCTGAAATTAAAACAGATCACCACATCTCCCTGTTCAATCTTACCAACCGGTTTACCATCATTACCAATCTTTACGATTGGTTCAATAAATTCATCGCTGATACCTGTATCATAAGATAGCTGTATACTTTCAGCAATATTATTACTGGGTTTACCAGTACCATGAACCATGAGGTCATAAGCCAGTTTTACACGTTCCCAGCGTTTATCTCTATCCATAGCATAATAGCGGCCAATAGCAGAAGCAATGGTGCCTGCAGAATGTTCCAGATGTGCATTCAGTTCTTGGATAAACTGCAAGCCGGAAGCTGGATCGGTATCGCGGCCGTCCATAAAAGAGTGAATAAATACATTATTTACTTGATTTGCTTTCGCTGCATCACATAAACCTTTCAAATGATCAATATGGGAGTGGACACCTCCGTTAGACAAAAGACCAATAAAGTGTACATTTTTGTTTGCTTTATTTGCATAATTAAAGGCTTTAACCAGAACAGGATGCTTTATGAGTGTACTTTCTTTTACTGCCTTGTTAATGCGCCCTAATTCCTGATAAATTACCCGTCCTGCACCCAGATTCATATGGCCGACTTCGGAATTTCCCATCTGTCCGGCAGGAAGGCCAACAGCTTCCCCAGATGCCTGTAATTTGGAGTTGGGGTAAGTTTGGATTAAATGATCGAAAAATGGAGTTTCAGCGACACTTACTGCATCAGATTTATCATGTTTTCCATAACCCCAACCATCAAGGATTAGAAGAATTGCTTTTTTATTTTCCACAGTACAAATATACGCCCAACTTTAAATAAATTAGTAGTTTTTATATTATGGCATAATTTTAGCAAGTGTATTGTATAATAATGGGAACCAAATTTCTAATCATCAGTTCTATTTTTTGTTTTTTTACATTCATGCCCATTGAAGTTAAGCAGAAAGATGTTTTTGACACACTTTCAGGCTATTTCAAAGAGGCAAACAGTAAAGAAATTGCAGGGTATTTTGCGAGTGTAATTGAATTAAACATTTTTTCTGAAGATGGTGAATATTCTAAAGCACAGGCAGAACTAATTCTTCGTGATTTTTTTTTTAAGCATGCACCAGGGTCTGTAAAAATAGTTCACAGGCTAAACCCCAGTTCAGACTATAAATTTGTGGTTCTTTCAGTACAGAACAAAGATGAAAAATTTAGGGTATCCATATCCATGACAAATACCGGCAATAAATTCCTGATTAAAACAATCAGCATAGAAAACGACAAAGAATAAATATTCTAATTAAGTATTTCTATTTTTGTCTAACCAATTACAATGAATTTAGACAAAGCAAAATTTAAGGCATTTATCTTGAATGCGCTGGCGGAAGATATTGGAGATGGTGATCATACTTCACTTTCAACCATTCCTTTGGTCCAGACTGGCAAAGCAAAGCTGCTAATTAAGGACAGCGGTATTATCGCAGGTATTGATATTTCACTTGAAATATTTAAAGCGGTTGACCCAAAACTAGAAATTGAAATTCTCATTCATGATGGTGAGACGGTAAAGCCTGGAGATATTGCATTTTATGTAAATGGAAATGTACATTCAATTCTTAAAGCAGAGCGTTTAGTTTTAAATACCATGCAAAGAATGAGTGGAATAGCAAGCACCACTAATCGGATTGTAAAAATACTTAATGGTACCGGAACCAGAGTATTGGACACTCGTAAAACAACTCCAGGACTTCGTTATCTTGAAAAATTGGCCGTTAAAATAGGAGGAGGAGTGAATCACAGGTTTGGGTTATATGATATGATACTGATCAAAGATAATCATGTAGATTATGCAGGCGGTATCAGTAATGCTATAAAATCAGCTCAAGCCTATTTAAAATCAAACAAAATGAACATTCCGGTTGAAGTAGAAGTAAGAAATCTGAAAGAGTTGAAAGAAGTGATGCAATTTGGCCAAATTGATAGGATTTTACTCGATAATTTTAATTTCTCATTACTTAAAGAGGCTGTTCAACTGGTAAATGGTGCTTATATCACAGAGGCCTCTGGTGGGATTACTGAGGAGAATGTTTTAGAATATGCAAATTGTGGGGTTGATTACGTTTCTATGGGTGCCTTAACACATTCTATTAAAAGCTTGGATATGAGCCTGAAGGCTGTTAAATCCTAATTAAATTTAATTTTTCATATATAGACCTGATTGAATTTGTAATATTGTAAAGATGATATCGATTTACTCGCTCTCAGTCTTGATTGTAGCATATCTTTTCGGATCAATTCCAACGGCAGTCTGGATAGGACAGGCCTTTTATGGAATAGATGTTCGAGAATATGGTAGTGGCAATGCCGGAGCGACAAATACTTTCAGAGTTTTGGGTAAAAAAGCTGGTATTGCAGTAATGTTCCTCGATATTTTCAAAGGATATACTGCAACTAATCTTGCTTATCTCATCGGATTATCTGTAACCGGCCCTCAAAATTCTGTACAATTTGTAAATTATCAGTTGGCCTTGGGTGTTACTGCAGTTGTAGGGCATTTATTTCCTGTTTTTGCAGGTTTTCGAGGCGGTAAAGGAGTTGCCACATTATTTGGTATGATATTGGCAGTACATTCGCAGGCAGCGATGCTTTGCGTTCTTACCTTTGTTGTATTCTTGCTGATATTCAAATATGTATCACTTAGTTCTATAATGGCGGGGTTTTCATTTCCCCTCAGTATAATTTTCATATTTCAATCTCCAATACGTTCTGTACTTCTTTATGGAATGTGTATTTGTGTCCTAATTTTGGTAACACATCAAAAGAATATCGAGCGACTCCTAAAAGGAAAAGAATCCAGAGTAGATCTGTTTAAAAGAAAAGCTCATTAATTAAATTATTTAATTCTTACTTATGAAAAAATTAAACACGATCATCGCGGCAGCGATAGTAATCTTCCTGTTTTCCTGCTCTCAGGTGCCGCTCACAGGAAGAAGTCAGTTAAGTCTGGTGGATGATGCATCTCTTCAAAATGAAGCTGCTACAGCTTACAATCAATTTCTTTCGGATCCTTCTACTAAAGTGATCTCAAGAGGCGCAGATGCTCAGCGGGTCAATAAAGTTGGTAATAAACTGGCCTCTGCAATAAATCGGTACATGCAGGCAAACGGTTATGGTGATAAATACAATTATAAATATCAGTTTACATTGGTAAAAAGTAAATAAATTAACGCTTGGTGTATGCCAGGAGGTAAGGTGGCTATTTATTCCGGGATTTTGCCTGTTACCCAGAATGAATCTGGTTTGTCCACAGTTATGGGACATGAAATAGCACATGCTATAGCCCAGCATGCTGCCGAAAGATATTCACAAATGACTCTTGCTCAGGCAGGAGAAGGTATTCTTGGAGCTGCAGTAGGTGGCGCATCGCAAGGTACCCAACAGATTATAGGTCAGCTTTATGGTATTGGTGGACAGCTTGCAATATTAAAGTATTCACGTAATCAGGAAAGTGAAGCCGATCGTTTAGGGATCATTTTTATGGCTATGGCCGGATACAATCCGGATTATGCTGTAACATTCTGGGAACGGATGGCCTCTGCAAAAAGCAGCAATGGTCAATCTCCCGAATTTCTGAGTTCACACCCAAGCGATGAGACCAGGATTGCGGCAATCATGAAACTTTTACCTGAAGCACGTCAGTATTACAAAGGTGCCAAATGAAATAAAAATTAGGTGATCAGGGTTTGTTTTGTTTCAAAACATCCCTGATCGCCTTTCCTTTCAAAAGACATTCTTCATATTCGTTTTCAGGATCTGAATCCAGCGTGATGGCACTGCCAACATGGAATGACAGATAATTATTTTTGGCATTATAGAGGATTGTTCTGATTACCACATTGAAATCAAAATCACCATTAGGAGCAAAATAACCAATAGCTCCCGAATATACACCACGCTTACTTTTTTCGTATTTTTCTGCCAACTGCATCGCTCTTACTTTTGGAGCACCTGTCATTGAACCCATAGGAAAGGTATTCGATATAATCATGGCATTGGTAAGGCTTTCATCTACTTCACAAACCACGGTCGAGATCATCTGATGGACCTGTTTAAAACTATATATTCCAAATAGTTCTTCTACTTTAACGGTTCCCGGCTTTGCGCTTTTGGTGAGATCATTCCTTACCAGATCAACAATCATGACATTTTCAGCACGTTCTTTTTCGTTGCTAAGCAACTCATCTTTCTGCATTTTATCTTTGGTGGCATCTGTGTTTCGAGAAGAGGTGCCTTTAATAGGCTGGCTGATTAGTTTGTTTCCTCTTCGGCTTAAAAAGCGCTCAGGTGTAGCCGATATAATATAATGATCGTTGATTTTAAAATAATTGGCAAATGGAGTGGGGGACAGTTTATTAAGAGCAATAAAAACTTCTAATGGATTAATCTCGGTATTTTCGGCATAAAACTCCTGACAAAAGTTGATTTCATAAATATCTCCTCTGCGGATGTGTTTCTGTATTTCCTGAACAGTTTGAATATATTCCATGCGGCTAATCCTGCTATTTATTGCCGGCCCGGGTACCTGTGTTTCAGGAAGTGTTAAACAAGTTTGAAGAATCGAGTTCCATACCTCATCTGCAGAATCACTGAAGATGTAAACCTTATTATTACTGATTAGAATACTGTGTTCAGGAAGAAAAAAATGGATTTCCGGGAAACAAAGCTGATCTGGGTTTTCAGATTTAAGATTTTCTATCTCATTTTTAAGGTCGTATGAAAAATAACCCGGGACATAGCCTTGATTAGCAGTTAAAAAATCATCCAACTCTGCAAAAATATTGTTCCCGCTATTCTTGAACTCAGCGGCATTTCCGGCACCTATATATACATCAAACGCTGAATAGGGATCATGGAAATTATTTGAATCAAAATAGCAGGCTGTATCAAAGGAATTTGCCCAAACCAAAGCTTTTGATTTAAAAGTATCCGAATTATCAGCATTAAAAACCTTTAGCATAGATAATTTAATTCTAATAATATCCCAAAAATGTTCTGCGACTTAGATTAACAAAGAGTCAATGTTTGGACACGATCAGGACCCACTGAGAGATATTTGATTGGTACGCCCAAGTGCTTTTCCAAATAAGTGATATAATCAGTTAATTTATCAGGAATCTGATCAATTTCACGAATTGTGGTCAGATCTTCTTTCCATCCAGGAATAGCTTCAAATATAGGTTCTGCTTTAATCGCGTTGATATCGTATGGCATATAATCAACCACTTCGCCATTGTACTTATAGTGTGTACAGGCATATATGGTCTCAAATCCGCTTAATACATCAGCCTTAGTCATTACCATCTCAGATACACCATTTAACATGATTGCATATTTTAATGCCGGAAGGTCGATCCATCCGCAACGACGAGGGCGGCCGGTAGTAGCACCAAATTCATGGCCAATTCTCCTAAGTTCTTCGCCGGTTTCATTTTCCAATTCAGTTGGGAATGGGCCACTTCCAACGCGAGTACAGTATGCTTTAAAAATACCGATTACTTTACCGATGTTTTTTGGAGCAACTCCAAGTCCGGTACATGCACCTGCAGTTGTTGTATTTGAAGATGTTACGAAAGGATACGAGCCAAAGTCTATATCTAACATAGTTCCCTGTGCACCTTCGGCTAATACTTTCTTACCATCCTTTAGGTATTGATTTACAAAATGTTCACTATCAACCTGAGGTATTGTTTTCAATAATTCAACTGCCTCAAAGAAGGCAGCTTCCTTTTCTGAATAATCAGGTATCTCTCCATAATGGGATAAAATCGAGCGGTGTTTATTTACAAGACGCATATAACGTTCGCGGAAATCAGCCAGCATGGTATCACCTACACGTAAACCATTTCTACCGGTTTTATCCATGTAAGTAGGACCAATACCTTTTAAAGTTGATCCTATTTTACTTTCACCCATATTGCTTTCAGATGCAGCATCCAGTAACTGATGAGTTGGCAGTATTAGATGAGCTTTTCGTGCAATAACCATTTTTTTTCTAGCAACCGGATCGAATCCGCTTTTTTTAAGGTTATCAAGTTCTCTTTTTAAGATGATTGGGTCAATGACTACACCGTTACCAATGAGATTCATTGCCTTTTCGTTGAATATTCCAGAAGGAATGGTATTCAGTACGTATTTCTGCTTGTCGAACTCCAAAGTATGACCAGCATTTGGCCCGCCCTGAAAGCGGGCGATCAAGTCATATTCCGGACTTAATACATCAACAATTTTTCCTTTTCCTTCGTCGCCCCATTGGAGGCCTAGCAATACGTCAACAGTCATGATT